>JAEEGL012156905.1_pt1 | contig 10114 bp, 13 predicted proteins | sample 9134231 | NCBI WGS metagenome assembly JAEEGL01 (sample SAMN16246548, study PRJNA631951) | gut metagenome | biome: gut microbiome; feature: rumen; material: fiber-attached | host: Bos | place: Iran: Karaj | collected 2018-10 | reverse complement strand
TTATGCCAGGTGATAATGTTAACATGCATGTTGAATTAATTCACCCAATTGCTATTGAACAAGGTACTAAATTCTCTATCCGTGAAGGTGGAAGAACAGTTGGTGCTGGATCAGTTTCTAAAATTGATAAATAGTTAAAAAAATAAGAGAACTCAGTTCTCTTTTTTTTGTCTAACTTGACACTTAGTTTTTTTGTTTTCATTGAGAATAGGTGTGTTTTATGCTATCCTTATACTGAGGAGAGTATATGAAAAGAGTACTAAAAGTATTATTAGTCTTTATCTTTTTCTTTTCATTGTACGTCAAAGTTGACGCTAAGACTCTTAAGGATTTAAAAAATGAATTAGCAGCATTAGAAGCTAAAAAAGCTGCTAATGATAGTAAAAAGAAGAAAACCCAAAATGAAATAAATAGTGCTAGTAATCGTATTAGTAGTATTAATGGATTAATTAGTAACAGTGAACAAAAGATAATTACATTAACGGGTGAGATTGCTACATTAGAATCCAAAATAAAGAGTAAAGAGAAAGAAATAAAGAATATTATTGCGTTCATTCAAGTATCTAATACCGAGAACTCATATCTAGAATATGTCTTTAATTCACAAAGCCTTGATGATTTAATTATCAGAAGTTCTGTATCACAACAATTAGTTGCTTATAATGATGAATTAATAACAGAATATAATAATACAATCAAGGAATATAAAGATAAACAAGTAGCTTATCGTAATGAAATAACAAGCTTGAATAATGAACAAAAGAATCTTGAGACAGAATTAGTATCATTGGGTGATCAGTTACATAAAGTAATGGACGTTAGTGTATCTATTGATAAAGAAATTGAAGCTCAAAAGAAAACGATTAATTATTATCAAAACACTTTAAAATGTAAAGATAATCAAGATATTAATACATGTGGTACAGTAGCTTATTCTGGTAAGATGTTAAGACCTGCTAATAAAGGTTACTTAACTAGTTCATTTGGATATCGTACTGACCCAATAACAGGTAAAAAAGGTAGTTTCCATAGTGGAACAGATATGGTTACAAGTGATAATAAAGTATATCCAGTAGCGCCTGGTACAGTAGCAGGTATTTATTGGAAAACAAGTTGTGGTGGTACAATGTTATTCATTAACCACAATGTTGGTGGTGTTAAATATACATCAGGCTATTACCACTTAGCACAAGTAAAAGTAAGTATTGGTCAAAAAGTAGATGTTAATACTCAAATTGGTGTTACTGGTGGTACTAAATCACTTACACCATGGGATCGTTGTTCTACTGGTCGTCACTTACACTTATCTATCGCTCGTGGATGGTTCTTTAAAGAATATACATCATATTCAACATTCACTAGTAAGTTAGTTAACCCAGTTACTGTTGTTAACTTCCCAAAAAGTGGTAAACTTTATAACTGGTTTTACGATAGAACAACAATTTATAAATAAAAAAGTGCATTTTACAATGCACTTTTATTTTGTCTATTTCTTTGTTAAAATAAGCACGTAGGTGATTTATGCGCGTTCGTAATGTTAAAAATAAAGAAGAGATTATAAATAATAGTAATTATATTGTTATGGATCCTATTAAGAATAAGGGTAGTTGGCAAAAAGTATTTAATAATAGTAATCCAATATATTTAGAGATTGGTATGGGTAAAGGTAACTTTATCATTAAAAATGCTAAGAAATACCCTAATATTAATTTTATAGGATTAGAGAAGAATAGTAGTGTTATTACATATGCTATTAAGAAGGTAAATGATATTGAACTTTCTAATTTAAAATTTATTAGATATGATGCTAATAAAATAGATGATATCTTTGATAAAGAGATAGATAAACTATATTTAAACTTCTCTGATCCATGGCCTAAAGAAAGACATGCTAAAAGAAGATTAACTAGTAATATCTTTCTAGAAAAGTATGATAAAATCTTTAAAAAAGATAGAATTATTGAGATGAAAACAGATAACAAGAATCTTTTTGAATATAGTCTTATTTCTTTAACAAATAATGGTTATATTATTGTGGATATATCCCTAAATATAACGGAAAGAGAAGATCTTGATAACATCAAAACAGAATACGAAGAAAAATTTATTTTGAAGAATAATCCTATCTATTTTGTAAGGATGTTAAAACGTGTTAATTTTTGAAAAAAAAGGGTATTCTTAATAAATTTATGTTATAATTAAATTAACAGTAGGTGGATTAATGAGAAAATATTTAATTATATTAATTGTTTCTCTTACATTTTTTACTGGGTGTTCGATTAAAAAGGTTGAAACAGATAGCTTAAAAAATATTTTTGAAACAGTTTTATATAGCAAGAAAAAGCTTAGTAATACCTATATGGATGGATATAAATTTTATTTACCTAGAGGTGTTACAATCGCAAATAAAAATGACTTTAATCTAAAATTAAAAGATCAAAAAGCATATTATTATTTATACGTTGATACAATTGCATATCATTATAAAACAACAAATACTTTTACAGAGAATAATAAGAATTTTTATACGGAAAGATTTTCTAATGATGGTATTGAAGGATATATTGATATTGAAGAGACAGAAGATCGTTACTTCATTGTAATAATGTATAATTATGCGAAGATTGAAACATATGTTGAAAAAGATTACTTAGATCAAGCATTAACAAACGCTTGTTATATCTTATCAACCGTTTCTTATAATGATAAAGTTATTGATGAATATGTTGGTAGTAAGGGTACAGTAACAAAGGAAGAAGCCTTTGATATCTTTGATTCTAAAAAAGAGAATGATTCGTTCTTAACATATGAAAAAGAATATGGTACATACAAAGAACCTATTGTTATCGATAATAATGATGTTGTAGATATTGAAGAGGCTAACGACTAGGAAGGTGTTATATGAAAGTCTTTAATAAAATTAAAAATTGGTTTGTTGAAGAATATGAAGAGGAAGATGAGGAAGAAGATATTCCTGCTGGAGAAGTTCAAGTTTCTGAGCCACTAGCTAAGAAAGTCGAAGTTCCTAAGAAATCTTTTAGAGAACGTTTTATTCGTGAAAAAGTAGAAGAGGAACCAGAAGAAGACGAAGTAGAAGAAAAAGAAGAAGATGACTTAGAAATTACGGAAGTTCCAGTAACTGCACCTCCATCTAATAATCGTATTATTACTTTAGATGAAGAAGAAGAGTTTAAACCAATAGAAGAAGAAAAAGAAGAAGTTACAATGGAAGAAGAGGATGAAGGAGAAGAAGATGTATTGCCTTCAAGATCAACAAGAGTTCCTTTAGTATTTGAAGATGATGATTTGTTCCAAGAAGAGGAAGAAGTTAAAGTAGAAGAACCAAAGAAGGAAGAGGTTGAAAGACCACTATATCGTGGTAGAAAAGAATCTACTTACATTGAATCAATGAAAAGAGATACTTATAAACAACAAGTTGATAGTCATAATAATACGAAATTTAGACCATCACCAATTATTTCACCAATATATGGTATTCTAGATAAAAATTATAAAAAAGAAGAAATAGTTAGTCGTGAGGAAAAGATGTCTGGATTAGTTGATTCTTCTATTGATAATGTTCGTAAGAAAGCATATGGAGAACCAAAAGAAGAAAAAGAAGTTCCAAAGGAAAAGAAAGTAAATGTTAATAATGAGAAACCAGGAGTTTCTAAAGTAACAATTGCTGATGCTGATGAATATTATAATGATTTAGGACTTGCTTATAACGTTGATTATAAAGATATGTCTCGTAGTAATGCATCTAGAAAGAAAGAAGAAAAAGAAGAAGAAAAGAATGATGACAATCTATTTGATTTAATAGATTCCATGTATAAAAAGGAGGATTAAAAGATGGAAGTATTGCGAATTGTACTATATGTCTTAGGGGCTGTGTTATTAGTAGCACTTATTGTTCTTACAATTAAATTAATTTATTCAGTAGAAAGAATAAATGTTCTATTGGATGGTGTTGAAAGAAAGATGAAGACTGTTGATAAGATCTTCGGAGCTGTCGATAATGTAGCGGATGCTTTCGCAGCACTATCTGATAAAGTAGTTGATGGTATCGCAGGTATTATCAACAAGGTATTTGGAAGAAAGAAAAAAAGAAGAGAAATAGAGGAGGATGATGATTAATATGGGAAAAGGAACTGGAAAATTTGTTGCTGGTGTAGCAATTGGAGCTGCTGTAGGAGCTGCAGCAGGAATCTTATTTGCTCCAAAGAGTGGTAAAGAAACAAGAGAAGAATTAAAAGTAAAACTAGAAGAGTTAAAAGAAAAAGCAAAAGATATTAAATTTGCTGATGTTAAAGAAAAAATCGAAGAAAAGATTGAAGAATTAAAGAAAGAAATTGCTGACTTAGATAAAGAAAAAGTAATGTCTTATGCTAAAGATAAAGCAAAACTAGTTAAAGAAAAAGCTAATGAATTAGTTAAACTTGCTAAAGATAAAGGAACTCCAGTACTTGAAGATGCAGCTGAATCAGTTCGTGAAAAAGCACTAGAAGTTGCTAAATCAGCAGTAGATAAATTAGAGAAAAAAGAAGTAGAAGAAGAATAGTCAACTATTCTTTTTTCATTGATTAATTTATTAATAAATTATATAATAATGCATGGTGATATTAATGGAAGGATTTCGCTTTAAAAAATCATTCGGACAAAACTTTATAAATGATATTAATGTAATAAATAAGATTGTAACTTGTAGTGATATAAAAGAAAATAGTTTAGTAATAGAAATAGGACCAGGTAGTGGTAATTTAACAAAAGAACTAGCAAAAGTTAGTAAATACGTTCTAGCGTATGAAATCGATGAAAGACTAGAAGAAGTATTAGATGATGTTATTGTTGATAATCCTAATGTAAAAGTCTTATATGAAGACTTTATTAATGCGGATATTGATAATGATATTAAAGAATATGATTATGAACACTTATATATAACCGCTAATATACCATACTATATTACTACACCAATTATTGAAAAGATTATTAAGTCTGGTATTAATTTTGAAAATATAACCCTTATGATGCAAAAAGAAGTAGGGGATAGGCTATCTGCTAAACCAGGTAGTCGTAATTATGGTTCTATAACAGTATTCTTAAATTATTACTTTGATATTAAGAAACAATTTATTGTTAGTCGTAACTTATTTACACCAAGGCCTAATGTTGATAGTGTAGTAGTTACATTAACAAGAAAAGAAGGAAGAAAAGCCTTATCAGAAGACTTATTCTTTAAATTAATAAGAGATGCTTTCCAATTCAAGAGAAAGAATATAAGAAATAACTTAAAGAACTATAATCTAAGTATTATCGAAGAAGTATTAAGAAAACATAATCGTGATTTAAATGTTAGATCAGAAGACTTAGAACTAGATATCTTCTTAGATATTGCGGATAGTTTAGTAAATAAATAAAAGACTGGAAAAGTCTTTTTTTTGACTTCTAATTAGATAAATGCTATAATATGCACTTGTTTTGGGGGATTTATGAATACTGAATTTCGTGTTGATAATGACAAAGTAATAGTTAGTGATAAAAATGGTGTGTTAAGAGAATTACCAAACTACGCTAATACAGAAGAAATACTAGAATTAGAGAATCTTATTGAAGAACTTAAAAGACGTATACATTTTACTAATTATATGAGAGATTGTAATAAGCCACAGAAACCTAAGATATTTCGAACATTTGTTTTGGATGTAATACTTATTTCAATTCCTTTTATAATAGCGTTAATATTAAAAGTTTTTAATATTGACCCTGCAACAATTAATATAGGTTTAACACCTTTATACAAACTCCCTATAAGTATTGCTATATCAGCAGGAGTTATTGGAGTTATTGATGCTATTAGCCTATTTAGACTTCATAGAAAAAACAAAGATATTCTAAGAATTAGAAGATCATATGAAGTTTGTATAGAATATTTAAATGAACAATTAAAGGAAGCTGAACAAAAATTAGCTAGATTAAATAAAGAAAATAGTATGAATACATCAAGTAACTACAATACAAAAAATAATGGTGAGATAAAGAAGATAAATATTGAGAATATGGATTTATTCAAACAAATTGTAGAGCAAGAACGTTTCTATGAATCCGCAGGATATAATCTAGATAAGTATTATCGTCATTATTTAGATGGTACACTTCAATTTGTTTTAGATAAAAAGGGCGAAGTCAATAAATTAGATAAATACATTGATTTCATTGAAGAAAAAGGCCCTACGCTAATAAAAGATTTTAGACATAGTGAAAGATATTAAAAATAACAAGACTAAAAAAATAGTCTTGTTTTTATGTTATAATTAGATAGAGGTATGTATGAGTCCGTTATTAATAATGTTAATCGCTATTTTAGCGATGATTTTAATCATTATATTAATATTATTTGTAATTTATATTAAATTTAAGAGAACATTGGGTATTAGCAACTTAAAGTCCTTTTTAAATGATGTTAAAGAGTATGATAGGAATAACTATACAAGACCTAAGTCTATATCAGGAATGACAAGGATACTAGAACCATTAATTCTTAAAGATTTTCCAGAGTTTAATCTAACACACTTATATTCTAAAGTAGAAGATGGTATTAATAATGTATTATGTGCAAAGTCAAAGCTAGATACAAAGTATTTATCTAAAGGATTAGACTTGATAAAAGGTAAGATCATTAAAGAGATTAATGATATGAAAGAAAATGATATTGAAGTTAACTATAGTAATATAAAATTTAATCAACATGCACTTAAAAGTTACAAAAAGAGTAACGGAACAGCAACAATTACAACTTGTAGTTCAGTAAGTTACAAGTATACATCAAATAAGACAGAAAGAAAATATGATGATTTAATAAAAGAAACAAAGTATGAATGTGAATTAATTTATATTTATGATGAAAATAAATTTAAAGAAAGAGAGAAGTCATTCTCTGTTCATTGTCCCAACTGTGGAGCTCCTGTTAAAGGATTAAAAGATTTAACTTGTTCATACTGTGGAAGTAATGTTAAAAAGGTTAATCTTCGTAATTGGGAGATTGCAAGTATTAAAGAAGTATTATAGGAGGATATATGAAGGTTGTTAATAGAAAAACTAACGAAACAAGCGAAGTAAAAGAAAAAGGTATTGTTAAATACATGTATGAAAAGAAAAGTGGTAGAGTCCTACTTAAAGTATTAAGTACAACAGCAGTAGCTAATATAACAAGAGGATTTATGAAGACTTTTCTATCTATTCCATATAAAAGAAGTATTATTAAGAAAAATAATATTGATATGAGTCTTTATGAAGATAGAAAGTACTTGTGCTACAACTCTTTCTTTATAAGAAAACTAAAAGAATTAAAGTTTGATACTGATAAAGATAGTTTTATAGCACCCGCTGAATCTAAATTATTAGTATTAAAGCTAGATGATGAAACAAGACTTGATATTAAAGGATCTAGTTATACCCTAGATGAAATTCTTGAAGATGATATTTATAAAGAATATGTTAATGGTTATGCCCTTATCTTTAGATTAGAAGAAACTAATTACCATCGTTATATCTATATAGATGATGGAAGAAGAGAAAAATATAAACATATTAAAGGTAAACTTCATACGGTTCAACCAATTGCATATAAGCACTATAAGATATTCCATGAAAACACAAGAGAATGGACGGTTCTTCATACAAAGAATTTTGGTGATGTCATTCATATGGAAGTTGGCGCTATGAATATTGGTAGAATTAGTAATAATACCCATACTTTATTTAAGAAGGGTGATGAGAAGGGTAACTTTGAATTTGGTGGATCAACAATTATTCTTTTCGTTAAAGATAACGTTATTAAGATTGATGATGATATTATGAGAAACTCTAATGAATTTATGGAAACTACTGTTAATATTGGTGAGAAGATAGCAAAAAAGATCAACTAATTAGTTGATCTTTTTTTTATACTTTTTCTTTTTCTTATCTTCAATATTAAATTTCTTTTTGATATAATTTGTTATCTTTGGATATAACCCTAAACTATAAGTAATTATATTAACAACAACAAAGATTACTAAAGCGAAGATAGCATCATAGAAATAATGTTGTTTAACGATTAATGTTGATAATACTATTAATAGTAAGAATAATGATAATGGCACTTTAATTCGCTTTTTAACATCCTTACACATACATAAAGTAAATATTGCTTGATAACAAAATAAGCAGTGTATTGAAGGACAACAATTAAGAGCTGGTGTATCGGCAGCATAAGTAATCTTTAATACAAGTCCTGTTAACCAATCTAGATTACTATAATCAACGTATGGTCTATACATAACAGTTGGATATGCGATAAAGATAATATCACAAAGTAAGAATCCTATTACAGAAGCAATAACGCCTTTATAATAGTTCTTTCGATCTTTACAAAAGGCATAATACATTGTTAATAAAACAACAGGATAGAATAAATCATATATATATACAAAACCTGGTAAGAAAGGGATCTTGTTATCAACAGATGAATATATATAATGATAATCTGTTTGGAAGAATTTAACGCCCCAGTAGAACATTGCTTGTACTAACATCATTGCAATAATCGAGATTAAAAACTTCTTATTTAAAAATTCACTAAAAAACTTTTTTAATTTCTTTTTCATATAAATCACAAACGTTATTATAACATATTTTTCTATATTTTGTTATAATATTCTTAGGAGTAATTATGGAAGAAAGACTTTTAGAAATTGAGAATAATATGAAGGTACTAGAAGATCGTCTTTATACTTTAGAAAGACACGAATCTAGTAGAAGAGTTGGTAAACTAGTAAAGAGTTTAATATCAATCTTTATTGTACTAGCAGTAGGGTATGGTCTTATTAAAGGATACAGTTATGTAACCAAAGAATTACCAAAAGTAATAGAAGAGAAGATTAAAGCTGTTGGTGGCGTTAAAGTATAAAAAAATGGGAGCAATGCTCTCATTTTAAATTGACTTTAATTTCATATTCATAATTACCACGGTAATATCCATTTTCATTAATATCACCATCTTTATAAGTAAAGACTTTTAAAGTAATAGGGGAATCTACCTTACTACCACGTCCTGCTAAATAAAGTTTAATAGAAGTAATTACGGTATTCTTTTTCATATCTTCCATCTCAAGATGGGTATAAACAGTACCTGGCTTATAATTATAACTATCATATAGATATACTAAAACATATGGTGTATGTTTATGTTTACTAGTAGGATCAAGGATTGTTTGTTCATACTCTTTACCTTCTGCAGTAAAATAAATATAAAAACCTGTTTTATAATCATTAATGTCTTTATATTTCTTAAAATAACGATACCAGTTATTCTTAACAGAATCATTCTCTAGATTATCTTTATCCGTATAGAAAGCGTTATAAGTACCAATTTCTACATGATTAGCACGTTTATATGTTACTGATTTAACTTTCTTGTTATTTTGATATAGAGCTACTTTAATAGGATTAGTATCAGTATAATCAGATTCCTTACCTTCAGCCATCTTTTCTTCGATTTTATCTAATTTCTTAACTTTATCACTAGTTTTAGTAGAACATCCTGTTAAAGTAATTATTAATAAGAGCAACAATATATATTTCATATATCCTCCTTAATCATTATACTATATTTCTTAATAAAAAAATCTCTAAAAAGAGATTTTAATATATAAATGTATTATCTGAGTAATAAGCTGGTTCGCATATAACATTAATACCTAATTTTTTAATCATTGATAATTCACTAGTAGGTAAGATATATGTAATATACATATCAGTTCCCTTTAAATCACTTAAATGTGATAGGGCATTCTCAACAGTTGGATTAGTTACAGAACATATTGATAACGCAATCAATAATTCTGATAACTCTAATCTTGTATTATTAACTTGTAATTCATTCTTTTTAATTTTCTTTATTGGTTTTAAGACATTACTAGGTAATAACTTAATTTTATCAGGAATACCAGATACTTCTTTAATAGCATTTATTATACAACTAGCAACAGGACTTAATAATTCTGATTCTTTACCAGTAATGTTTTTATTATTAACTTTAATTGCTGCTATATGACTATTTTTTTCTTTTGAT
>JAEEGL010451916.1_pt1 | contig 10114 bp, 6 predicted proteins | sample 9134231 | NCBI WGS metagenome assembly JAEEGL01 (sample SAMN16246548, study PRJNA631951) | gut metagenome | biome: gut microbiome; feature: rumen; material: fiber-attached | host: Bos | place: Iran: Karaj | collected 2018-10 | reverse complement strand
TCAATCTGGTTCTTGTAGGTCACAAAGGCATTGTAGAGCGCAGTAGCCACTTGTTCTTTGCCTGCAATAGAAGCGAGATAAATCTCCTCTTCGGTGTTGGAGATAAAACCCATTTCCACGAGAACGCTCGGGCAAGCACTCTTGTGAAGGACCCAAAATCCAGCCTGACGTACGCCGCGGTCGGCACGTTTGAGGTTTCCACTGAATTGCTGTTGCACCAATGTAGCGAACTGCAAACTCTGGTCAAAATACTGATCCTGCATCAGTTCGAACATGATGTAGGACTCGATGCTGTTGGGGTCGAAGCCCTGGTAGGTCGTTTCGTAGTTGTCCTCCAGCAACATCACCGCGTTCTCGCGCATGGCCACGTTGAGGTTACTGGCCATCTTGTCAATACCCAGAACGAAAGTCTCGGCGCCTACAGCATCGCGGGACTCAGAGGCATTGGTATGGATGCAGATAAATATGTCCGCGCCATTTTTGTTGACAAAATTGGCCCTTTCCTGCAGAGTAAGAAAAACATCGGTTTTTCGGGTGTAGCAAACGCGCACGTCAGGGAACTCTTCCTCAATCATCCTGCCAAGCAGCAGAGATACATCAAGGTTGAGCTTTTTCTCCTGCGTTATCTTTCCCAAAGCACCGGGGTCATGTCCGCCGTGTCCGGCATCAATAACTACGGTGAAAGGTTTCTCTTTTTGGGCAGACGCATTCTTCTGCGCAAACAAAGGCATGGCGCAGAGAAGTGCTATCAGCAAAATGTATTGTCTCCAATTCATTCGATCAGGTACGTTCGTAGTTTCCTTAATAAATGCGTGTAACTGCAGGTGCGCGCATCCATGCGCCCGCACAAAACAGCCTGCAAAGGTACTGCTTTTTTTTGACATATGCAAGAAAAAAACGAAAAAAAAGTTGTTTGGGCATTTCGAAACCATCTCGGGAGGAAATTTTCGCAAGTAGTTGAAGGCCGAAAAAATGCAAAAAATCCGACACGAGTCAGTCTCATGGTAGTACGGAGACCGTAGCAAGGCCGTTCGAATGAAGAAGCGAAAGAGAGAATGTGAAATTTTGCGGAAATTTCATACTTGGTCAAAATGAAAGAAAAGAAAAAAACACGAGAGAGTTAAAAAATTTTTTTTAAAACTCTTGCGTATGTCAAAAAAAAGTTGTAACTTTGCACCCAAATTGGCTAAAATCGAAGATATGAACAAATACGAAACTATAAATACCGAGAATGATGAGTTGATGATTCGGGAAGAATTTGAGGCTCTGCTGGAGGATTACCGGCAGACTCCTCACCGTCAGAAGATAGAACTCATCACGGATTGTTTTGAATTTGCCAAGCAAGCACATGCGGGCATTCGCAGGCGTTCTGGTGAGCCATATATCATGCATCCCCTTGCTGTAGCGCGCATCGTGGTTAAGGAAATGGGTCTGGGCTCCACTTCGATTTGTTCAGCGTTGTTGCACGATGTGGTGGAGGATACAGACTACACCGTTGAAGATATTGAGCAACGTTTTGGGCCGAAGATAGCATCTATTGTTGAGGGCCTGACCAAGATATCCGGTGGGGTGTTCGGCGAGCAAGCCTCTATTCAGGCAGAGAACTTCCGCAAGCTGATTCTGACCATGTCGGAAGATATCCGCGTTATTCTCATCAAGATAGCAGACCGCCTGCACAACATGCGAACGCTGGAGGCGCAACCGGTTGAAAAACAATATAAAATAGCCGGTGAAACCCTGTACATCTATGCTCCGCTGGCACATCGTTTGGGCCTTTTCCCCATCAAGACTGAGTTGGAGAATCTGGCATTCAAATACGAGCATCCCGAGACATATGCGCAGATTGAAGAGCGTCTGCAAGCCGACAAACATCTGCAAATGGAGACATTTGAGAAGTTTGCAGAACCGGTTCGCAAAAAGCTGAAGGCTATGGGCTATGAGTTCAAGCTGGAAGCGCGCATCAAGTCGGTTTACAGCATCTGGAAGAAGATGCAGACCAAGAATGTTCCGTTTGACGGAGTGTATGATCTGCTGGCCGTTCGCATCATCTTCAAGCCCAATCCGGACATGTCGGAGAAAGACCAGTGCTGGATGATTTATTCGGCGCTGACGCAATACTACAAACCCCACCCCGAGCGCATCCGTGACTGGATTAGCACACCGAAGGCTAATGGCTACGAGGCTCTGCATGTGACGCTGATGACGCAAGATGGAGAATGGGTGGAAGTGCAGATTCGTACGGAACGTATGCACGAGATTGCGGAACGCGGTCTGGCTGCGCATTGGCGATACAAGACAGGATTTGAGGACGAGAGCGAGTTGGATAAGTGGATCCGCGCGATTCAGGAAATGCTCAAGCATCCCGAACCCGACGCTATTGACTTCATGGACACATTCAAGCTGAATCTGTTTGCAGACGAAGTGTTTGTGTTCACTCCTCACGGCGAGATAAAAATCATGCCTCAAGGCTCCACGGCTTTGGATTTTGCGTATATGCTCCACACCGATTTGGGCGAGCATTGTATCGGAGCCAAAGTCAACCACAAACTGGAGCCGCTGTCGTATGTGCTTCAGGGCGGCGACCAGGTGGAGGTGCTGACGTCCCATCTGCAGAAACCGCAGTTGGAGTGGCTCAACTGGGCTACGACAGCCAAAGCCAAAGAGAACCTCAAACGTCGCCTTCGTCGCGACGGTGTGCTGATTCCGGATTTGCAGAAAAAGCCTGACAAGAAGGAATACAGCAAATGGAATCCGTTGCGGTATCTGCCTCGCAGCCGCCGCATCACCATTACCGACGACTCGCTCAACGGCGAGCATGTGATAGCGCCTTGCTGCCACCCCATTCCGGGAGATGATGTGCTGGGCTTCATGGAGGATAACGGCGTGATTTCCATCCACAAACGCGATTGCCCCGAGGCCGAAGCACTCAAGGCAAAACACGGCCAGCAACTGTATGCCGCAGAATGGAAAGTCACCGATAAACATAGTTTCCCATGCACCATTTTCATCGAGGGAATCGACAAAGTTGGCATGGTTATTGAGATACTGTTGGTGATTTCACAGAAGTTCCGTTTGAACATCGGGCGCATTGACCTGACCAGCAAAGATGGTATTTTCTCGGGCAATGTGCGCATCTACACTCACAGCACGAACGAGGTGGAAGAGCTCTGCAAAGAGCTGCGTGCCATAGAAGAGGTAAACGTGGCGCAACGCCTGAATATTGAGCCAAATGAGTAATAAAAACAACGAAATAATCAAAAAAATACAAATGATATGAAACGTACATTTTTAGCTACTGCATTGCTGGCTGTTTGCGGACTGTTGTTCGCTCAGCAGCCGGTTATCACATTCGAAAAAACAGACCACGACTTTGGTAAAATAAACGAAGCTGACGGCCGAGTAACCACAATTTTCACTTTCAAAAACGAAGGAATGGCTCCGCTGGTGCTGTCCAACGTGCGCGCTTCTTGCGGTTGCACCACTCCTACCTGGACCAAGACGCCTATTGAGCCGGGGCAGACCGGTGACATCACCGTTACTTACAACCCGAATGGCCGCCCGGGTCGTTTCCAGAAAACCATCACCATCACCTCCAACGCCTCGGAGCCTACCAAGAAACTGACTATTCGCGGTGAGGTGATTCCGAAGACGCAGCAAAGCGTCAACCGCTTCCCGCAGAAGATGGGTGACGCGCTGGCAGCCCACACCCGTGTCCTGACCTACGGCTCGGTGCTGAACACAACGAACATCACTAAGTCTATCGAGTACACCAACAACTCCGACAAAGAGATTACGGTGGAAGTACTTCTCAACGACAAGGAGCCCTGGATTGATGCTCAGGTAGCTTTGAAGACCGTTAAGCCTAAAGAGGTAGGCCAACTGCACGTGAATGTGGATGGCACCAAAGCCAAGGTGTGGGGTCTTCATAACTCGTACATCTATCTGGTAGTCAACGGTAAACGCCAACTTACCGATGAATACAAGATTACGCTCAGTTACTCTATCGAGGAAGATTTCAGCGGCGTGGACAAAAAGGCAGCTCCGATTCTGGAAGTGGCCTCGCGTGAGATCAATTTGGGCACTCTGGATGCCGGCAGCAAGGTGAGCAAAACCATCACCTTGAAGAACGCTGGCCTTAATCCGCTGTTTGTTCGTTCTATCAATAACAATGCCGATGAAATCAAAGTAACTGCCCCGAAATCAGCCATCAAGTCCGGTAAATCACAGGCTGTCAAACTGCAGATTACCACGGGCCAAGAAGTGGGTACATTCCGCAAGCAGATTGATATCATCACCAACGATCCGGCCAATCCGCACACCCGGGTTACCCTCGTTTGGATGGTGAAATAATTTGCGACAAGAACCGTAACATTACCGTAACATTACCGTAACATAATGCATAGAGCTGTGGACAATCATCATCACCCCGAAAACGATGCGGAATATGCGGGATTGCAAGTCAATGCAGGTGTAGAACAACCACCTGTCATCAACCCGTATTTCCGCCCCAAGCAGCGCCAACCGCGTTTGGATGCTCAGGCGTACATCGACGGAATCCTTGCCGGCGACATCACAATCCTCTCGCAGGCTGTGACGCTGGTGGAGAGCAATCTGCCTTCTGACCAAGTGATTGCACAGAAGGTTATCGAAGGCTGTCTACCCCACTCCGGAAACGCGGTCCGAGTAGGCATCACAGGTGTTCCGGGAGCCGGTAAGTCCACGTTCATCGAAGCACTGGGCACCAAACTCTGCAAGGAGGGCAAGAAGTTGGCTGTGCTGGCTATCGACCCCTCGTCAGAACGTTCCAAGGGCTCCATTTTGGGCGACAAAACACGTATGATGGAGTTGTCCACGCAAGCCAATGCGTTCATCCGTCCCAGTCCTTCCGCGGGTTCGCTGGGTGGCGTGGCACGTAAGACCAGAGAGAGTATTGTGCTTTGCGAAGCAGCCGGGTTCGACACCGTTTTGGTGGAAACCGTGGGCGTGGGACAGTCGGAAACAGCAGCTCACAGCATGGTAGACTTCTTCCTGCTGTTGCAGGTAACCGGTACCGGCGACGAGTTGCAGGGCATCAAACGAGGCATCATGGAGATGGCCGACGGCATTGCCATCAACAAATGTGATGGTAACAACATCGACAAGGCACGCGTCGCGCGTACGCAATTTAAAAATGCCTTGGCACTATTCCCGCCTCACGAATCTGGATGGAAGCCAACGGCGGTTACGTGTTCGTCGGTGGAAGGTAATGGTATCGACGACGTGTGGAAGATGATTGAGGACTACATGGTGTTCACCAAACGCAACGGTTATTTTCGGAAGAAACGAACCGAGCAGTCCAAGTATTGGATGTATGAGACCATCAATCAAAACTTGCTCGACTCGTTCTATCACGACCCCAGAATAGAAGAACTGCTGGAAGCTACAGAAGAAAAAGTCTTGGCAAACAAACTATCCTCGTTCATTGCAGCACACGATTTATTATCAACGTATTACAACAAATAAGGCATGCCTAATAAGACACACACAACGCCTATAACACCCACAACGGATGAGCTTATCGGCAAACGGCAACCACAAGCCGTCGAAGTAGAGCGTTCCGTGCTCGGAGGTATTCTCATTGAGCCCAACGTCTATGGAGAGATTGCGGAAGTGCTGAAGCCGAGTTCGTTCTACGAACCCAAGCATCAATTGATTTACGAAGCTATTACCGACTTGGCGCAGCTGAGTGAACCAATTGATTTTCTGACCGTTACTGAGCACTTGAAGAGCAAGGGCAAACTGGAGCAGGCCGGCGGACCGGAGTACATCTCGCAACTGACGATAGATATTGCTTCTGCTGCACATATCGAGGCACATGCGCAGATTATTGCACGCAAAGCCTTAGCGCGTCAACTTATCACGATGGGTCTTAATATAGCCGAGAATGCCTTGGACGAGACCACCGATGTCGAAGAGTTGATGAACGATGCCGAGAGTAAGATTTTTGATATTGCACAAAACTCGCAGAAGAAAGATGTACGAGGCGTAAACGATATCATCGCCGACGCCATGGAGCGACTCAAAATGCAGGCAGACAAAGGCAACAACGGCATCACGGGTGTTCCTTCGGGCTTCGAGAAACTGGATAAAGTGACTGCCGGATGGCAGCGATCTGACCTCATCATCATCGCTGCTCGTCCTGCAATGGGTAAAACAGCTTTCGTCCTCTCGATGGCGAAAAACATGGGTGTCATGAATTTCCCTGTTGCCATTTTCTCGTTGGAAATGAGCAACATACAGTTGGTCAACCGTCTCATCATGAACGTATGCTCCATTGAGGGTTCCAAACTTCGTTCGGGCAATCTGTCACGCGAAGATTGGTCTGCGATTGACCAATATATTCCTCAACTTCAACGCGCACCTATCTACATCGATGACACCCCGGGCTTAAGCATCTTTGAGCTCCGCTCCAAAGCGCGACGACTGGTCCGCGAGAAAGGTGTGCAGTGTATCATCATCGACTACCTGCAACTGATGTCTGCGGGGCAGAAGATGCAGTCTCGAGAAATAGAGGTCAGCACTATCTCTCGTTCGCTGAAAGGCCTTGCGAAGGAGCTCGACATTCCCATTATAGCCCTTTCGCAGCTCAACCGCTCGCTCGAAGGACGCGCCGGAGTGGAAGGAAAAGTTCCGCAACTCAGTGACCTTCGTGAGTCCGGAGCAATTGAGCAGGACGCAGATATGGTATGCTTCATCCACCGGTACGACTATTTCTATCGTCAGGGCGAGCGCTCAGAAGGGTTCGACCCGAGCGAGGTAGGCAAAGGACATATCATTATCGCCAAGCACCGTAATGGCGCGACCACAGATGTCAAACTCCGTTTCGAGAATATCTACGCCAAGTTTGACAACGATGACGATATTACACAAAGTTTTGGAGGAAACAATTTCTCCTCTTACCAATCGCGTGTCGTTGCCAGTAGTGATGGCTACGGCTATGCCAATCCACAAACGGACAGCCTCTCTGCTCCGCCAGAGAACCCGTCAACTCCGTTCTAAACAATTGAAAGAAAATGTTTAATTCTAAAATACAAGACAATACAAATATGACAACACAACCCCAACCCGGCAGTGCGCAGTTCAATGCGCTGACTGCGGGCAGTAAGATTATTGGCACCGTTATTGCCGACAACGATATCCATGTTGACGGTACTATCGAAGGCGAAATCAAGTGCACCGGCAAAGTCGTGATTGGCGAGAATGGCTTCGTCAAAGGTACCATCACCTGTCAGAACGCTGATATTCAAGGCAAGCTGGACGGCAAGATAGATGTCAAACAAACTCTTTCGCTGCGTGCATCGGCTCATCTTCAGGCAGAAGTAAACACGCAGGTGCTCATCGTCGAGCCGAACGCTGTCTTCAACGGTACATGCAACATGGGTAAATCCGTGGCACAGCCTCAACCCCAACCCGCTCAACCCAAATAATTATGGTTAAAATAAAAGCATTCAAAGGTATCCGTCCGCCCAAAGAGATGGCGGCTAAAGTATGTGCACGCCCCTACGATGTGCTTTCTTCCGAAGAAGCACGCGCTGAAGCCGAGGGCATGCCCATGAGTTTGTACCACATCAGCAAACCGGAGATCAATTTCCCTGTTGGCACCAGCGAGTACGACGAACGCGTCTATCAGGAGGCTACGCGCCAGTACAACCTGTTCAAGCAAAACGGATGGCTCCGTCAGGATCCAACAGAGTGTTACTACGTGTATGCACAGACCTGGCGAGGCAAAACGCAGTACGGTCTGATGATTGCCGCGTCGGTAGAGGACTATGAGGCCGGACGCATCAAGAAACACGAACTCACGCGCCAGGACAAAGAGGACGACCGCATGCGCCACGTCGTAGCCACCAACGCCAACATTGGTTCAGCATTCTTCGCATATCCCAAAAATCCTGCTCTTCACAACATCATTATGCAAGTGGTAAAAGGCGAGCCAGAGTGCGATTTCACTGCGGACGAAGTACGTCATCAGTTGTGGGTGGTAAGTGAGAAGAATACCTGCAACGAAATTACCGATATCTTCGCAACCATCCCAAGCCTTTACATTGCCGATGGACACCACCGTTCGGCTGCCGCTGCACGTGTGGGAGCCGAGCGCAGAAAAACCAACCCTAACCACAAAGGAACAGAAGAATACAACTATTTCCTGGCAACGGCTTTCTCCGCTGATGAACTGACAGTTCTTGACTATAACCGTCTGGTTTTCGACCTGAACGGCCACTCCGAGGCAGAGTTGTTGCAGTTGCTAGCAGAAGATTTTATCATCGAAACTGCCGGTGCGGAGGTGTATCATCCTCAAGCCCGTCACGAATTCGCACTCTACCTGGATCATTGTTGGTATCGCCTCACGGCCAAACCGGAAGTGGTGGATTATACGGACCCAATCAAGAGTCTGGACGTAAGCATCTCATCGGAACTGATCTTGAAGAAACTGTTCGGCATCGTTAACCTGCGTAAGGATGAACGGGTTGATTTTATCGGAGGCATACGCGGTCTTCAGTATTTGCAAGACCAGGTTGACCAAGGCAAAGCCAAACTGGCATTGGCACTCTACCCTGTCTCTATGCAGGAAATCATGAATGTGGCTGATGCCGGTCAGATTATGCCGCCCAAGGCCACATGGTTTGAACCAAAGCTTCGCTCCGGAATAGTGATTCACGAATTGGATTAATGCGCAGTATTCAGAAACATATTATTCTGATTCTCAGTCTGATGGCGCTTGTCTTCGGATTGGCGGGTTGTGGCATCCAAAAGCAACTGAAACGTGCCGACAAGAAGTACGCCATTGGTGAGTACTACGAAGCGGCCCAGTTGTACAAGAAGATCTATCCCAAGATCAAACGCAACCAGAAAGCCCTGAAAGCTGAGGTGGCGTTCAAGCAAGGAGAATGTTACCGTATTATCAACCACCCGAGGGCTGTGAATGCATACAAAAACGCTATTACGTACAAGTACCAACTGGTGGACTCCATCGTCTATCTGCGCCAGGCGCAAGTGCTTCATTATCAAGGTAAATATAGTGATGCGCTGCGCGGTTATGAGATTTATCTCGAGAGTCACCCAACGGACTATGTGGCACAAGCGGGACGATATGCGTGCATGCAGATGGAAGGCTGGAAAAAGGAACCCACTCGTCATAAGATTCGTTTGGCTAACGACTTCAACGTCAAGCGCTACAGCAATTTTGCACCCTGTTTCATTGGCGACGATACCGATGCGCTGATGTTTACCAGCAACCGCGTAGCACGCAAGAAAAAAGACAACAAGAATAGCCCCGTGACCGGTGTTCCCATCTGTCAGATCTATTCAACACGCAAGGACGCCCAGGGCAAGTGGGTGGATGTCGAGTTGGCTGAAGGTCTGTACGAAGCCGCCAATGGCGATGATCAAGAAAGCAAAAACACAGAGGAAGGCGAAGCCTCTTCCAAACGTCAGGAAGGCACAGCCGAGTTGGGCGTTTGCTGCTTTAGTGCCGATGGCCACACGATGTACTTCACGTACTCCAAGCCTATCAACGGCAAAGATGTAGGTGCACACATCTATACTTCTTCGCGCGCGTCGGGCACGTGGGCCGAACCGCAGGAACTTCTGCTCTTCAAGGACTCGACCATCACATGCGGGCATCCTGCGTTGAGTCATGACGGCGATACGCTTTATTTTGCCTCGGATGCGCCCAACGGCTATGGAGGAAAGGACATCTGGTACAGTGTGCAAGACGGCGGCAATTGGTCCGTGCCTATGAATATGGGTCCGCAAATCAACACGACCGGCGACGAGATGTACCCCACTATCCGCAAGGACGGAACGCTCTACTTCAGTTCGAACGGACATCCCGGTTATGGAGGCTTGGATATCTTCAAGGCCGTACCCGACAGCATTGTTATGCGCGACAGCGTACTCGATCAAGGTTGGCAACTCTTCAACCTGGGTAACCCGTTCAACTCTAACGGTGACGACTTCGGCATTACCTTTGCCGGAGACACAGAGGATGGTTTCTTCTCCTCCAACCGCGGGCAGAAGAAAGGGCAGGACATGATCTACAGTTTCGTTCTTCCCGAGATGGTTATTGCCGTGG
>JAEEGL017358303.1_pt1 | contig 10115 bp, 6 predicted proteins | sample 9134231 | NCBI WGS metagenome assembly JAEEGL01 (sample SAMN16246548, study PRJNA631951) | gut metagenome | biome: gut microbiome; feature: rumen; material: fiber-attached | host: Bos | place: Iran: Karaj | collected 2018-10 | reverse complement strand
TGCAACAAGCGTTACCGTGTATTCGCCGGGTTCGCTATAGGTTACACTTGGATTCTGTTCTGTTGATGTCGCTGGATTGCCACCTTCGAAAGTCCATGACCACGATGTTGGCATATTGGTAGAAAGGTCGGTGAAAGTTACCGAGTTCCCCGCCGTAATTTGTGTTTCCGATGCCGAGAAGTCTGCAACTGGCGGTATGGCTTCGTAAACGGTTATTTGTTCTGTTGTTGACGGCGAGCAACCGTTAGTATTAACTATGGTAAGTGTTGCGTCGTAGGTGCCGTGGTTGCTGTATGTCACTGTTGGATTTGTGGCAGTGCTTGTTGCCGGCGAACCGCCGTCGAAAGTCCACGATGCAGAAACATAGTTTCCCGAAGTTGTATTCGCGAACTGAACGCTGTTTCCTTCGTATAATGTCGTTGGGTTTGCTGTAAAGGTTGGAATAACTGTTCCTTCGGGGTACATGGTGACATCCAGTCGCTGGCAAGCCATATTCTGCGTGGTAATTTCGAAAGTCTGCGATGTGTATCCTTCCTTCGAGAATGTAACGCTGTAGGTGCCTGCATATATCGGGCGGTGGTAGTCGCCAACAGGTGCTGCGGTATAGACTTCGGTACCGTCGGCATCGTGGTTGTTGATGAAGACTTTTACATCGCTAAGTGGCTGGTTTGTACAGCCGTCGGTTACTATTCCACGGAAACCGTAGAGTACTTGCTCGGTATAGTTAAGAATCGATTTGCGGTAATATCCCCAGTAGGTGTCAAGGTATTCGGTACCAAGCAGTTTTGTTGTTGTAAATTCAACGGTAGTTTCCTTGATGTGCTTGTAGTAGTTCATGTAGTCCTGACGGCCGCCGTCAATAGAGTACCATTCGCTACCTTTGGTTACGCCGTTCGAACCGCTAACATCCGATGGTCCAGTGAATCTGTTGGCGTTTATTGCGTGTACGGTATCCACGAACATCCACGATACATATTCCCACCAGCTGTCGTCGGGATTCGGGTGTGCTGCGTGTGTCCAGCCGTCTTCGTCCCACGGGTAGTTCATACATTCGTCGCCGCCGTGGCAGTTTGCCGACATCACGAAGTTGTGTGCATCGGCGTAGGCTGTCATCATAGTGATTTCTGGTTCGTTTGGATATTGTGCCGTGTGGCTTGCCGTATTGGTTACGAACGGGAAGTTTCTGTTAAGGTCAACGCTGTTGTAGTTGTATCTGCGTGCATTGGCAATGCTTGTGCCGTCGTTCGAGCGGTAGAAAGTGCCGTCGGGGTTGGTGTTGGGCGAAATGTATATCTCCACATTGTTCACGAGGTTTGTAATCTGTGGGTCGGTGCCGTACTTTGTCAGTAAGTCGTCAACCAGACGAATCAGGAAGTACCATCCCGAAGTTTCGTCGCCGTGCATTGTACTGCTCCACCAGAATTCGGGTTCGTCCTCGTCAACGCCAACATTGTCCGAAATTGTCATATTTATAATCGGACGATCGTAAACCGAATAGCCGATAGTATCCATCTTGCACAAAGTAGGATAGTTCTGTGCGTAGTTCTGCATCATCTCCAGATATACGGCGTAGGTTGGATAGCGGTCCCAGTTTGCCATCTGTGCGACACTTGTAGCCATATTCAATGCACGAGTCTGACGGTAATATTCGTAAACAGGCTCATATTCAATGCCGTATGTCTTGAACTGCTCGTATTCTGCGCGGTTTGCGTAGGCTTCAACATAGGTGTCATTTACCTTGTCGATTGACATTATGCGGTTGAGTTCGCGTACAAGCTCACGATTTCTGTTGTGTGGGAATCTAAGCACCACTTCGCCACGATTTTCAAGAGTTTGCTCTATGAATTGGAGGTCGGATTCCGTCTGTCCCCATGTAACCGATACTATTAATAGTAAGGCAATTACAAATAATATTTTTTTCATATTTTATATGATATTAATTGAATTCAAATATAATGAAAAATTAAAAGAGAAAATGTTTACATGGTAGTTATTAGACAAAAATGGTATTGTGTTGCAGAAAAATGTTTATATGCTGTTTAAAATGGATATATTTTTCATTTTTATTAAGAATAAGAAGAAAATTCGCTTGTTTTCCCTTCTCCAATGTCCTTTACAAAAAGTTTTTATACCTTTGCCAAGTCTCTTTACAAAAAGGCATAACGAATGGATTTCAATAAGTTAAAAGCAAACTTCAAGGGTGCTGTCTGCACCGACAACATACACAGGATAATCTATGCTACCGATGCTTCGGCATACCGCGAAATGCCGCTGGCGGTCTGCGTGCCCGAGGACAACGACGACATACGCGCCGTAATCCGTTTTGCCCGCGAAAACGGTCTTAGCATCATTCCTCGCGCTTCGGGAACATCAATTGCCGGTCAGGTCGTGGGTAACGGAATTGTGGTGGATGTGTCGAAAAACTTTGGCAAGGTGCTGGAACTCAACAAGGAAGAAAAATGGATTCGCATTCAGCCCTGCATTGTGCTCGACGAACTGAACAAATACCTTGCTCCGCATAATCTGTTTTTCGGTCCCGAAACTTCCACATCAAACCGCTGTATGATTTCGGGAATGGTGGGCAACAACTCCTGCGGTTCGCACTCGCTAATCTACGGCAGTACTCGTGACCATTTGTTGGAGGTAAGATGCATATTGTCAGATGGTTCCGATGTTACTTTCGGCGAACTTTCTCGCGAGGAGTTTAATGCCAAGTGCGAACTTCAGTCGCTCGAAGGCGACATCTACCGCCACATCCGCGATTTGCTTTCCAACAAGGAGGTTGCCGATGAAATAAAAGCCAACTATCCCGACCCCGAAATCCGCCGCCGTAACACTGGCTATGCCCTCGATTGCCTTCTCGACAACGAGATTTTTGGCAATTCCGACAAGAAATTCAACTTCTGCAAGCTAATTGCCGGTTCGGAAGGAACTTTGGCGTTCATCACCGAGATAAAGTTGAACCTTGTCGATAAGCCATCGGCAAACAAGGCCCTGATGTGCGTTCACACCGCAACCTTGGACGAGGTTTGCGAGGCTAACCTTGTGGCACTGAAATACTCGCCGTCGTCTATTGAACTGATGGACAAGAAGGTGCTCGACCTTACCAAGGAGAACATCGCCCAGCGTCAAAACCGCTTTTTCGTGGAAGGTGACCCCGAGGGCGTGCTGATTGTGGAGTGGGTGAACGACGACGAAAACTGGATTCAGCAGCAGATTGAGGCTCTCGAAGCCGACTTGCGCAGTAACAACTACGGCTATTGCTATCCCATTGTGCGTGGTGCCGATATTCCAAAGGTGTGGGCGTTGCGCAAGGCTGGACTTGGCGTGCTTGGCAATATGCCCGGCGACCGCAAGCCTGCACCTGTAATTGAAGATACTGCCGTCAATCCCAAGGATTTGCCAGCGTATATGAAGGATTTCCGCGAAATGCTCTCTCGCCTCAACCTCGAATGTGTGTTCTATGCCCACATCAGCACTGGCGAACTGCATCTGCGCCCGATTCTCAACCTGAAGGACGAGCACGATGTTGAACTTTTCCATACTGTCGCGTTGGAAACTGCAAAACTGGTGAAAAAATATCACGGTTCGCTCAGTGGCGAACACGGCGACGGTCGTTTGCGCGGTGAGTTCATCCCGCTGATGCTTGGCGACAAAATTTACGAAATGTTTGTGCAGTTGAAAAAGGTCTGGGACAAGGACAATGTGTTCAACGCCAACAAGATAATCGGTACGCCTAAGATGAATACCCATCTGCGCTACAAGCCCGGTCAGCAGACTCGCGAGATTGAAACCTACTTCGACTTTTCGCGTACTGGCGGTTATCTGCGCACGGCCGAAAAGTGCAATGGCGCTGGCGATTGCCGCAAGTCGCACATCATTGGCGGAACGCTCTGCCCGAGTTTTCAGGCTACGCGCAACGAGCAGAACTCCACGCGTGCCCGTGCCAACATTCTCCGCGAACTGATTACAAATTCCACAAAGCCCGACCCGTTTATGGAAAAGGAAGCCTACGAAGTGCTCGACCAGTGCCTGCTGTGCAAGGCCTGCAAGTCGGAATGCCCGTCGGGTGTGGATGTCGCCAAGCTGAAAATGGAATTCTTGCAGCATTACTACGACCATTATGGCGTGCCTATGCGCAGTCGTGCGGTGGCTTTGCAGCCAAGGTTGTACAAGTTGGCATCGCTGGTTCCTCACATTTCAAATTTCTTCTTCAAGAACAAGTTTTTCTCGAAAATAATCCAGAAATCCATCAATTTCAGCACCGAAAGGAGCATTCCGCTGATGAGTACGGTAAATCTCAGGAAGCAGGTGCGCAAAATAGGGGAGATGCGAGCCGAAAAACCGAAGAAGACCATTTATCTTTTCATTGACGAGTTTACACGTGACTTGGATACGCATATTGCCGTGGATGCGGTGTCGCTGTTTACAAAGCTTGGCTACGAGGTTAGGCTTGCCAAGTCGAAGGAAAGTGCGCGCACTTGGCTCAGCAAGGGGCTTGTGCGCAAGGCGAAGAAGATTGCAAACGCCAATATCGCTATGCTGGGCGACCTGATTAACGACCAAACCCCGCTTGTCGGCATCGAACCGTCGGCAATCTTTGCTTTCCGCGACGAATATCCCGACCTTGTCACAAATGAAAACCGCGCCAAAGCGGAAAACCTTGCCAAAAATGCGCTTCTGTTCGACGAGTTTATCTGCCGTGAAATTGACTGTGGTAATATAAGTTCCGAAATGTTTACCGATGAGGTTGCAAATGTGTTGTTCCACGGACATTGCCAGCAGAAGTCGCTAATCGGGACGAAATTCACCTTGAAGGCTTTGTCGTTGCCGACGAATTTTACGGTTAAGGAAATTCCTAGCGGTTGCTGTGGTATGGCCGGTTCGTTCGGCTACGAGAAGGAGCACTACGAACTTTCGATGAAAATTGGCGAGCTGGTATTGTTTCCTGCTGTACGCAATGCCGATCCTAACACTATAATTTCAGCTGTCGGTACAAGTTGCCGTTGCCAAATAAAGGACGGAACGGGGGTAGATGCATTGCATCCGCTGGAGATATTGAACAGGGCGGTTGATAGAAAATTATCCTTTGCCAACTTGCATTAAAATTGTAAATTTGCAAAAAATACAAACGTAATGAAAGGCATAATTTTGGCAGGTGGCGCAGGTACGCGCCTACACCCGATGACAATAAGCATCTCTAAGCAGATAATTCCGGTTTACGACAAGCCGATGATTTACTATCCTCTTTCAACCCTTATGCTGGCAGGAATCCGCGAAGTGCTGATAATCTCGACACCACAGGACATTGGTCTGTACGAAAAGCTTTTCGGCGACGGTTCGCAACTCGGAATGGACATCCACTACAAGATTCAGCCTTCGCCCGATGGACTTGCACAGGCATTCATTCTTGGCGAGGAATTCATTGGCGATGACAAGGTTTGCCTCGTTCTTGGCGATAATATCTTCTACGGACAAAGTTTCGGACAGCAGTTGACTGATGCTGCAAAGGTTGAGGACGGTGCAGTTATTTTCGGCTACTATGTCAACGACCCCGAGCGCTATGGTGTGGCCGAATTTGATAAAGAAGGCAAAGTGATATCCATCGAGGAAAAGCCCGAACATCCGAAGTCAAATTACGCAGTTACAGGACTTTACTTCTACTCGAACGATGTTGTTGAAAAGGCAAAGAGCTTGAAACCGTCGAAGCGTGGCGAACTCGAAATAACCGACCTCAACAACTTGTACCTCAAGGAAGACCGTCTGCAAATTAAGCTTCTCGGTCGTGGTTTTGCATGGCTCGATACCGGTACGCCCGACAGCCTTCTGCAGGCATCGAACTTCATCGAGACCATTGAGCACCGTCAGGGACTTAAGGCTTCGTGCATCGAGGAGATTGCTTATCGCAAGGGCTTCATAAACAAGGAACAACTTGCTGTCCTTGCCGAAAAACTCGCAAAGAGCAACTACGGAAAATATTTGTTGAGGATCGTAAACGAAAAATAACAGAAATGACTGTAACAGATACCTTTATAAAGGATTTGAAGATTATTGAACCGAAAGTTTTCGGCGACCAGAGAGGATATTTTTTCGAGACTTGGAATAAATCCGTCTTCGAGGCTGCGGGAATCAACTTTGTTCCCGTGCAACAGAACGAATCAAGTTCGACATACGGCGTTGTGCGCGGATTGCATTTCCAGCTTAATCCATATTCGCAGGCAAAGCTTGTGCGCTGCGTGGTAGGAAAAGTTTTGGATGTGGCTGTCGATGTTCGCAAGGGTTCTCCAACTTTCGGCAAGTATTTTTCGGTTGAACTTTCCGAGGAAAACAAGCGTCAGTTCCTGATTCCGCGCGGATTTGCACACGGATTTTCGGTATTGTCGGACTATGCCGTGTTTGCATATCTCTGCGACAATGCCTACAACAAGGAAAGCGAAGGCGGAATCATTTTCAACGACCCCGAACTTGGCATCGACTGGAAAATTCCGCAGGACAAGATGATTCTCTCCGACAAGGACACCAAGCACCCCACTTTGAAAAATGCAATTCTAAACTTCTGACAATGAAAAGAATACTCGTCATAGGATGCAACGGACAACTCGGCAGCAAAATTCGTGACAATCATGAAATTGTTGCCAATGCTGAATTCGAATACGTTGACATTGACAAACTTGACATATCAAATCTTGACGCAACAACCGCCTTTTTTGCAAACAACAAGTTCGACGTTGTAATAAACTGCGCTGCATACACTGCAGTTGAAAAAGCCGAGGACGACCTCGAAAATGCAACCTTGGCAAATGCCGTTGCTCCGCGTAACCTTGCAAAATGCGCCAACAAGTTCGGTTTCAAGTTGATACATGTTTCTACCGACTATGTTTTCGATGGTAAGGCAAACACTCCATACTGCGAGGATGCACCTACAAATCCGCAGTCGGCATACGGCAGGACAAAGCTCGAAGGCGAAAAGAATATTGCAGACGAAAACTGCGATGCTGTCATCGTGCGTACGGCTTGGCTCTACAGCGAATACGGCAACAACTATGTGAAAACAATGATTCGCCTTGGCAGCGAAGGCAAGATAAAAGGCGTTGTATTCGACCAGGTTGGCACTCCGACCTATGCTGGCGACCTTGCAAAAGCCTTGCTGAAAATCACGAACTTGTACCTCAATGCTGATGAATGGCACGGCGGAATATATCATTTTACCAATCGCGGCGTATGCTCGTGGTACGACTTCACAATGCACATTTTCAGACTCACGAAGATTGATGCCGAGGTAAAACCTTTGCTCACAAGCGAATATCCCACCAAGGCAACCCGTCCAACCTATAGCGTGCTGAACACCAGAAAGATTTCTGAAACTTTCGGTATCAACATACCTTATTGGACAGATTCGCTGAGAGAAATGATTGACAGGTATTCAAAAATTAATGGACAGCGTTAAGTCATATTGCTTTTTGTTGCTTATTGTGTTGGCTTTTTCTTCCTGCAGCAACGGTATCCACTACAAGCAGGTAAACGAAGACTTTTCAAACGTCGAATCCACCGCTGACAAAAGCCATATCGACAGCATACTGAACCAGTTGCCCAAGTATTCCGAAATCTGCAAGAACATACGCCTCAACAGGGTAAAATTTGACAAGGACTTGCTACTCGATGTGCGTACTGCCGACCTCTACCAAAACTCGAAGGAAACCGCCATGGCAATGGGAATGCTCGTCGCCGACCTCGGATATGCGCGTTACTTTGAGCGTGTGCAGGTATGCACCGACATTCTTGATGCAACCAAACTTATGGCAGAAAGATTGGCTGTCGATAACGATATTTTCGAGGAATATGTACCAAAAGTCGAGGAAAACCTCAACGACGAGCAAGTTATTTTTGCCACAATCGACAGCCTTCTCGACACAAATACCATTGTGCCAGCCGAGAATGAAAAATACGGAATTACCGCCATGTTCATCTGCGGTTTCTGGATTGAAACCACCCATCTGGGACTAGCGCAGGAATCGGAATCCAGCGAGGCTAATGTAAATTCGCTTGAAAGCCATTTCAATGTGCTGCATTCCATCAACGAACTGCTGTCGCAACTGTCGGACGGCGATATAATTGCAAGCCTCAAGTCCGACTTTTCGGGCATCGAAAGCCGTGGCGCACATTCGCAGACATTAGCAGATGACATCGAAGCCGTAAGAAATAAAATTATCAAGACAATCTGAAAAGAAAAAGCATTATATTAGCAGTCACAAACAAAAACAACCCGTTATGTTAAGCGAAACCGAAATATCACGTCAGAAAAGCCTGCTCGAGAGCGAAGGCAACTTTGTTGACATTGCAGCACCAGCAACTCCCGAAAAGGGCATAACCATAATCTGCGACCAGCAGCACTACATCGACTGCTACGACGAAAAAAGCAAGAACTATTCCATCGAGAAGTTTGTCCCTGCATCGGGAGCAGCAACCCGAATGTTCAAGCGACTCATCGCGTTCAACAATGAGCCAAACCTGAAAAATCTGCACGATGGCGGCGACTATTCGGTAAAGGCTACAATTGATGCTTTGCCGCGTTTCGCTTTCTTCGATACGTTGAAGGACAGCATCAAGGATGTGGAAAACCTTGAGGAAGTTTCCGACAAAATTCTGCACGAACCGCTAAACTATGCGGGATTGCCAAAAGGTTTGGTCGAATTCCACAAGTATAACGGTTTTTCACGCACTGCTTTCGAGGAACAGATTTTCGAAGGTGTTGCAATGAACAATTCCGACCAGCCTGCAAAACTCGAATTCACGGTTTCGGAAGAACATTACGAGATGTTCAAGTCGCTGTTGGATAAGATTTTGCAGAAGAACAAACTAAATGTTGACGTGAAATTCTCATTTCAGGAAAAATCGACAAACACTGTTGCAATATATAACAATGGTACTCTCGTAACCACCGATTCGGGTGAACTTTTCACCCGTCCGGGCGGACACGGCTCGCTGTTGCAGAACCTCAATCAGATAGATGCCGACATTATCTTTATCAAGAACATCGATAATATTGTGCATCAGGACTATATGGCTGAAACTTTGCCTTATAAGAAGTTGCTTGGCGGTGTGCTTATTGAAACTGCCGAAAACATAAAGTCGTACATGCAGAGCCTCGAAAGCGACAGGTCGACGGAAAACTGCAACCGCATTGCCGACAGCCTCGAAAAGACTTTCTGCACCACTTTCGAGCGCGACGAAAACCTTTACAATACGCTTGTCCGCTTCATGAACTGCCCAATCCGCGTGTGCGGAATGGTAAAGAACACTGGAGAACCCGGTGGCGGTCCGTTCCTTGTAAGGAAAGACGGAAGCATTTCGTTGCAGATAGTCGAAAAGGCGCAGATAAACCTTGCCGACGAAAGCCAGAAGACGCATTTCAACAATTCGACGCATTTCAATCCTGTCGATTTGGTATGCTACACAAAGGACAGCAAGGGAAACAAGTTCGACCTCAACAAGTTCGTTGATTCTTCGACCTGCTTTATTTCCGAGAAAACCTACAATGGCAAGCCAATCAAGGTTCTGGAACATCCTGGACTTTGGAACGGCTCTATGGCCGATTGGCTGACAATTTTCGTCGAAGTTCCGCTTATTACATTCAATCCCGTAAAGGAACTGAACGATTTGCTGAGAAAGGAACATCAGCCGAAAAATTAAATCCCTATAGTGTTTTATTTTATACCCGATAGGGTATGATTATGATGTGATTTTGTGATTTTATACCCGATAGGGTGTAATTAATTTCCCAGCAGCACCTTCGCATTCTCCAATGCCTCGGGCGTAAGCTTTTCACCGCTCATCATCGAGGCAATTTCGGTAATGCGTTCGTCGGCAGTGAGTTTTTTGATGCTGGAAATTGTGCGCTGGTCGTCGGTATGCTTGTAAACCTTGAAATGCTCGCTGCCCATGGCCGCAACCTGCGGAAGATGCGTAATGCTCAACACCTGCACATTCTCGGCAATGCGCTGCATAATCTTGCCCATACGGGCTGCAATTTCGCCCGAAACACCAGTGTCAATCTCGTCGAAAAGTATGGTAGGAATATTCATCGAGTTGGCCATAAGCGACTTCAATGCAAGCAT
>JAEEGL017277899.1_pt1 | contig 10115 bp, 7 predicted proteins | sample 9134231 | NCBI WGS metagenome assembly JAEEGL01 (sample SAMN16246548, study PRJNA631951) | gut metagenome | biome: gut microbiome; feature: rumen; material: fiber-attached | host: Bos | place: Iran: Karaj | collected 2018-10 | reverse complement strand
CTGGAGAAACTGTTCCTGCGCGTCGTGCTGGCTAACCCCGCTCCGGGTTCCGACATGTCTGTCGTACTGAACAATCCCGACTTCACATCCAGCTTCACCGGTTGGACCGTCGAGGGAAATGCCGAGATGGTGCATGGTGGCGAAACCTCGATAATGCATATCGTGCGCGGTATGAACGGTCACTTCACAGTGAAGCAGACCATAGAGGAACTGCCCAACGGTATCTACGAGCTGGACATGAACGGTTTCACGCGCACGGCAGGTGACGTAAACTCTCGCCTCTACACGGCCTACCTCTTTATGAATGATGTAGCCAACAATATCATGGCTCTCCCCGAGGATCCCGTATTTGAGGAGAATGCCGAGGATGGCGTGAACTGCCACATCACCGGTTCGAGCCTCGATGCCGCCTATTACGACGATGCGCTCGAAGCTTCCGGCTATGTGCCTGCCTACATGATTGGCTGTTCCTATGCCTTCAACGCCGGTCGCTACCTGAACCGTGTGGCTGTCGAAGTTACCGACGGCACGCTCACCCTGGGTGTGCGCGATTATGCGTCGAGCCTGGGTAACTGGACACCATTTGCCAATGCACGCCTCATCTATCTGGGCAGTGCCGAGGAAGCCAACGAATCGCTGACCGCTGTATTGGAGAACTTCGTGGCCCGCGCTACTACTATCCGCGACTTCGTGTCCGATTCAGGCTCCGACTATGCCAAGTATCCCAATATGTATAGCGGATTGGTGCAGGAGATTGCCGCAGCCATCGAAGAGAGCGCTTCTGCCACTACAGGTGCCCAGAAGATGGAGCTCATCAAGCGCTTCAGCACGCTCTTCGAGAAGGCTTACACATGCCGTATGGCCTACATCGACATGCTCAAGGCTACCGAGAGCCTTGAAGACCTTGCCACCAAGCTCTATCGCAACGGCCTCCTCACCGAGGAAGAGTACAAGACGGTGCTTGCTATCCCCACCGAGTCGTGGGATGATTTCATCAATGGCTCTATTACAGAGGAGCAGGCCCGCGAGCGTATCGTTGCACTCGAGCAGACCTACGGCGAGATTTCGCTGCCTGCTGATGAGAACGGCACCTACCATCTGAGCTCAGCACGCCATCTGGTTGTCTTCTCGTCCCTCGTCAACGAAGGCGAATATACGGCCAATGCGGTGGTTGATGCCGATATCGACATGAGCGCAGTGGAGAACTTCACCCCCATCGGCTATGCCAATGCGAACGCCACTGCATATCAGGGTGCATTTGACGGTCAGGGACACACCATCTCGAACTTGACCATCACCACCGAGGTGGACAACAACAACCATGTGGGCTTCATCGGCCTGTTGTTGAAGGGTAGCCTGAGCAACCTGTGCCTCAAGAATGTGACCATCAACAACAACAGCACGGCAGCTGTGGCCCGCGGTGGACTGGTTGGCCGTTGCAGTACGGCTCCCATCGAGAACTGCTGCATAATCAACCTCACCTTCAACGACCAGCCGATTGTCGAGACTTCGACCACGGCTATCGGTTCCATTGCAGGATATCTTGCATCGGTTGAGACAACTGCCATGATGAATACCTATTCCTTCCATGCAAACCGTGTTCTGAACGGCGAGACAGCCCTCCTGCCTTCGTATGGCAACAAGGGTACAAAGGCCACCAAGATATGGAAGAATTATGACAGCCGCCTCACAACCGACGAGCAGTTCGCCAGCGGCGAGGTGACCTACTTGCTCAATAACGAGACCAGCGAAGACCCCGTATGGTTCCAGACGCTTGGCGAGGATCCCTATCCCATGCTCGTATCCACCAGCAAGATTGTCTATAAGAAGGACGATGGCACATACACCAACACCTATACTCCCGCCGGAGAGCTTGTTGCTCCCGAGGCCGACCTGCTCGATGTGGTCTTCAAGGAGGACGGCACTGCCGAGGACGTATCCCCCATGCACAGTGTGGTTGAGCTTTGCGGAGAAACATCTTCGACATACTTCAACACGACCTATAATCGCTATGTAGCTCGCTTCACCAATCCTTGGGGCGGCAATTGCACCGGATATTACAAGGTGGATTACGAGACCAACGAAGCCATGCGCTCGGCTTTGGCCGACGGCCACAGCTTGGAGATGGTGGTGATGGGTGACTATGAAGGTGCCATTCAAGACATCGAGGCCAAGCCGTTCAGTGCAATGCAGAGCGGCGGTACGGGCTTCCTTGTCAGCAAGACAAACGACAGCGGTCGCAAGAACGAGTTCACCTTCCTGCCCAATGTGACCACAAGCGGCAGCAGCACCTGGCGCTGGACGAACAGTGGTGTGGTGCCTCAGGCAAAGACTTACTATCATGTCATTGGCGTGTGGAACAAGGAAGAGTCCAAGTCTTACATCTATGTGAACGGTAAGGTTTGTGCGGCTGTGGATGCTCCGGGCGACTTCAAGTTTGCAACCTCTGGCTGCAACTGGTTCTGCCTGGGTGGCGATGCCAATCCCAACGGCGGTGGTCAGGGATGGGCCGGCGATCTGGTGATTGCCCGCGCCTATGACAAGGCACTCACGCAAGATGATGTCACCGCACTGTGGAAGAAGCTGAACACCGAGACCAGCATTGAAATGGTTCAAGGTTCAAGGCTCAAACTCCAAGATGATGCTGTCTATGACCTGACTGGTCGGAAGATAAATGGTGCATTGCCCAAGGGCCTCTACATCATCAACGGCAAGAAGGTGCTGATTAAGTGAGCACCAAGAGCCGAGGCTTGCTCGAGCTCTTGGTCGAACGCCAAGCAGCTCGGCAAAGCCAAGACGCTGGTGAAGTAAAGGCCTCTCCCCCTAACCCCCTCCCCCGTGAGGGAGGGGGAAACTGAGGGAAGCGTCTTGAACGCATGACGCGCGATTGCCCGTGAGAGAGGGGGGAGGGTCATTTCTGACAATCTGACAAATCTGACAAACGATTTTGAGAGAGAGAGACGGCCCGCCAGCAGATATGTTGGCGGGTTGTCTTTTACAAGATAACAAACCATTCACCATCATATAGGCCAATAACCATGAAGAGAGAAGTAGATCCGAAGGAAACGAGCCGTGCACAGGCTTTCGAACTGTGGATGTCCTCGCCAATGCCCATGGTGACGCTAACGAAAACATTTGACGTCACTCGCTTGGTGAAGGCCAGCAAGAAGCGCGGCATGAAGTTCAACATGCTATTATGCTGGTGCATTGGTAAGGCTGCCAGCGAGGTGGAGGAGTTCTATATGCTGCCCGAAGACGGACGGCTGTTCCGCTATGATAGGTTGGCCATCAACATTGTCGTACAGAATGTGAAGGGCGACATCAGCTTGTGCGATGTGCCCTTTTCCGACGACATTGAGCAGTTTAATGCCGACTACCTGGCACTGACCGGGCAGGCTGCGAAAACATGTGAGAGCTCGGCACTGGAAGATTATATAATTATAGGTACCTCTGCTTTGCCGCAGACGGAAATCGACTGCCTTGTGAATCAGTATTCCGGACGATATAACAATCCTTTCCTCGCTTGGGCCAAATATCGCAAAGGGTGGTTCAAGACCACTCTGCCCATCAGTTTTCAGTTCCACCATACACAGATGGATGGCGGCCATGCAGCAAGGTTTCTGGAACAATTGCAAGTGATAATAAAGCAAATAGCCTCATTCATGCCATAATCGAAGAGGGGATAGAAGCATAGAATAAGCATATCACGAGAAAAAAGCGAAGGATGCCGATGCAGATACCCTCAAATAAAACCATCCATAAGCAGGGAAACTTCGCTCGAAAAAGTTCAAATAAATTTGGCTCTTTGCTTGCTTATGCGTACTTTTGCAGTGGATTAGCAGAGCTATATGAATATTAACAGATTGCTACGAAAATAAAGTCGTGTTGAAAAAGGTACGTTTTTTTATCGTCTGGCTGTTTGTGTCGGCAATTGTGCTGACAACAGTAGGGGGCTGTACGGAACATCTGGACAGATCCGAGCGATACGTCTTTCGCGACAAGACGATAACTGATTACCTTGAGGGACATGCACAATATAGCGAATATGTGAGGCTGCTCTCGAAGGTGCGCGTAAGCCGCATAAGCCAAACCACGCTCAGGCAGCTGCTCTCGGCACGCGGACATTATACGGTCTTTGCCCCGACCAATGATGCCATCCAGCACTATCTGGACACGCTGTGCAGTCGCAATCTGATAAGCTCCCCAGCATGGGACGGATTTCCCGATGAGCATCTGCTGGACAGCATCGAGAAGGTCATCGTCTATAACAGCATTATCGACTTCGGCGAGCAAGAGGCGTACTTTACCTACGACTTCCCGACCACACAGGGTGCCGAGATTCCGTTCCCCAATATGTATGACCGTCACTTGGCGATTTATTATCAGAAGAATGATAAAACGTCGCCCAGCACGGTGTTTGTCAATGATGCATCCTTGGACGAGCGCAACAGTGACATCCCTCTCCTCAACGGAATCCTGCACACCATGCATGCGGTGATTGCACCCAGCAATAACACGCTGGGACGTTTGCTCGCCAATATCGTGAAGGAGAAGCGCGAGGGGTTTTATGTGGCAGCCATGCTGGCGCAGGCATGCGGACTGATTGACACGCTGGACAAATACAAGGACTTCGCTTACGAGGAAAGGATAGAGAATGGAATTGTGCCGGAATACAGGGAGTACGACACGGGGCAGAAGGTGTATTGGTCGCCGGCGAACCGATACTACGGTTACACCTACTTTGCCGAGACCGACAGTTTCTGGCAGGCCGAACTGAATAAGAATGTGCTGGACATTCAGCCTCGGGATGTGGAGGAATACCTTGTCTCGAAGCGTATCTATCCCGAGGCGGTGGACGATGCTGACTATAAGAACCCGGACAATTTGCTGAACCGGTTCGTCACATATCATCTGCTGCCTTTGCGAATCAGTGTGGATCATCTTGTCCATCACTGTAACGAAAAAGGGTACATTCCGGATACGAAGACTCTGGGCGCTGCCATGAGTGAATTCTATACGACAATGGGAAAGCGCAGGCTCCTGAAAATCTTTGAGAGCAAGGAGAGTCATGGAATATTCCTGAACCGTTTTCCTCGGATAGACAATGGCAGGCACGGAAAATACCATGAAGTGAGTTGTGATGCGGAAAAGGTAGGCATCCTCATCGGTGCGCCCAATCTGGAGGGAGAGAATAATGTGAGGAACGGCATCATTTACCCCATCGAAAAGCTCTTGACCTACAGCGACCTGACTCGTGACGAGCTTATGAAGCAACGCATCCGCTGGGATGTCACTGCCATGTTTCCCGAGCTGACCAACAACGACATTCGCATGTCGGCCGAGACAAGGCGGCGATGGGTGGACTTCCCCCCTAATTCCGTGTATAAGTATTTGGACGACCTTGACATCTCGGATGAAACAGGCTTCTTCTATGAGTACTACGGATACGGAAACAACTATCTCCACGATGAGTTTCGCGGCACAAAGCGGATGGATATCACACTGCGCATGCCTCCAGTGCCGCGCAGGGGAACATACGAAGTGAGGGTTGCCGTGAAGTACGGAACGGACGAGAAGCGTGGCATCTACCAGTTCTACTGGGGCACAGATAAGAACCAGATGGCAGTGCTCGGCATTCCAATTGACTACAGCATTACGGGCGACGAGATAGGATGGGAAGATGACACGGGCGACGACGACTACGATTCCGAGGTTGATAAGCGGCTCCGCAATAAGGACTTCATGAAGGCGCCCTTCCTCTATCCCGAGGGGCGTGACTGGCAGGGCGCATTGCGGCGTATTATCGTGCGCCGGACAATGGATCCTGACGAGACTTATTATCTGCGCTTCAAGTCGGTGGACGACAAGTATGGCCTTTTCCTCTATTTCGATTACATGGAGTATTGCGCAAAGGAGGTTTATGACAGCCCCGAACGGCCCGAGGATATTTGGTGAGCCCCAGCAAAACAAAATTTGGTTTTTGTTTGCTTTATTCGAAAAAGTCCAAATAAATTTGGCTTTTTGCTCGCTTATTCGTAACATTGACCTTCGGTCGAAATTACTCTCGCTCAAAAAAGCCCCAAATAAATTTGGCTTTTTGCTCGCTTATTCGTAATTTTGCAGCGCTTTAGCGAAACTATTGTTTATTAAATCCAGTATATGGCAAAAGTAATCAAATTACGTAAGGGCCTCGATGTGCATCTGAAGGGACAGGCTGCTGCGGAGATTACGTCTGTAAAGGGTTCGGTTGAGTATGCGCTCGTGCCGGACGACTTTGTCGGACTGAAACCCAAGGTGGTGGTCAAGGAAGGTGACATCGTAAGGGCCGGGGATGCGTTGTTGGAGGACAAGCTGCATCCCGAAGTGAAATTTGTTTCTCCCGTCGGCGGCCGCGTGTCGCTGGTGGAGCGTGGCGAGCGGCGTAAGCTGCTCAGCGTGCGTGTGAAACCCGAAGACGGTGTGGCTCCGCGCGAGTTCGACACCAAGGGCGATGTGAAGGCTTTGCTCATGGAGAGCGGCCTTTTCGCTTTCTTCCGCAGCCGTCCCTACGATGTGGTGGCTAATCCCGAGGACAAGCCGAAGGCTATCTTCGTCAGCGCTTTCAACAGCATGCCGCTGGCACAGGACTTCGAGGTGGCTCTCAAGGGTCAGGAAGATGATTTCCAGAGGGGACTCACCACGCTTGCAAAGCTTGCTCCCGTGCATCTGGGCATCAGCGCAAAGCAGACGAGCACGGCGCTGACAGTGGCAAAGGACTGCGAAGTGACCGTCTATGACGGACCTGCTCCCGCAGGAAACGTAGGTGTGCAGATTAACCACACATCGCCCATCAACAAGGGTGAGGTGGTGTGGACGATGGGTGCCGAAGAGGTCATCTTCGTGGGCCGTCTGATGCGTACGGGCAAGGTGGATCTGACCCGCACGATTGCTGTGGCAGGCAGTGAGGTGAAGAAGCCCTGTTATGTGCGCGCACTTGTCGGCCAGCAGCTCTGCACTTTGCTCGAGGGACAGCTTGACGGTGAGAAGCACCTGCGCATCATCAACGGCAATGTGATGACGGGCATGAAGACCACGATTGACGGCTTCCTGGCTGTGCATGCAACGGAAGTGAACGTAATCCCCGAGGGCGACGACAATGCCGAGCTGCTCGGTTGGATTATGCCGCGCTTGAAGGAATTTTCCACCAGCCGCACCTATTTCAGTTGGCTTTTCGGGAAGAAGAAGGAATACACGCTCGACGCCCGCGTGAAAGGCGGTGAACGCCACATGATTATGTCGGGCGAGTACGATAAGGTTTTCCCGATGGACATCTATGCCGGTTATCTCATCAAGGCAATCATCTCTGGCGACATCGACCGTCAGGAAGCGCTGGGTATCTATGAAGTGGCTCCCGAGGACTTTGCAATTGCCGAGTTCGTCGATAGCTCGAAGCTTGAACTGCAGCGCATCGTGCGCGAAGGCTTGGATATCTTGAGAAAGGAGAACATGTAATCAAACGAATTTATTATGAAAGCATTAAGAAATTATCTCGACAAGATAAAGCCGAACTTCGAGGAGGGCGGTAAGCTTCATGCCTTCCAAAGCCTCTTCGACGGTTTGGAGACGTTTGCCTTCGTGCCGCGTACGACGAGTCGCGCGGGAAGTGTGAACATTCATGATGCCATCGACAGCAAGCGAATCATCAGCTTTGTCATCATCGCCTTGATTCCGGCTCTGCTCTTCGGAATGTACAATATCGGTTATCAGAACGCATTGGCTGCCGGCAAGCTGAGCGAAGCCACCGTGCTGGGCATGTGGTGGTTCGGCTTCCTGGCTATGCTGCCCAAGATTGTGGTAAGCTACGCAGTGGGTCTCGGCATCGAATTCACTGTGGCACAATGGAAGCACGAGGAGATTCAAGAGGGTTTCCTCGCCACGGGTATCCTGATTCCCATGATTATCCCCGTAACCACTCCGCTGTGGATGCTGGCTGTGGCCGTAGCATTCAGTGTGATTATCGCCAAGGAGATATTCGGCGGCACGGGCATGAACATCTTTAATCCCGCACTCGTGACACGCGCGTTCCTCTTCTTCTCTTATCCTTCGGCCATGACGGGCGACAACACCGTTTGGGTGGCAGGTAAGAGTCTGCTGGGTGCAGGTTACGATGTGACAGGAACGGACGCTCTTTCTGCAGCAACACCGCTTGGCCAGGCAGCCGAGGCAGGCTTTGCAGGCTTCGACTCATCCGTGATAATGAACGCCATCTACGGACTCATTCCGGGTTCCGTGGGCGAGACCAGCATTATCGCTATCGCACTTGGTGCCCTGCTCCTTCTGTGGACGGGCGTTGCCAGCTGGAAGATTATGCTCTCTGTCTTCGTGGGCGGCGCTGCCACTGGTTGGCTGATGCAGGCGACGGGGCTGACGGTTATTCAGTGGTACGAGCACCTCGTGCTGGGCGGCTTTGCCTTTGGTGCCGTCTTCATGGCCACCGACCCTGTGACTGCAGCGCGCACCGAGGGCGGCAAGTACATCTACGGTCTGCTCATCGGCTTTATGGCTGTGCTGGTGCGTGTCCTGAACCCCGGCTTCCCCGAGGGCATGATGCTTGCCATCCTGTTCATGAACCTCTTCGCACCGCTGATTGACTATTGCTTCGTGCAGCGCAACATCAGCATGCGTGCTAAACGTGCAATTAAATAATGTAAGGGAGGACACGAGCTATGAATATCTCAAAGATTAAAGAAACCAATACCTACATTATCATCTACGCTTCCGTAATGGTAATTATCGTGGCGTTCCTCTTGGCCTTTATCTCATCGGCGCTCAAGCCGACACAGGACGCAAATGTGGAGCGTGACAAGAAGAAGCAGATTCTCACCTCGCTGAACATCGTCGGCCTGCAGGGCGAGGCCATCGACCAGCAGTATGCCCAAACCATCACCAATGTGCAGGATGAGGCCGGCGGCCAAGTCTATGTGGCTACGGTGGATGGTGCCACCAAGTATGTGCTTCCCGTCAAGGGGCGCGGCCTCTGGGGCGGCCTCTGGGGCTATATCTCCATCGATGCAGACAAGCAGCATGTATATGGTGCCTATTTCGACCACGAGAGCGAGACGGCCGGACTTGGTGCGCGCATCAAGGAACGCTGGTTCCAGACACAGTTTAACGGCAAGCCGCTCTTCACCGACAATCCACAGCAAGTGGCACTCACCGTCGTGAAGAAGGGTGCGTCAAAGGCTGAGACCGAGATTGATGGAGTCACCGGCGCCACGCTCACCAGCAACGGTGTAGCCGGAATGGTTACCGACGGCCTGCAAGCCTATATTGATTTTTTGAACAAGTAAAGAACAGGAGGACAGAAATATGAGCAAACTATTTTCAAGCGAGAATAAGGAAGTATTCCTGAATCCACTGAACAAGAACAATCCCATCGCCGTCCAGGTGCTGGGCATCTGTTCGGCTTTGGCCGTTACCTCGCAGCTTGAGCCCGCCATTGTGATGGGTCTCAGCGTGACAGTCATTACGGCCTTCTCCAATGTGATTATCTCTCTGTTGCGCAACACCATCCCGAACCGCATCCGTATCATTGTGCAGCTGGTGGTGGTGGCCGCATTGGTAACCATTGTCAGCCAGGTGCTGAAGGCCTATTCGTATGATGTCAGCGTCCAGCTGAGTGTCTATGTCGGACTCATCATCACGAACTGTATCCTGATGGGCCGTCTCGAGGCGTTCGCCATGCAGAACGGTCCGTGGGAGTCGTTCCTCGACGGAGTGGGCAACGGACTCGGCTATGCCCTCATCCTGGTTATCGTCGGCTTCGTGCGCGAGTTGTTCGGCTTCGGCACACTGCTGGGCTTCCAGGTGGTTCCCCAGTGGCTCTACGACCACGGCTATCAGAATAACGGTATGATGACGATGCCTGCAATGTCGCTTATCATCGTCGGTTGTGTAATCTGGGCTCACCGCTCACTAAATAAGGAGGAGAAGTAGTATGGAACACATGATTAGCCTCTTTGTCCGCTCCATCTTTGTGGACAATATGATTTTCGCCTTCTTCCTGGGTATGTGCTCGTATCTGGCCGTATCCAAGACCGTGAAGACGTCGTTCGGACTGGGTATTGCAGTCACCT
>JAEEGL017252967.1_pt1 | contig 10115 bp, 7 predicted proteins | sample 9134231 | NCBI WGS metagenome assembly JAEEGL01 (sample SAMN16246548, study PRJNA631951) | gut metagenome | biome: gut microbiome; feature: rumen; material: fiber-attached | host: Bos | place: Iran: Karaj | collected 2018-10 | reverse complement strand
TTAGAAGGAGAATGCTCTCCAGCTCCATCTGCCGGGCAACGCGGAACTTCGTGTCGTCCCGGAAGGGCTTCCCGTAGCGCTCCGGCACCTGGCCGAAGGGACCCATGCGCTGATACTGTTTCTTCATCGTAACACCTCGTTCTATCTGTCCGGCCGTGCTTACAGCGCGGCCATGCACTTGCGGATGTGGTCGTGGTCAGCCTGCAGGCATGAGATGGCGTCCCCGTCGTAGATCCGCTCGCGCTCGATAATGAAGGTCTTGCAGCCTGCGTCCAGTGCGGAGCGGATGACCTCGGTCCAGTCGCAGATGGATTTCTCCATGGGACCCTGGGGACCTTCCGCGTAGGCCTGCTGCATGGCCTGCTGGTCCGGCGTGAGGCCGATCTCCGGCTTGGGGACGGGGCAGGTCATGCCCAGGGACTCCGGACCCAGCACCCAGTTGCAGGATTTGATGTGCAGGCAGCCGATTCTGCCGGGCCAGCGCTTCATCCAGTAGATGGGGTCAATGCCGGCGGTGAGGGCCCAGCCCACATCAAACTCCATCACATGGTTCTCATCGGCGTGACGCAGGTAGGTATCCATAATGTACTCGCCGTGGGCGGCGTCCATGCGCCACTCGTGGGTATGATTGTGATACATGGTCTTGAAGCCGTACTGTGCGGCAATGCGGGCGGCTTCGTTTGCTTTTTCGGCGGCAGCGACCGCGTCGGCAAAGGTGCCGAAGGCGCCGGGAATGCCGCGATATCCCCGGGAGCGGTCCATCATCTGCGCAAAGAAAGCGGCCATGTCGCCTGTCCGGACGCTGACAATGCCGCTGGCATTGTACTGCTCCAGACGCCTGAGGTAGTTCTCGGACACGGTGCCGTCGTTCTCGCGGACCAGCTCGCAGTTGCAGCACTTGAGGCCGTACTTGGCAAGCAGCTCCAGATACTCGTCGGTGAGGGTGCCGCCCTCCACACCGTCAAAACCGATCTGTGCGGCCAACTTCAGGATTTCTTCCTGATCCAGCTGCAGAGATTTGAAAGAGTAGGGGATGACAAACAGATCCAGATTCATCTTCAAAAGCCTCCTATTATAATAGTTCTTGAAAAATCATAACGGAAAATAATGAAAATGTCAATGTAAATATATGAAAACGCAGGCGCTCATCGAGACGGCCTGCGTTCTTTTTGTTTTGGCGGGTTCAGCCCTCGCCGGTGGACTCCCGATAGGTGAAACTGTGGGGGATGGAGACACGCCGTCCCGCGCCTGGCTGGCCGGAGATGAGCATATCGATCAGCCGCGCCGCCTCTTGGGAGATGGCTTCGCTGGGCTGATCCAGGGAGCTGATGCTGGGAGTGGTGAATGCGGAGCACCACATGCCCATCAGGCTGATCAGCTTCAGATTTCCGGGAACCTTCTGGCCTGCCTCCTGCAAGGCGCGCAGGCATCCGAGAGCCATGGTGTCCAGAGGCACGACGAGCCCGTCCGCCTGTTTTCCGGCAGCCAGGAAATCCCGAAGTCCCTCATAGGCGCCCTCAATGGTGAAATCGCACTCAATGATCAGATTCGGATCCGGCATCAGATCCCCGTCCAGCAGGGCGGAACGGTAGCCGTTGATCATGGTTTTCGTTGTTCCGGCGTCTGCGGGAATGTCCGAGGAACCGCCCGCAAACGCAATACGCCTGCAGCCCAGGGAGAGCAGATGCTCCGTGGCGTCATAGGCGGCCTGGAAGTGATTGATGCCCAGTGTGACGGTATTGTCAAAAGGAAGACGGGTCTCGTATTGAACGATGGGGTAGGAGTTGAGCGCGGCAAACAGAGCCTCGCCCACAGGCCGGACGAAATTCTGAAGAATGATCCCGGCCACATTGTTCTGCTGCTTGAGGAACTGCAGCAGATCCGCGTCCGGATCCTCCCGTTCACAGTTATAAAAGACGAACATCTGATAGCCCAGGGCAGAAAGGGCCTGGTACAGACTGTTGCTGCCCTCCGGGTCGGACACGTCCGAGATCATAAGCACCTGTTTTTTGGCCCAGGCACCGGCCCGATCCGGTGCATGATAGCCCAGTTTTTCAATGGCTGCCTGGACCTTCTGCCGGGTGGCGGCCGAGACCACCAGGGAATTGTTTACAACGCGGGACACCGTGGCAAGGGAGACCCCCGCTTCCCGTGCAACATCATGGATCGTAACCAAATTTATCACCTGCTGATTGTTGGATGAACGCAGTATAGCACGGAAATGCCGCGTTTTCAAGGACGGTTTTCATATACTCTGCGGGACTGCGGGGGAGAATCCGCAAGTCTGGAATTAAGTTTATGAAAATTTATGAAAATGGTATTGACAAATTTGCTGAAAATGTGTATCTTAATTTTCACAAGCCAATGAAACGCACGAGTGCGTATTGAATGGAAGAGCGGAGGAACTGCCATGAGCGAAAAGAAACCCATCAAAGTCGGTCTGATCGGCTGCGGCACCATCGCGCTGCGGGCCTACATGCCCACCATCCTCAAGCAGTACAACATGGTGGATGTGGTCAAGTTCGCGGACACTGTGCCTGAGCGCGCGGAACTGTTTGCGAAAAAGTTCGGCGGTGCGGCATGCACCAATGAAGAGATCTACAACGATCCCGAGATCGAGGTCGTCCTGAACCTGACCTATCCCAGCTCCCACTATGAGGTCTCCAAGGCCGCACTGCTGGCGGGCAAGCATGTCCACTGCGAGAAGATGATGGCCGTGACGTGGGAAGAGGGCAAAGAACTTGCCGAGCTGGCCGAGGCAAAGGGCCTCTGGCTGACCCTGGCGCCGGACACCTTCCTGGGCGGCGCCTGGCAGACCTGCCGCCACATTGTGGATACCGGCGTCATCGGCCAGCCGGTGATGGTTATGGCCATGCTGGGCGGCGGCGGAAACGCCGTTCGAAGCGGCATCGGCGAGAGCACCCGCCGGGAGCTTCCAAAGGAAGAGGCGCCTCTGCCTCCCTGGATCGTCCCTCTGCCCGGCTCCAATCCCCGCCCGCCTCAGGGAAGCGGCGCCCCCTTCGATATGGGCGGCTACTACCTGCACAACATGATCAACCTGTTCGGCAACATCCACCGGGTCTCCGGCATCTGCCGGCCCGCTCATGAGACGGCCACCACCCTGGATCCGCTGAATACCATGTACGGCGAGACCGTGGCGACTCCGGAGCCCACCACCATGATCGGCACCCTGGAGTTCGACTGCGGCGTGACCGGCGTCATGATGATGCCCGCCGGCAAGGTTGAGCAGCAGTTCATCGTCAGCGGCACCGAGGGCGTCCTGTTCATGCCGGATCCCAACTTCTTCGGCGGCGACATCGTGATCCAGCACAACTCCGGCAAGGGCATGATCTTCGATCCCAAGCGGGGACCACTGCCAGACGGCAAATTCACCGTTCCCACCACCTTCGGCTACAACACGGAGGCTAGAGGCGTCGGCCTGATGGATCTGGCCTTCGCCATCCGCAACGGCCGAAAGCCGCGCTGCCACTACAGTATGGGCTATCAGGCCTTCGAGTGCGTCCACGGCATGATCGACAGCTACTCAACCGGCGTGGAGCATGTGATGATCTCCCGCGTTGAGCGGCCCAAGGCGGTCAAGCAGGGCATCCTGGGCGGCGGTTTCGAAGCCGGCGGATTCGAGCAGCAGAGCTGCTTTGATGATTAAAGCACACAAATGATATAATAAACAAAAGTAAAAGGAGAGCACGAAACATGAAAACCTGGAAAACAATTCTGGCACTGATGCTGGTCATCTGCATGATGACCGCCCTGTTCGCCGCCTGCTCGAAGAGCGGCGAAAGCGAAAACCCCGGCAGCAACCCCGGCGGCAGCCCCGCGACCGTCGACAACGTCGACCCCGAGGATATCACGGACATCAACGTCTACTACTTCACCTCCGGCGGCTTCGTCAACGACAAGACTGCTGTTGAGGAGGCCATCAACGCCATTTCTGAGAAAAAGGCCGGCGTCCATGTGACGCTGAACCCCTATGACATCGGCGCTTATATGGGCACTATGCCCGTCTCCATGGGCGCAGGTGAGCGGATCGACGTGATGGTCCGCGCCTTCGGTCCCCTCGGCTTCGCTGCCCTGTGTGCCAACAAGCAGATGATGCCGCTTGACGACCTGCTGGACACCTATGGCAAGGAACTCAAGGAAGAGGTCGGCCCCTATCTGGACGCTCTGAGAGTGGACGGCCAGCTCTACGGCATTCCGCCCTACCGCGTCTACAACGCAAACGTCTATCTTGCCATGCGTGCGGATATGCTCCGCGAAATGGGCCTCTATGAGAAGGCACAGACCGTTCACACCTGGAGCGAGTACGAGGAAATCCTGCAGGCGGTCAAGGACAACTACACAGGTGTCTACGGAACCATCCTGGGCGTGGATACCGAAAACTTCATCCTCTGCGGCGACGACTTCTCCGAGAGCTACAGCTATGACAACTGCGGCGACACCTCCCGCATCGTCGGGGCGTTCGACAACCAGATGAAGTGCATTTTCGACGTGGACGACAAGGTGGATCAGCTCATGCGCTACACCAAGTGGATGAACGCCGGCTACGTCTATCCCGATTCCCCCTACATCACCGAGATCGGCACCTCCTATGTGAAGCAGGGCGTCGTCTTCTCCGAGGTTGTAATCTCCGAGGTCGGCGTCGAGACCGCGAGACTCAACGCCACCGGTTTTGAGAACCTCTGCGTTGAGGTTGCGCCCATCGCCATCGGCACCTCCCAGGTCCAGAAGTTCGGCGTCTCCATCCCCGTCACCTGCGAGGAGCCCGAGGCTGTCATGAAGTTCCTGAATCTGCTTTACACCGATAAGGAAGTTGCCAACCTGTTCATCCTCGGCATCGAAGGCACCGACTATGTGATTGGCGAGTCCGGTGAGGCCGACTTTGTAAATGGCGACCGTGCCACCGCGCAGTACCACATGGATGAGTACGCCCTGGGCAACCAGTTCATTCTGCACCCCTGGGCAGGTCAGGGTGCGAGCTTCCGTGAGACCTCTCTTGCCAATATGAAGGCTGCCCCGCTGAGCCCCTACTTCGGTTTCGCTCTGGACGCAAACGGCATGGATAATACCATTGCTGCGATGAATGCGGTCATGGACGAGGTCAGCAAGAGCCTGTTCGGCGGCATCTGCGATGATGCGCTTCTGGAGCGTACCCGCAGCAAGCTGAAAACTGCCGGCATCGACGAGTACGTGGGCGCCATGCAGGAGCAGCTTGACGCCTGGCTGGCAAGCAAATAAACGAAAACGGGAAAAAGGGCATGCTGCGGTATGCCCTTTTTCCATAGAAACAGAAGGAGAATCCTGTGAGAAAACTGACTTTGACCCCGGATTACCCGGTGGTCCAAACAAAACAGGGGCTCGCCCACGGCCTGGATCTGGACGGCGTTCTGTCCTTCCGGGGCATCCCCTACGCAAAAGCCGCCCGCTTCGAACTGCCTCAGAGCTCCGATTCCTGGGAGGGTATTCGGGACTTCTTCACCTACGGCGATATCTGCCAGGTGACGGACTTAATGAAATCCACACTCTTTGCCGTCCATCGCTACTGGTCCATGAGCGAGGACTGCCTGAATCTGAACGTCTGGACCCGCGATCCAGAAGGGAAAGCCCCTGTTATGGTCTGGTTCCACGGCGGCGGCTACTTCTCCGGCGCGTCCATCGACGAGCCCATCATGGACGGCGCGTCCTTGGCCTCCGACGGCCGGGCCGTGGTGGTCAGCGTGAATCACCGCCTGGGTTATCTGGGCTATCTGAATCTGGAGGAGTTCGGCTTTCCCCAGTCTGCCAATGCGGGTCTGTACGACCTGATCGCAGCCCTTCGCTGGGTGCGGGAGAATATCACGGCCTTCGGCGGCGATCCGGACAACGTGACGGTCTTCGGCCAGTCCGGCGGCGGCGGGAAGATCATGTGCCTGATGCAGATGCCGGAAGCCGACGGCCTGTTCCACAAGGCCATCATCCAGTCCGGCGTCATGAAGGACCAGCCCGCCTCCGCAGATTCCGCCGAGGTTGGACGCAGAACCGTGGCGGAACTCGGCTTGGACAAGTCGAGCGTCCCCGCAATCCAGAACCTGCCTTTCCAGACCGTGGCGGACGCGTTTGCGAAGGCGTCCGCATCCATGGGACGCGGAGCAATGGACATCGGACCCACGCCGGACGGCGTGCATCTGCTCCCGGACTTCTCCAAGGCGGGCTTCCGCCCGGAGACAGCGGATATTCCGGTTCTGGTGGGCAGTGTCACGGGCGAGCTCTCCTTATTCAGCCCGGCCGGACTGAAAGCGCCGGAATTCACCCCCGCGGATAAGGAGAGGCCTTTCGAAGAGAAGGTGCAGCTGCTTTCCCGGCGCTTCGGCGAATATGCGGAGCCGGTGGCGAAGGCCATGACCGAGGCGTATCCCGAGCTGGATCCCCTCTACGCGTTCAGCCTGGATACCATGTGCCGCGCCGGAACCCTGGAATATGCCAGGACCAGGGCTACGGCGGCGAAGGCGCCGGTGTACAACTATCTGATGACATACCTGATCCCCGTGCTGGAGGGCAAGCTGCCCTGGCACGGCGCGGATCTGGGCTTCACCTTCGGCAATCTGGATCTGTCCGAGATTCTCATCGCCGGGGGAGCGGAGGCCTACGCGCTGCAGGATGTCATGAAGGAGAGCTGGCTCCGCTTCGCTGAAACCGGCGATCCGGGCACGTCCGCGCTGCCCGGCTGGGACCCGTTCACCGAGACCCGTCCGGCCTGCATGCTCTTCGACACCGTCAGCACCCTCCGGGTGGGCCACGACAAGGCTCTTCTGGAGACCATCGAAAAAGCAATGACCAAACGGAGAGAGGACTTTTGGAATGAATGACTTTTTCTGCACTCTGGATGCCCCCATCGTCCAGACCCCGAAAGGGAAGCTGAGAGGCTTTTATCAGGACGGCGTGTATCACTTCCGCGGCATCCGCTACGGCACCGCTGAGCGGTTCATGGCGCCCGAGCCCGTAAAGCCCTGGGACGGCGTGAAGGATGCGCTTGTCTGGGGATACACCGCGCCGGTGCCCGCCAGCTTCTCCATCGGTGACGACTTCACGGTTCCCCATCGCTTCTGGCCCCAGAGCGAGGACTGCCTCTATCTGAACGTCTGGTCCGACAGGCTGGATCCGGCGGCCAGGAAGCCGGTCATGGTCTGGATCCACGGCGGCGGCTATTTCAACGGCTCATCCATGGAGATGATTGCCTATGACGGCGACGGCCTGGCAAAGTTCGGCGGCGTGGTGCTGGTCAGCGTGAACCACAGGCTGAACCACCTGGGTTATCTGGATCTCTCCTCCTTCGGCGAGCGCTACCAAAACGCGGGCAACCGCGGCCAGGAGGATCTGGTTCTGGCTCTGCAGTGGGTGCGGGAGAATATCTCGGCCTTCGGCGGCGATCCGGACAACGTGACCATCTTCGGTCAGTCCGGCGGCGGCGGGAAGGTCATCACCCTGATGCAGACCCCCGCGGCGGACGGCCTGTTCCACAAGGCTGTCATCCAGTCCGGCGTGGGTGCCGGTCTGGGGAATCACGACAACACGCGGCGCGACGCCGAGATCGCGCAGAAGACGGCCGAACTCCTCTCAGGAGAGCCGAACAACATCGCCTGTCTGGAGACCGCGCCGCTGGCTGATCTGCAGAAAGCCAATGTGGCGGCGGCAAACGCCGTCACCGGCGGCGGGTTCTTTGCCATGATGGGCAACGGCCCGGTCGCCAACGACTGGTTCCTGGGCGATCCCATGGCGGTGGGCTTTACGGAGCATGCCAGAACTGTCCCCCTGATGGTGGGCACCGTCTGCGCCGAGATGGGCTATCCCGGGAAGATCCCCGCGCGGGACAGCCTCACGGAGTCGGAGACGCTGGAACTGCTGGGCGCCGAGTACGGCGAAGACCACGCCCGGGAGATCTATGACGCCTACCGCGCAGCCTATCCGGACAGCGCGCCTGCATACGCGCTGTATCTCTCCAACCGCCTGGGCTGCCTGGACTTCTGCAAAGCCTTTTCCGAAGCGGCGTCCGCTCCGGTGTTCAACTACAACTTCGCACTGATTTTCCCCTACAACGGCGGAACGCCCGCCTGGCACTGCGCGGAGATCCCGTTCGTCTTCCACAATGCGAAGAAGCTGGCCCTGTATCAGTTCCCCGGCTCCGAGGCGGTGGAGGAGACCGTCAGCCGCGCCTGGGTCAATTTCGCCCGCAGCGGCGATCCCTCCGGCGGCGCGGTGGGCGCCTGGCCCGCTCTGACCCCCGACGAGGAGAACACCTATGTCTTTGACTTCCACTCTGAGGCGAAGACCGGCTATGACCGGACGCTTCTGGAGCTGGTTGCCAGGTATCAGAAACCACGATTCTTCTCATTCTGAGGTGTGATTTATGATTTTCAAAAGCATTCAGCTGGGCGGCAACCCAGCCTGCACCCTGACCTGCATGCTGCATGACAAAGGCCAGAAGCCACGTCCTGCCGCGATCGTCTGCCCCGGCGGCGCCTATGCGTTCCACTCACCCTCCGAGTCCGAGCCCGTAGCCGCGGCCTTCTTCTCCCACGGCTTCCATGCCTTCGTTCTGCGCTACTCCCTGAATCTGCGGGCTATGTGGCCGCAGACGGTGGTGGAGGCGGGCCTTGCCATTATAACCCTTCGTGAGCACGCGGAGGAGTGGGGCCTGGATCCAAACGCCATCGCCATCGGAGGCTTCTCCGCCGGCGGCAGCATGGCGGCCAACATCGGCACCTACTGGAACGATCCGGCGGTGCAGGCCGCTACCGGCGCGTACAGCGGCGAGAACCGGCCCAACGCCCTGTTTCTGTTTTATCCTGCGGCGAATATCCACATGCCGGAGCTGGCGGACGGCGCCATCGCGGAGAAGCACGTGGATCCGGCATCCCGGGTCCAGGCCGATACGCCGCCTGCCTTCATCGGCCACACCTATGAGGATAACGTGGTGAGTATGATGCAGTCCCTGCGCCTGGCGGAGGCGTACTCGGCGGCCTTCGTCCCCATGGAACTGCACATTTACACCCCTGGCGAGCACGGCGCATTGAGCCGCACCGAGAACGCGCCCGGCCGGGGCGGCGAGCGCATCCCCGATCTGAATACCTGGATGGATCGCTGCTGCGAGTGGCTGAATGATCAGTTCTACCGCTCTGCCCCGCCTCTGACCGAGGAGGAGGCGCGTACGCCCTTCGGCTCCATGCGGCGCGTCCACAACCCCGGCGCCCTGGAGGATCTGCTTACGTCCCGCAGCCGTTTTGAGCCCCAGGAGACTGACGAGGTCAATGAGCAGACATCCCTGTCCCGGGTGGCGAAGAATCCGGCGGCCTGGGCCGCCCTGACCGAGGCACTGCCCAAGCTGGCGGCGATCAAGGCGGAGGGAAAGGCGGGGGAACTGCCTCTGGGCAAGTGGTTTTACTTCGCGGGGCTGGAGCCCGGCGATCCGGCAATTCCGGCGCTGCTGGAAAAACTGGCGGTCTTACTCAGTTGAGGAACCGAAAAAGAAGACCAGCAGCTGGTCCGAAAAACAGCGATTTCTTTTCTTTTCGCTGACTCCTTTTCAGCGAAGCGCCGGGGGATTTCCCCGGCGCTTTGTCCGTGTCGGACTGATGGAGACATGACATCTGAAAGAATGTCCCAAGGCAGGCTCCGTCAGAAAGGTGCTTTGAGGCGTCTGTTTCCGGCGCAAAACGGATATGAAATCGGCGTGACCGCTGCTCTCACGCCGGCTTTCCCTGTGCGGGACGGAAGCTCCGCCCGGAAGAATGTGACCTGCTTTTGAACATGCGCGTTCTGGCAGCGGTATTCATTCTTCCGTGTATTTTTATTCTCTTTCGTTTCAACCTGAAAAGCGGGGCTGCGACCTGCATGAGCCGCCTGTGAACCAATTCAATAACCCGCTTCCTGCCGTGATTTTTCCGGGCTTTGGAGGGAATTGCGTACCATTTCCTCATTCCCAGAACCGGAGCAATCCCATCAAAACACTTGCGCCTGCTGAAGAAATGTGCTACCTTGTTTGTATATTTCATGAATAGGGGAGAGTAATATGTCGCGCGATAAATGGTCATCCCGTTCTGCGTTCATTCTGGCTTCCATCG
>JAEEGL016711630.1_pt1 | contig 10115 bp, 4 predicted proteins | sample 9134231 | NCBI WGS metagenome assembly JAEEGL01 (sample SAMN16246548, study PRJNA631951) | gut metagenome | biome: gut microbiome; feature: rumen; material: fiber-attached | host: Bos | place: Iran: Karaj | collected 2018-10 | reverse complement strand
GCCGATCTCCCGCGCCGTGCGGAATGCATCCTCATTCGGAACAGGGATCACCTCGTCATAGATCGCCGTGTCGAGCACGTCGGGAACGAAGCCCGCGCCGATGCCCTGGATCTTGTGCGCGCCTGCGCTGCCGCCGGACAGCACGGGGGAGGAAGCGGGCTCGACCGCAACGATGCGCACGTGCGGATTCTGCTCCTTCAGGTATCTGCCGACGCCGGTGATCGTGCCGCCGGTGCCGACGCCTGCGACAAAGATGTCGACTTTGCCGTCCGTATCGCGGAAGATCTCCGGACCGGTCGTGTCGTAATGCGCCTTCGGGTTCGCGGGATTAGTAAACTGTCCCGGGATCAGCGCATTCGGGATCTCGTTCACAAGCTCGTTCGCCTTTGCGATCGCGCCTTTCATGCCCTGCGCGCCGTCCGTCAGCACGAGCTCCGCGCCGTATGCGCGCATCATGCGGCGGCGCTCCATGCTCATGGTTTCCGGCATGACGATGATCGTGCGGTACCCGCGCGCCGCGGCGACGGCGGCAAGACCGATGCCGGTGTTGCCGGAGGTCGGCTCGATGATCACCGAGCCGGGCTTCAGAAGTCCCCGCTGCTCGGCGTCGTCGAGCATCGCTTTTGCGACGCGGTCCTTGACCGATCCCGCGGGATTCAGGTATTCCAGTTTTGCAAGAAGCCTTGCGCCGAGTCCCTCGGCGACTTCGGTGTGACGGAGTTCCAGAAGCGGCGTACGGCCGATCAGCTGATCTGCAGATGTATAGATGTTCATGTTTTGCCTCCCGAATAACATATGATTTGATCTCTTATACGTGTGAAAAACAAAAAGCCGGAAAGCCCGCAGACTTTCCGGCAGAACGTCAGAAGCCCTATCCGGAGACGCAAACGGGCATAGCAAAGCAAGGACAACAACACGCGAAGCGATTGCAATGCAGCATACCCGTTCCTCCTTCCGAAAGATCGTATATAGTATACAAACGAAACACGGCCTTGTCAAGCATTTTTGACTTTTCAGAAGTCGGCGGAAAAGAACGGAAAATATATTGTTTCCCGGAGACGAATATGATATACTATTTACAAATCGGCGTATAACGCCGAAAAGGAGGGAAAAACGATGCAAAAACGATGGATCGCATGTGCTTTGGCACTTCTGATGATCTTCGGTCTGTTTGCCTGCGGTGAAAAACCCGCCGCGGTCGAACAGCCCGCCCAGGAGGGAGAGAAGCCGGTCGTAACGGAAGCTCCGGCGGCCGAGCCGTCCGAGCCGGCTGCGCAGGAAACGCTGCCGGACGAGTATTTCCTGCCGAAAGAGGACGGCATGAATCAGCTGACCATCTACTGGAAGGATGATTCGATCAACTTTGAAACGAGCGATATGTGGATGTGGTTCCCCGGCAAGGACGGCCGCGGCTATCAGATGTATCCGTGCGCATACGGCGCGAAGTGCATGATCAACGTGCCGAAGGACGTGGAGGAAGTCGGATTCATCGTGCGCATCAACTGCTCCGAGCCGTGCGGAACGTCCTGGGGCGACGCCACGAAGGTCTATGACGGCGACCGCAGCGTCAAGATGGACGGCGACACCGCGGTCTATCTGGTCGGCAAGGATGCGGAGATCTATTATTCGGACGACGGAGGCGTGACCCTGATGCAGAAGAAAGCGGTCAATTATGTCGGCATTGTCGGCATCAACGAGATCAAATACAACGTGACCCCGGCGGTGAAGATCACGAGCCTCGACCAGGTCGCGGTATACGACGGCGATCGCAGACTCGAGATCGAAAGTCTGTCGAGCCTGAACAACGAGGTCGTGGCGGGTTCGATCATACTCAAGGAGGATCTGGACATTTCGAAGCTCTACGACGTGCAGATCGAAGGCTACGAACGCAAGACGGCGATCCCGACGGGCATCTTCGATTCCAAGGAATTTATCGAGCAGTACACCTATGACGGCGACGATCTCGGCGCGGTCATCCACGGCGACGAAACGACCTTCAAGGTCTGGGCGCCGACGGCAAGCAAGGTGGTTCTGAACCTCTTCGAAGCGGGCGACGGCGGCAAGGCGTTCCAATCCGTCGATATGGAGAAGGGTGAAAAGGGCGTCTGGTCGAGCACGGAAAAGGTCGGCAGCGGCACGTATTACACCTATACGGTCACCACGGCGGCGGGCGAGCAGGAAACGACCGACCCGTACGCGAAGGCGGTCGGCGTGAACGGCAATCGCGGCATGGTCATCGACCTCGATTCCACCGATCCGGAGGGTTTTGAAGACGACACGTTCATCGATCGGATCGAAACGTATCAGGATGCGATCATCTGGGAGGTCCACGTCCGCGATTTCAGTAACCGCATTGCGGACTCGAAGTACCCGGGCAAGTACCTTGCCTTCACCGAGACGGGACTCAAAAACGCTTCCGGCGAACCGGTCGGCGTGGATTATCTCCTCGATCTCGGCGTGACGCATGTGCATCTGCAGCCGGTCTACGATTTCGCGACGGTCGACGAGACGAGCAGCGCGCCGCAGTTCAACTGGGGCTACGATCCGAAGAACTACAACGCGCCCGAGGGCAGCTATTCCACCGACCCGTATCACGGCGAGGTCCGCGTAAACGAGTTCAAGCAGATGGTACAGGCGCTGCACGAGAAGGGGCTGTCGGTCGTCATGGACGTGGTATACAACCACACCTTTGAAGGCAACGCAAACTTCAACAAGATCGTTCCGTACTATTACTACCGTTATCTGCCGTCCGGCGAGAATTCGAACGGCAGCGGCTGCGGCAACGAGACCGCGTCCGACCGCGTTATGTTCCGCAAGTTTATGGTGGATTCCGTGACCTACTGGGCGAGCGAATACCATGTCGACGGCTTCCGCTTCGACCTGATGGGTCTGCACGACATCGAAACGATGCAGGCGATCGAACAGGCGCTGCATGCGATCAATCCGAAGGCGATCATCTACGGCGAGGGCTGGACCGGCGGCACATCCACGCTGCGGTCGAACCGACAGGCGATCCAGGCGAACATCCGCCAGGTCAAGGCGAGCGAAGGCGCGGCGGGCAGCGTTGCCGTCTTCAACGACGCGATCCGCGACGGACTGAAGGGCAGCGTGTTCAATGAGAAGGATCAGGGCTATATCAGCGGCGATCCCGGCAAGGCGCGCGCAAACAGCGTTGCGTTCGGCATCGAGGGCGGCAAGGGCGGAACCCCGTCGTGGAAGGTGGACAACGCGATGGTCATCAACTATATGTCCTCGCACGACAACCGCACGCTGTGGGATAAGCTGACGAAGTCCAATCCGAAGGCGACGGACGAGCAGAAAGCGAAGATGGTCCGCTTCGGCGCGGCGATCGTGCTGATCTCCAAGGGCACGCCGTTCTGGCTTGCCGGCGAGGAGATGCTGCGCTCCAAGGGCGGCGATCACAACAGCTACAAGTCCTCCGACGCGGTCAACAACATCGATTGGGACGCGCTCGTACCGGGCAGCCTCGTCGCCGAAACGCGCGATTGGTATAAAAGCCTGATCGCGGTTCGCAAGGCATGGTCGTTCCTGCGCGGCGCGGACGTGAGCTGCGAAGTGCGCGAAGACGCTTCGATCGTCGTGACGTACACGGAGAACGGCGCGGTCGCGGCGATCGCGGTCATCAATCCGCTCGACAGCGAGATCGGCTATACCCTGCCGGCAGGCAATTGGGGCGCGCTGATCAACGGCGACAGCATCACGGAGAATCCTGAGACCGTGCCAAACGGCAGCGTCACCGTTCCGGCGCAGGGCGTTTTGCTGGTCGTACCGGCAGCGTAAACAAACAGTATAGGAAAGCGGCAGACATACTGTCTGCCGCTTTTGCCGTCTTTACAAGGATTCGGGAAAACGGTATAATATGATCAATATCCATAACTGAGAAAAGGAGATCGCTATGCAGAAAAACGATGTGATTCACGGATTCCGGATCGAGCGCGTTCGCCCGGTCGAAGGACTTTCGGCAACGCTTTGGGAGATGACGCACGAAAAGACCGGCGCGGCGCTTTGCTGGGTCGATCGGAAGGAAGAGAACAAGGCGTTTTCGATCGCCTTCAAGACCCTGCCGGAGGATTCCACCGGCGTGTTTCACATCATCGAGCATTCGGTGCTGTGCGGATCGGACAAGTATCCGGTCAGGGAACCGTTCGTTGAGCTTCTGAAGAGCTCGGTCCAGACGTTCCTCAATGCGTTCACCTATCCGGATAAGACCGTTTACCCGGTCTGCAGCCGCAACGACCGCGATTTTCTGAACCTGATCGACGTCTATCTCGACGCAGTCCTGCATCCTCAGATCTATCATAAGCCGGAGATCTTCCGGCAGGAGGGCTGGCGCTACGAGGGCGAGGGGGACAGCCTTTGCTATCAGGGCGTCGTGTTCAACGAGATGAAGGGCGCGTTCGCGTCCCCGCAGACGGTGATGTACAACGAGATCCAGCGGCTGCTGTTCCCGGACAACTGCTATCGGCACGTCTCCGGCGGCGATCCCGCCTGCATTCCGGACCTCACGTACGAGCAGTTCATCGCAAGCCACAGGAAGTATTATCATCCATCCAACGCGCGGATCTCGCTCGTCGGCAGCATCGACGTCGACGCCGTGCTCGAAAAGATCGATTCCTTCCTATTGTCATTTGAACGGCTGGAAGCGGATTTCACGATTCCGATGCAGAAGCCGATCGACCGGATCACGGAGGAGGTTCCGTTCGAGATCGGTGCGGAGGAATCCGAACAGAACCGCGCGATCATCGCTTCGGCGGCGGTGCTCGGTTCGTTCGCCGAACGCGAGCGGATCTTTGCGGGCGAGGTGCTGGTTGATTATCTTGCGGGCGATAACGAAGCGCCGCTGAAGCGTGCGGTCATCGACCGGGGACTTGCGCAGGACTTTACGCTCGAGGTGGACGACGGCGTACAGCAGCCGATCATCTGCTGGCAGGCGACCAACACCGAAGCCGACAAGCGCGAAGCGCTGGAAGAAACGGTGCGGGAGACAATCGCGCGGATCGTAAACGAGGGACCGGATCGGGAACGTCTTTCCGCGTGCTTCAACAGCCTGTCGTTCCGTCTGCACGACCGCGACGGCGTAAGCTGGCTCCCGAGAAGCCTTGCGGAAGGGCTTTCCCTGCTCGATACATGGCTGTATGGCGGAGATCCTATGGAGGGGCTTTCGGTCGAACATGCGCTGAAATCGCTTGAAGAAAAGCTTTCCGGCGACAGCTTTGAAGCGCTGCTTCGCGAGCTGTTCCTCGAAAACGAACACAGTGCAACGGTCGTCCTCGTGCCGTCCAAAACGCTCGGCGACGAGAAGCGGGCGAAGGAAGCCGCGCGCGTCAAAGCGGAAGGCGCGGCATGGACGGACGCGGACCGTGCGCGCATCAAGGCGCAGGCGGAATCGCTGAAGCTGTTCCAGCAGACGCCGGACAGCGAGGAAGCGCTGAAGACGATCCCGATGCTGAAGCTCTCCGATCTGAACGAAGCGCCCGAGCCGCTGCGCACGGTACAGAGCACGGCGAACGGCGTGACGGTGCTTTCGCACACGGTCGACAGCGCGCTTTCGCTGTTTAAGCTGCACTTCGCCGCAGACGATCTCTCGCTTGACGAACTGCCCGCGCTGTCGGTTCTCTGCCATGTGCTCGGCAGCATGGCGACAAAGCGGCATTCCCGTGCAAAGCTGCCGCTTGCGATCAAGAATACGATCGGCAAGCTGGACTTTTCCCCCACGGTTCTTCCGGGAAGCGACGCGGATCATTGCCGCGTGCTGCTGACCGCGTCGGTCTCGTGCCTGCGCGAGCGCACGGAACAGGCTGCTGCGCTCCTTACGGAGATCCTTCGGGAGACCGAATTTACGGACGCGGATCTTGTGAAGGAGATCGTGCAGCAGATGGCGGTCGGCGCAAAGCTTTCGCTGCCGATGGAGGGACACCGCTATGCCATGATGCGTTACGGCTCCTACCAGACGGCGTTCGGTCTTGCGAACGAAACGATCGGCGGCGTGTCCTTCATCCAATGGCTGAATGCCGTCGGCGAAGGCGGGGAAGACGCGGTCCCGGCGCTTCTGAAGAGGATGGAAGCTCTGCTCACAAAGCTTGCCGCACGGTCGCGGCTCACGGTTTCCCGCTCGGAAGCGGTTTCCGACGCTGCGGTCGATTCGATGCTCTCCGCGCTGCCGGAGGGCGAAGCCGCGCCGGAACAGGCGTTTTTCAAGGTTGAGGGCGGAAAGCGCGAGGGCATCGCGATCCCGGCGCAGGTCTCGTTTGCGGTGACCGGCGGAAGCCTTCTCCGGTACGGCATGCCGTACACGGGCAGCATTCCGGTGCTTGCGAACGTTCTGAATTTCACCTATCTCTGGAACCGGATCCGCGTGCAGGGCGGCGCGTACGGCTGCGGCTTTGTCGGGCGCGACACCGGCGAGCTGTACTTCTATACCTACCGCGATCCGAAGCCTGCGCGTTCGCTCGGCGTTATGCGCGAGGCGGCGGCGTTCGTGCGCGATTTCATCAAGGAGGATCCGGATCTCACCGGGTTCATTCTGAGCGCGGTGTCGGCGGTCGATCCGCTGCGCAGCGCAAACGTCAGGATCACCGCGGGGGACAACCGCTACTTCCGCGGGATCACGGAGGAACAGATGATCGAGCGTTACCGTGCGCTGATCCGCACGAAGCCGGAGGATCTTCTTGCGCTGTGCGAGATGCTCGACCGGATCGCAAAAGAGGATTCCGTCTGCGTTGCGGCGGGCAAGGAGCTGCTCGAGGCATGCGGCGGCGAGATTCGGGACATATTGAATGTATAACAGGGAGGAACGGCTGTGAACGCGCGTGAAAAACTGATCGAAGGCAATCGCCGGTACTGCGCCGCGGGAAATGACCCGCGTCGGGAACAGACCGCAAAGGAGGGGCAGCATCCGTATGCGATCGTGATCTGCTGCTCCGATTCCCGCTTGATCCCGGAAAAGATCTTTTCCGGGGATATCGGCGATCTGTTTGTGATCCGCGTGGCGGGAAACGTGCTTGACCGGCATGCGCTCGGCAGCATCGAATATGCGGCGGAGCATCTCGGCTGTTCTCTGGTGCTGATGCTCGGGCACACGGGCTGCGGCGCGGTTGCGGCTGCGCTTTCGGGGCATGCGGCGGGCTTTGTATCCGCGATCACAGACGACATTTGCGCGGCGATCGGCATGGAGACCGATCCGGACGCGGCGTGCCGGAAGAACGTTCTGCACGGCGTGAACACGATTCGGAAAGCGTTCGCTTCGCTTCCGGAGCTGGAGATTGCGGGCGCGGTATACGACATTGCGACCGGCGAGGTCGAATGGCTGTGACAGAGCGGACGCTGCGTTTCAATGAGGGGTGAACGCGTGAGAAGACAACCGAAAACCGAATATGCAGAGGCGGCGCTGCACATTCCGACTGCGCCGCCGGAGGGCATGGAGCGCACGCCGAGGGAAGGTCTTTCAAACGAAGAAGCCGCAAGGCGCGCCGCCGCGGGACAGAGCAACCGGCGGTCGGAAGACCCCGGCAAAAGCGTTCTGCGCATTGTGGCGGACAATCTGTTCACCCTGTTCAACCTGCTGAACTTTGCATTGGCGGCATGCCTCGCCCTGGTCGGATCCTGGCGGAACATGCTGTTTCTGGGCGTCGTCTTTTCGAACACGCTGATCGGCACGGTCCAGGAGCTGCGCGCCCGCGCGATGCTGAAAAAACTGCGGCTTCTGGAAGAGCGGTCCGTCAGCGTGATCCGCAGCGGCAGGGGAACGAAATGCCTGCCGGAGGAACTGGTACTGGGCGATCTTGCAGTGTTTCGGATCGGCGATCAGATCCCGGCGGACGTTGTGATCACGGACGGCTTCTGCGCGGCGGACGAATCGCTGCTCACCGGCGAGAGCGAGCCGGTCCCGCGCAAAGCGGGGGACATGCTGATGTCCGGCAGCTTCCTCACGGAAGGCAGGGTCACGGCGCAGACGGTTGCGGTCGGCGACGAAGCGTACGCCGCGCGGCTGATGCGGGAGGCGAAGCGCATCCGCTCGCCGAAGTCCGAACTGATGACCGAGCTCAACAAGCTTGTTTCGTTCGTCAGCAAGCTGCTGGTGCCGATCGGCGCGGTCCTATTTCTGGAGCAGTATTTTCTGCTGAAAACGCCGATTGCGGACGCGGTACCGAAGGCGGTCGCCGCCATGATCGGAATGATCCCGGAGGGGCTGATCCTTTTGACCTCCGTTGCGCTGCTGGCGGGCGTGATCAAGCTCGGCAAACGCAAAACGCTGGTGCAGGAGCTGTTTGGGATCGAAACGCTTGCGCGGGTGGATACGCTGTGCGTGGACAAGACCGGCACACTGACCACGGGCGAGATGGCGTTCGATCGGTTCATTCCGCTCGAGGCGGACGAAGCGGAGCTTACAAATAAGATCACACAGTTCATGTCCGCGTTCGAGGCGAGCTCCGGCACACTGAAGGCGATCGCAAAGCGGTTCGGAAACGGATCGGGCAAGGCGACGGCGGTCATGCCGTTTTCCTCCGCGCGCAAAAAGTCCGCGGCGTCGTTTCCGGACGGAAAGACGCTGATCCTCGGCGCGCCGTCCTTTGTGACGGAACGAGCGATCCCGGAGGCGGAGCAGGCGGCGGAGGAAGGATACCGCGTGCTTTTGCTGGCGGAAGCGGACGGGTCGATGCAGACGAATGCGCTGCCGCCGGTTGCAAGGCTTCTCGGCTTGCTCCTGCTGCGGGAAGAACTGCGTCCCGCGGCAAAGGAAACGCTGCGCTGGTTCCGGGAGGAGGGCGTTTCGGTCCGTATCATGAGCGGCGACGATCCGCGCACGGTCGCGGCGGCGGCGCGGGCACTGGAACTTCCGGACAGCGAGCGGTATGCGGACTGCGCCGCGCTGTCGGATGAGACACTGTGCGCGGCGGCGGAGGATCATGTAATCTTCGGCAGACTCACGCCGGACCGCAAGCGGCTGCTTGTCGAGGCAATGAAGGCGAACGGGCGGCATGTTGCCATGACGGGCGACGGCGTCAACGATATACCGTCGCTGAAGGCGGCGGACTGCTCCATCGCGATGGCGGGCGGCGCGGAGGCGACCGAGCATGCCGCGCAGCTTGTGCTGCTCAACAACGATTTCAATTCCCTGCCCGCGGTGGTGGCGGAGGGAAGACGGGTCATCGGCAATATCACAAGAACCGCGTCGCTGTTCTTGCAGAAGACGCTGTATTCCTTTGCGCTGAGCGTGCTGAACATCCTGATCGCGCTGTTTCTGCCGCTGCGCTATCCCTTTGAACCGATCCACCTGACGCTGGTCAGCGCACTGACGGTCGGGCTGCCGTCGTTCTTTCTTGCGTTGGAGCCGAGCAACGAACGCGCGCAGGGACACTTTTTGAAACGCATTCTGCTGAAGGCGGCGCCCGGCGCGACCGGCGTCGTTGTCTGCGCGCTTTCTGCGATGATCGCGCACCATTTCGGCACGCCGGAAGCGGTTGCGTCCACCATGGCGGTGCTGTCCGCCGGCGTGATCGGGCTCGGCAACCTGATCCTGACCTGCCGACCGTTTTCCAAGCTTAGGATTGCCGTCTGCGCGGCGATGTGCGTTCTGTTTGCGGCGTCTGCGGCATTTCTGCCCGATCTGTTCAAGCTCAGCGTTTCCGCCATGACCGGGCGTCACTGGATCATGCTTGCGGCGATCACCGCCGCCGGCGTCATGGTCCTGCTTCTCGGCACGCTTGCCGTACGTCCGCTCCTGCGCAGACTTGAGAAACGCTGAACCGCCGGTCATCTTCATTGAAAAGCGCCTCCGGAAATCCCGGAGGCGCTTCTGTCGTTCAGTACGGTTTAAATGGCTCAGTTCGTGACTTTGACGGTGACGGTAACGGACTTGTTGCTGCCGTCGTTTGCCTTGATCGTGATCTTAGCCGTACCGGTCTTTCTGCCGGAAATGACTTGCAAATAGATCGCATCCACATAGCGGTAGTCGATGATCGCGGAAGCGATATCCGGATTGCTGCTGGTGATGGTGTAGTCGCCGTAATACCCTCCGACCTCGTTATAGACATAGAATCCGCTTGCCTTGTTGTTGACTTTCAGCGTAATCGTATTGTTCGACAGCGTGGTCG
>JAEEGL016654965.1_pt1 | contig 10115 bp, 9 predicted proteins | sample 9134231 | NCBI WGS metagenome assembly JAEEGL01 (sample SAMN16246548, study PRJNA631951) | gut metagenome | biome: gut microbiome; feature: rumen; material: fiber-attached | host: Bos | place: Iran: Karaj | collected 2018-10 | reverse complement strand
TTGAGCGTAAAGATCTTCTCTGGGTCAACATCGCTACCCTCGCCGAGCTCGGACACGTGGACCAAAGCTTCGACAGCTGGCGAAATCTGAACGAATGCGCCAAATGGGGTGATACGAGTAATCGTACCTTCGACCTTGTCGCCCTTCTTGAAGTTAGCGATCTCAGAGAGCCATGGGTCCTCTTGGAGCTGCTTCATGGAGAGGCTGAGGCGGTCTTTGTCGATTGCAATAATCTTTGCTTCGACTGTTTCGCCGACCTTGACATAGTCAGCTGGGTTATTGACGCGTTCCCAAGAAATCTCGGAAATGTGTACGAGGCCTTCAATACCGTCGACGTTGACGAAGATACCGAAGTCGACCACACCGGTCACTACACCCTTAACGACGTCACCGACAGCGAGCTTCGAGAAGCGCTCTGCGAGACCGTCCTTGATAGCTTCCTTCTCAGAGAGAATGAGCTTGTTGGTTTTGCGATCGGCATCGAGGATGCGAACGCGAATTGGCTTACCAACGAGGCTATTGAGGCGCTGGAGGATTTCATCCTTGTCAGAGCCACCGACACGTGGGTAATGTTCAGCCGAAAGCTGAGAAACCGGCAAGAAGCCGCGAATACCTTCGTATTCGACCAAGAGACCGCCACGGTTGGCGTCGAATGGTTGAACCTCGATAATTTCGCCTGCCTCGAGCTTGCTGGATATTTCGTCCCAGCCCTTCTCTTTGACGGCTTTGCGGAGAGAAAGCAATACCATGCCATCTTCCATTTCGGTATCTACCACAGAGGCAGAAACCTCGTCGCCTTCCTTGAGCGTGCGCCCAAAGGCAACCTCACGACGTGGTACGAGACCAACACCGCGCGCACCGAGATCAATCAAGATCTCGTGCTTCTTAACCGACAACACCTTACCTTCGATGGTGTCACCGAGTACAATAGCCTTGCTATCCTCGCTAGCGAGGAGCTCGTCCATTGTCAATTTAGCTTTTGTAGCCATTAATTGTTTTTTCCTTCCGCTGAGACTACTCATTATCTCTCATGAATCTCACAAAAAATAGTGAGTAGCCTCATGCTACCCACTATTCTAATCTATTTTTACTCTGTTGTAAAGGTTAAGCGTTTCTCTTCGCAAGCTTTACGTTGTAAGTGACCAATGCGCCACAGATTGCGAGTGCAAAGATTGGCAAAATCGCATCTTCTGGACCGGTCTTTGGCATGTCGGAAGCTGAAGAGCTACTAGAGCTAGAGCTGCTCGTGCTACTCGAGGAAGTCGAGCTAGCGCTATGATCCGGATTGATATGATTCTTGATCACCTCGTCCTGAGTCTCTTTCTTCGTTTCCTCAGTCTTGGTTTCGGTCTTCTCTTCTTCCTTCTTGGTTTCCGTAGCGACCGTCTTTGGCTGCTCATTAGTAGTCTGTGGCTCCTTAGCCGTGCTTGGCTTTGGCGTTGAAGACAACGAAACTGCCATCACGATACCAGCGATGATAATCACAGCCGCGAGACCGAGGACAGCGCCCCAAGCCCAACGACGATATTTTCCTTCATTTTCAGTCATTTAATAACTCCTAAACTAAACTTAAGCATATTATACCACACTTTGTTAATTTTTGCAATAGCATTATCCCTGTCACACATCTGCTATAATAAAAACATGTATCTGTGTATCGACATTGGTGGCACCAAAACCCTCATTGCCCTCGTTAGTAGCAAGGGCAAAATCCTGCACTCCGTCAAATTCCCTACCAGCGCCGACCAGAAAGCCTTTTATGATTACCTCAGCCAGCAAATCCGCGTCAATTTCGTCCTCAACGACGTCGTCGCTTTTGGCGTCGCTATGCCGGGCATTGTCAAGGATAACAAATGCACTTGGCTCGGCAATCTCCCCTGGAAAAATTTTGATCTCGCCAAAAAACTTGAGAAAGATTTCGGCAAACCAGCTTACATTGAGAACGACGGCAATCTAGCCGTAATCGCCGAAGCTCGCCGCGGCTACCACCGTTGCGTCTACTTTACCTTTAGCACCGGCATCGGGGGTGGCGTCGTCACGAATGGCAAGCTCACCAAGACCTATCACGATCTTGAGCCTGGCCACAACAAGTACACCTATCACGGCGAAACTGCCGAATGGGAAGACCTCGCCGCCGCGAGCGCCATCAACCGCATCTACGGCTCCGAACGCGCCTCAGATATCAAAGATAAGGCTATCTGGAAAGAAATCGCCGAGCGCATCGCTCTCGGCCTCGCGCCGCTCACTGCCCGCATCAAGCCAGACTGCGTCATTTTCGGCGGCCCACTTGGCCTCCTTCTCTCCCGTTACCGCCGCAATCTTCGCAAAATCGTCAAAGACCAACTCCCGAAAAATGTCACCATGCCCCGCTTCGCCAAGGCCCGCCACGGCTCTTTCGCTGTAATCCAAGGTTGCTACCTCTATGCAAAATCTCATCAAAAAGCTAAGTAGCGACTATCCTAAGCTCAAAATCACCGAGGGCGACCGCTTCCAGTTCACCCCGCCAAACACCCTTTTTTATGCTAAAAATACCGAATACTCCGACGCCGAGGCACAGCTTCTCTTGCTCCACGAACTCGGTCACTACCTCTTAGGCGAGACCGATTATTCTACGGACATCCAACTCCTAGAGATTGAGGCGCAGGCCTGGGCCAAAGCCCACGAGCTCTGCAATAAATACAGCGTCGCATACGACGAGGATTTCGCCGAAGATCGCCTCGACAGCTACCGCAATTACCTCCACTTTGCCTCCCTCTGTAAAAACTGCCAGCTCGCCGGCTACCAAGATGACTCCGGCACCTATCACTGCCCGCTCTGCGGCGCCACTTGGCGCAACAAAAAGGCCCCTCACTAGGAGGGGTCTTTTTACAAGTTAGCAATTAAGCATTCTTTTTTGCTTTACCGCGCTTGGAGATGCGGCCACCCTTAGCGCCAGCAATCTTTGCGAGCTCTGGGTTAGCAGCGAAACCACCAGTATGACCGTTTTTGCCGCCCTTGCGACCGATTTCAGCGTAGAAATCCTTACCATACTTGGTTTTGTTAGTAGAAGCAGCCTTCTGGCCACCAGCTTTAGTTCCAGCCATTTCTGACTCCATTTCTGCCCACCAAATTCAAATAATATCGCCACCCTTTACGCGTGGCGAAGCTTAAAAGCTATCACCTTCGCAGGTGCTTATGCCTATTTTAGCATAATGCTTCCGTTTTGTCAATATGCTTTTGTATAAAAATATGTTGTAATAACCGAACAACAGAGTAGCCAGGCCGCCTCCACCCCTGTTATGCAAGCAATATCGCTTTCCTGCCCCGTTAGCGAAAAAGACACAAAAATACCCGTCTCGATTCCGAAACGAGCCTTAAATCGCGTTCTATGCGGCCTCATCTGTTATTTGATACGTTTTTTCTGATACATCCGCTAGATCCTACCTTCTGCCACAAAAAAACAGCCCTGCCGGGCTTCAGAAAAAAAATGGTGGAGTGGCAAAGACCGAAGCCTTCGCACACCCCATGTGCTGGTGGGGATATGTGGACTTGAACCACAGACCTCGTCATTATCAGTGACGCGCTCTAACCAGCTGAGCTATATCCCCTTACCAGAATTATTCTACTCTATTTCCGCGGGTGATGCAAGTATAAGTTTTATTCTAATCCCCGAGCACGCCAGGCCAGAGCGATCGAATCGTCGAATCGGTGGCGTACAGTTTTGCGGTATTCTTCACCGAGGTAAATATACTAGTAGTCGTAGTACCACTATTAACCACAAAAGAATTCGGGAGGGTGAGCGAGGTGAGAGCCGACATGCCACTAAACATGAATTCCATGTTCGTTACATTCGCAGTATTGAACGATGTCGGGAGATTGAGCGAGGTGAGAGCCGACATGTCAGAAAACATGCCGCGCATATTCGTTACATTCGCAGTATTGAACGATGTCGGGAGATTGAGCGAGGTGAGAGCCGACATGCCAGAAAACATGCCGCGCATAGTCGTTACATTCGCAGTATTAAACGATGTTGGGAGATCGAGCGAAGCGAGAGCCGGCATGTAATAAAACATATTACTCATATTCGTTACATTCGCAGTATCAAACGATTCCGGGAGAGTGAGCGAGGTGAGAGTCGGCATGTCAAAAAACATATTCCTCATATCCGTTACCTTCGCAGTATTAAACGACGTCGGGAAAGTGAGCGAGGCGAGAGCCCGCATGCCGCTAAACATGCTAGCCATATTCGTTACATTCGCAGTATCAAACGATTCCGGGAGAGTGAGCGAGGTGAGAGCATACATATAAGCAAACATACAGTCCATGGTCGTTACATTCGTAGTATCGAACAATGTCGGAAGGGTGAGCGAAGTGAGAGTCGACATGTAACTAAACATATAGCTCATATCCGTCACCTTCGCAGTATTAAACGACGTCGGAAGGGTGAGCGAGGTGAGAGCCTCCATGCGGCGGAACATATTCGAAGAGTCTCTGTTTGCATAAATCGTATCCATCTCCGTATTGATATATATTTTTTCCTCATTAGCTACCCAGTAGGCGTATACGGGTTCTTCCCCGCTGAGCGCAATGTTCACTTTAGGAGTATTGTCATTGATGGCGGCAGGAAGAGTATCGACGAATTCAAGCTCTTTAATTCGCGCGTCGGCGCTACTATAGCTCATACTACTCCCCGCCGCTAAGGTCTTTATGGCCGCGTTAACGTTTCGTCCAGTATCCAACGTCGTCGTAGTCGCTACCCACTGCGCGAAGAGCTGAATCTGGCCAGGCTCCTCAACAGTAATCGTCGCTTCGTCGGTGTAAGGCGTACCAGTACCGTCAGCCTTCGTATTCCAACCGGTAAACTTATAGCCCTCACGTACCAGCGTACTCTTCGGCAACGTTACGCTCGAACCAATCGTGGCACCAGCAATCACCGGCAGTGCACCGGTACCGCCATTCGCATCGAAATTAATCGTCGTAGCCGACTTCCCTGTCCTCGTGGTCGACTGGCCATAAGAGCGTAAGTACTTGCCCAGCATCGTCGAATCATTCAAATTCAGTTCTACCCTGTTATTTGTGCTATCCTCAGACTGGACATAAGCCATGTTACTAAGCCCCATCGGCGTCACATATTTCAACTTACCATCGGCCGGAATGTCGCCAACTGGCGTGCACTGTTCATCGTCAGTAGTATCGCCAAAAACAATCTGTTTCTCGTAATTAGCCCCCCGAATATCCGCAGCAATCAAATCACCAGCATACCCGCCGTCCTTATGGACGCAGATACTATATTCTGTCGCTATTAAAGATATTTCTTGGCCAAGAGCATAAGAATCAGTAGTAACAGCTGCAAAAGCATCCCCTGCTCCGAGGATACCTGCTATGCCAACTACTGCAGCGCTAGCTGCAAAAATTTTCTTCAACATACTCTTGTTTTTGTATTTATGTTTGTTTCGACTATTTTTTGTTTTGACCTAGTCTTGCCGTTATTTTAAGCCAAAACCGAGGAAAAGTCAAGCCCCTTACGCTTAAAATGATCGCATCAACCCGCTTCCCTTAAAGAATTTGTTCAATAAAAATCCGCCCCGAAGGGCGGTTTTTTATTCATGGTACCAGTTCGGCAAAACCGCGGAACTATTAATACTCATGAACATGTTAGTCATCTTAGTCGAAGCGTTCACTGCCCAATTATAAATCGGCGACAAATCACTGAGATAATATGAGTACGTAAACATGCTGCTCATATCCGTCACGCTCGACACATCCCAGCTCTCCAATGCGGATATGTCGGTCAACCCGTAGTCGTTCCAGAACATGCTGGACATACTCTCTACTTTCGACACGTCCCAGCTGATATACCCATCACGTTGCGTCGTCCTCAAGAAATCAACATTAGTAATTTCAGTCTTCTGGAACATATCACCCATCCGCGTAACGTTCGAGGTATTCCAGGCTGCTATCGGAGAGAAATCATGGATAGAGACACACGAACTAAATAATGCAGACATGTTTGTCACGCCAGACGTGTCCCAGGTCGCCAACACAGAAATATCGGACAATACTCCGTTATAGCTAAACATGCCGCCAATGTTTTTCACCTTAGACATATCCCAGCTCACATACCCATCGCGTTGCGTAACAGTCAACATGCTTATATCTGCTATCTGGTCCCCGCTGAACAGACTAGACATATTTTCTACGTTAGATGTATCCCAGTTGTCTATCGGAGATATATCCGTCAATGTATGCTCGTTCGATGCGAACATAGAAGACATGTCCTCGACATTCGATACGTCCCAGCTAACATAACCGTTACGTTGCGTAGTTCTTAGCGGGCCAATATTAGCAATGCCCACCCCATAGAACATATATCTCGTAATTTTAACGCTCGACGTATTCCATTTTGACACCGGACTAATATCGCTCAGTGATGGCGCACTACTCGATGATAGTCTTCTAAACATACTGTCCATGTCTTCTACGCTCGACACGTCCCATTCTGTAACGCCCGAAATATCGGCAATATAAGAATCATTAAACATATAAGACATATCTTCGACCTTAGATGTATCCCACCCACTAGCGCCATCGATATTATTTAAAGATTGCGTATTAGCAAACATGCCGTTCATACGCGTGACATTGGAAGTATTAAAACCTGATAAAGCGTCAATATTATTAATACCAGTTCCATCAAACATACTATTCATATTTTGCGCGCTTCTCGTATCCCAGCTTGATAAAACGCTGATATCACTTAGATTAAGGTTTCTAGCAAAAATATCGTAAAAATTCTCTACTTTCGACACGTCCCAGCTCACATATCCATCACGCTGCGTTGTCCTTAGCGAGCTAATGTCGTCAAGCTTTAAGCCGGAAAATAGCTGGGCCATATCTTTCACTTTTGACGTATTCCACGTCGCAAGCGGAGAGATGTCGCTTATATTATTGCTCGAAGAAAAAAGCCCGTGCATATCTTCGACGTTTGATACATCCCAATTTGCTATAGGAGACAAATCAGTCAAAGAATCACATGAACTAAAAGTATAGCGTATTGACGAAACTTCAGACATATCAATCTCTGCTAAGCCGCTAATATCCGTCAAGGAATCTAGCCTATAAAACATAGTCTGAGAATTTCCATAACCCTTGATAATCTCTGCATCGGAGTAAAAATACAACGTTCCGTCGCCTTCCCCATCAAGATCGCGATCGGTATCGTCGAACCAAGCATAAATATCCAATAACGAGTTATACGAAGAGAGTTTATTGTCCGCGCTATTCGTATTGAAGCCGCTAGGTAGCGTATCGCTCCTTTTTATAGCTTTTATTTTATTATCAGGCGTTCTATAGCTCACATCCCCCGTGTTACCGCTCATTTTCTTTATCTTCACATTGACAGTCATACCATAGTCTAATCTTGCTACAACCGGAGTCCACTGTGCATATAGCCGCTTTATGCCGGCCGTAGCAAAGTTAACCGTCGCGCTATCCTCGTACGAATCGCCAGAACCATCCGCCTCCGTATTCCAATTCTTGAAACGATAATCGGTTCGCGTTAGATCATTGCTCGTCAGCACGACATTCGTATTTGGCGTCAGATTCGTCATCGCAGCCATCGTGCCTTCGCCGCCATTCGCGTCGAACTGAATCTCATACGTGGATTTTCCGATTCTACGAGACGTCGATCCATAAGAGCGCAAATATTTGTTAACTGTCGTAGCGTCATCTAGGCTTAGCTCTAAAGTCTGATGATCATTCTCAATTGTCTCCATATACATGAGATTATTAATGCCCATCGAAGTAACATATTTCAGTTCAGCATCAATCGGCAAATCCTCTACCAATACACAAGAGCTATCGTCTGCAAAATTACCAAAAACAATCTGTTTTTCATAGTTTGTCCCACGAATATCCGCAATAATCGAATCTCCGGAGTAGCCACCGGTTTTACGGACGCAAACATCAACGCTACCAGAATACATAGAGATACTCTGACCAAATACATAGTTCGGATGGAGTTCAGTTACAGCAAAAGCACTACCCCCACCAAGGAGTCCTACTATGCCAGAGGCGACAGCGCTAGCTGCCAAAAATTTCTTCCACATACTCTTGTTTTTGCTGTTTATTTTTGTTTCGACTATTTTTATTTTGACCTAGTCTTGCCATTATTTTATGTCAAAACCGAGGAAAAGTCAAGCCCCTTACGCTTAAAAATTCGTGCTATTATATTCTTATGCAATGGGAATTTAGTTGGGGCTGGTTTTTACTCGGTATCTTCGTCTTAGTGGCCGGGCTTTTAGTGCTCAAATATCACCGCTGGATCGGCGACAATATGGCCGGCGGCGTTATGAGCTACGGCAAAATCAAAACTGCGGGCATCATCGCCTGTATCGTCGGCATGGTTTTCATCAGCAACCTTCATACCCTGATTCTCTACTTCATCATGCACCTCGTCGCACCGACCCGCTTCCCGTAAAGAATTTGCTCAACAAAAAGCCGCCCCGAAGGGCGGTTTTTAGTAGTGATACCAAGACGGCAGAGGGTTTGCCGAACTTCGCGCAAACATTTCTTTCATGTCCGTGACATGCGAGACATCCCAGCCATTTATTACGGAAGCATCCCCGAGCGTTCCGGTCCTAGCGAACATTGCATATAGGTTTTTTACGCTCGAAGTATTCCAACTAGCGAGCGCCGAAATATCGGTAAGACGAGTTCCGCGGAACATCCAACTCATGTCCGTGACATGCGAAACGTCCCAACTCGTATAATTTTTCCCTTCGTATCGTTTTGTCTCAAGCTCATCCACATTGGTAATCGCCGTATCGCGGAACATAGCGCTCATGTTCGTCACGCGCGAAGTGTCCCAGGAAGCGAGCGCAGAAATATCCGCAAGAGAAGTAGCATATTGAAACATCATACTCATATTCGTCACGCCTGAGGTGTCCCAGCTCACATAGTCCTTACCATCATGCTGTTTAGTTTCAAGCGCATCCACGTTAGTGATCTTCGTTTGATAGAACATTCCACTCATATTCGTCACATTCGAAGTATCCCAACTAGCAAGCGCGGAAATGTCGGTAAGAGAAGTGACCCCCCAGAACATATACTCCATATTCGTCACCTTCGAGGTATCCCAGCTCACATAGTCCTTACCATCATGCCGTTTAGTTTCAAGCGCATCTACATTTGTAATTCCTCCCGCTCCAGTAAACATATGATCCATAACCGTCACGCTCGAGGTATTCCAAGAAGCAAGGGCGGAGATATCGGTAAGAGAAGCGATGTGAGCAAACATATGCCCCATATACGTCACCTTCGAAGTATCCCAGCTCACATAGTCCTTGCCATCATGCTGCTTCGTTTCAAGCGCATCTACATTTGTAATTCCTCCTGATGATTCAAACATATACCCCATATCCGTCACGCTCGAGGTATTCCAGCTAGCAAGCGCAGAAATGTCCGCCAAAGAGTTAGTTCCTTCAAATGTAGAATGCATATCCGTTACGCTCGAGGTATCCCAGCTAGCAAGGGTGGAAATGTCCGCGAGAGAGCGAGCATAAAGGAACATACTGCTCATATTCGTCACGCTCGAGGTATCCCAGCTCACATAGTCCTTGCCATCATGCTGCCTAGTTTCAAGCGCATCCACATTAGTAATCTTCGTTTGATAGAACATTCCCTGCATACTCGTCGCACTCGAAGTATTCCAACTAGCAAGCGCGGAGATATCGGTAAGAGAGGCAGCATCGCCAAACATATACTCCATATTCGTCACACCTGAAATATTCCAAGAAGCAAGCGCAGATATATCCGTCAAAGAAGAGGCGTTAGAAAAAATCCTGCTCATATTCGTCACGCTCGAGGTATTCCAAGAAGCAAGCGCGGAGATATCGGTAAGAGAAGTAGCTTTGTTAAACATATACTCCATATTCGTCACGCTCGAGGTATCCCAAGAAGCAAGCGCGGAGATATCGGTAAGAGAAGTAGCTTTGTCAAACATATACTCCATATTCGTCACGCTCGAGGTATCCCAAGAAGCAAGCGCGGAGATATCGGTAAGAGAAGCAGCTTCGCCAAACATATACTCCATATTCGTCACGCTCGAGGTATCCCAAGAAGCAAGCGCGGAGATA
>JAEEGL015185163.1_pt1 | contig 10115 bp, 2 predicted proteins | sample 9134231 | NCBI WGS metagenome assembly JAEEGL01 (sample SAMN16246548, study PRJNA631951) | gut metagenome | biome: gut microbiome; feature: rumen; material: fiber-attached | host: Bos | place: Iran: Karaj | collected 2018-10 | reverse complement strand
TGTAGCGGCCGATGCCGGCACGTTGTGTGACGGCGGGCTGATAGTCCAGACAGACCCTCATGCCGAAGGCAACCGCGCCGGCGGCTACTCGCCGTCGTCGAGGACGCCGCGGTAGAACTGGGCATCGCCGGTGGCGTTGAGCTCGGTCGTGAGCGGCTCGGCGATGGCAGCGTCGGTGATCGGCTCCAGCGTGCCGGGCGAGGCGGCGTCGAGCGCGTCGAGCGTGGCCGCGGACTTGACGCCCCAGCTCCAGCCTTCGACGGTCTTGCCGGGCTCGTTGTTCACGATGGTGACCGTGAGCGTGACCTTGCCGTTGGCGACAGTGATGCCGGTGATCTCGATGGAGACATCCGAAGACTTGTTCCCGGAAGGCTCCGGCCGAGTGTCTACCACGACGAGCTCGACGGTCGGGTCGATGCCTCCGTCGACGTCGAACGTGACGATGTGGGTCTCGTTGGTCGAGAGGTTGAGCGCGAGGAGGGACTCCTTGGCAATGGTGATCGTGAGGGCGTTGTCGCCCAAGGCCTCGATGGTGAAATCGGTGTCGGGGGTGAGCGTGGCCTCGTCGATCGAGAGGGCAAGAAGCTCGGTGGCGTCGTTCAACGTGAGCTCGTAGAGGAGATCCGCGTAGTCGCTGGAGGACGTGTACTTGTCGAAGTACTCGTTAAGGGCCTCGACGGAGGCGTCCGTGAAGGCCTCGGCGAACGAGTACGGGCAGTCGCCCCAAAGCTCGGCTGCGGAGAGGGTGTTCATCTCGCCGAGTGTGGTGACGCCGATATCGGCGAGCGCGAAGGCGAGATAGTCGCCTTGCTCCTCGCTGGACTCCACAAGGAGCGCGAACGAGCGGCGCAGGGCGGAGCCGTAGGTGCCGCGGGTGCCGGCGTAGCGATAGCCGCGCTTGGGCATCTCGTTGCCGGCAGGACGGCCGGTGGAGCCCCAGCTCACGCGGTCAACGTAGGCGCCCATGCTGCGGCGGATTCGGATGCCGCCCGGCGTGAGGAGGTTCTGCGCGGCATGGTCGGCGAAGACGTAGTTCACCTTGTTGGACTCGATGCACTCGGTGTCACCGGCGACATAGAATCCCCACCCGTGGGTGCTCTCGGCGGGCGCGATGAACCGCGCGTCGGCGGGCAGGTCGTAGGTGGCGGTGACGTAATCCTCCTCGCGGCTCACCGTGTCGCCGTCGACCAGATCAATCTTCCAGCCGCCGATCGAAGCCTTAGCCGGCCCGATGATCTCAATGTACTCGCTGTTGTGGTACGAGGAGCCGCCGCTGGGATAGAACTCGTTGATAAACACGCAGCCGGTCGGGCAGGAGAACACCCAATAATAGGGCGAGAAGCCCTGGTCGGCGTAGTCGACGTTGAGGTCGACCGGCTCGTACCATTCGGGATAGTCGAACGCCGCGCTCGTGACGGGCGAGGCAAACGTGCCGGTATACGTGACGCGGATGCGGTACTGCACTACGGTGTCGACGGGCTTGCCCGGAACCATGTCCCCGATGGAACTGCGGTAGAGGTACGGGTTGTTGGCGTCCTGGACGAGCTCGGTGGATTCATAAATGTTTGTGCCCGCTTCGGTGACGGCCCAGTTGGCGACGCCCCAGCGGTTGGTCCCGATGTAGTAGTCCGCATAGACGTGGATGTCGGTCGGGTTCATGCGCGGGTTGCCCAGAAGAACCTCGAAGCCGACATCCTCGTCGGCGAGCGGGATGTCGTTCGGATACATTCCGACGGAGAGCACCTCGATGGACGCGCGGACCGGTTCGGTGACGATCACGTTGTCGATGGCGACGCGCTGGGCGTCGTTGGTCGTCGAGCAGATGCGCAGGACATAGTTGGTGTCGTTGCAGATCTCCGCCGAGAAGTACTGGTAGTCGCCGTTGGTGATGTTGGAGAGGGCGCGGAAAGCGGCGACCTGGTTGGTGTAGGCGATGTACGCGTCGGACCCGTAGTATTCGCGGTCCGACATGCCGGGATCGCGCTCGGGGATGGCGAAGTCGTCCTCGGTGATCTGGCGCCACCGGTCGTCGGGGTCATCGGGATGTTCGGCGACCCAGAAGGTGATCTGGCCCGGGGTGGGATACGCGGGATTCCATGCGCGATACCAGAAGGCGATCTCGCCGACGCCGGTGTCGATGACCGGGGACTGGATGTACGGCTCGTGCTCGATATAGGAGGTGTTCTGGCGCGTGTTGCCGTCGACCGAGTTGTTGAGGAACGCGGTCTGGGTGGTCATGTCCTCCTCGAACTGCTTCTCGTCAACGAGCGGGTTGCGGGTCGGGGCGACGATAAGGGCGTTGTAGGCGCCCCAAGACCGGCCGTCGTCCTCCGGGTAGCTCTTGGCGAAAAGGTTGTCGATGTAGAGCGTGGCATCCTCGTCCGAGCCTTCGCCGTCCACGCGGACGCGAATCTTGCCGGTGATGTTCTGACGGATGGGAAGGTAGACCGTTCCGCTGGAGCCCGCGTAGGCCGTGATTTCGCCGCCCTCGACCACCACATAGTTCGCGTTCGTGGCGTAGGCGCCGCTGGCCGAGTTGCGCTCGACGAAGAATTTGACGGTGCCTCCTTCGACCGAGTAGTTGAAGGAGAAGGTTCCGAGGCCGTCGGCCATGACGGGCGTCATGACCATCTGCCGGGCCTGCGGGTTCGCGCGGCTCGTGGTGAGCGCAAGAGCGCGGGAACCGTTGTGGGTGACGATGGCGGCCTCGCGCGCCTGCCAGTAGCTGTTGTTGGAGGGGTTCTCTTCGGGCAGGTCGCGGCCGCGCCAGCCTTTGATCTCGATGTCGTCGACGACGAGCGAGGCGTCGGAAAGGGCCGGCTCAATGCGCACGAATGTGTTGCCCCAATAGTGGACGGTCTTCGTCGCCGTGGTGTAGGCGAGGGAGCCGACGGCGAGAGGATCGCCCGTCTCATATTCGGCCCCGGCGGGGAGCGACGCGCTCGTGCCGGCCTTGGCCACGCCGATGGTGTACGTGAGGGCCGGAAGCACGTGCGTGACGGCCGTGTTGTTGGCGCTCGCCGCCCACCTCGTCTGTGAGGCGTTGCCGGCCTGCGGACCTCCAAGATACCAATCGCCCGTCACCAGTTGGGTTCCCCGCGCCGCGCCGGGCTCAATGTACCACAGGTTACGGAACTCAGCCACCGCGTCGAACGAGTCGAAGGAAACGGTGCCGCCCGACCAAGGGGCGGAACCAGTCAGGACCGTGTTCGTCCACGTGGTGTTCGGAATGAACGCACGGGCCGTGACGGTGCCGTTCTGGAGCGACAGCAGGACGGTCCAAGCGCCTTTCGTGAGTTCAATCTGCATGGTCTTGCCGTCGCTCTCCTTCGTGAGCAGGGCGTTGTTTTTGTCGTTGAAGGCCCGCGTGTAGCTCGAGGAGAGGACCGTCTCGACGCCGTTCTCGACCTTGATGAGCTGCTGGAGAACGTGCGGGAACGTGCCGTTTTCGTTGATGATGGCCGTCTGCGTGAGGCGCAGGGCGTAGTAGTCGTAGGGATCGCGGTAGCCGGCCATGACCTGAATGTAAGGGTTGGCGTCGGAAAGGGCGCTCACCGTGATGTTCGAGGCGGCGAACGTATAGTTTTCCCACGCGAAGCCGTCGCGGGGATAAGGCGTGTTGCCGTCGCCGCCGAAGGAGGCGCGGGTGCGCAAGGACACGTACTCGGCGCCGTCGGAAAGGGCACCCAAGCCGGCCTCGTTCTGGATGTAGCCGCCCTGGTCGATGGAGACGGCCACGTTGCCAGCGAGATCCCCTTTGACGCGCGGCAGACGTTCGCGCAGGATGGAGCCGAAGCGGAGGTTCCAGCCGCGGGTCGTGTACTTGTTGCGATACTCGCCGGTGGCGTCGTCCTGGAAGTCAATCACGACCGGCGTGTAGGTGGTCTCGGGATACAGCGCCGATCCGTCGAACCCTTGCTCGTAATTCTGGATGTCGAAGAGGCCGAGGGAATCCTCGAAGTAGGTCGTGTCGGCGCCCCAGTCGTTGAAGTTCTGGTACGCGGCGCGGCGGACCTGATAGGAGCCGGTCGTGGCGTCTAAGCGCACCATCATGGTGACCGGATTTTCCGTGCCGAGTTCGATCTTGATGTCATCTGTCTCATCCATCCCGGCATAACTGGCGAACGGCGGGTTGATGGTCTCCTGGTCGTCGTCGCCCCATCGGGTGGGCACGGCACCGTACTCAGTCGTGTTGATGCCCTCGTATGGGTTGACACCCTCAATCCACGCCCGGAAGTCGATGTTTGTGGAGAGCGGGATGGTGGTGAGCCAGAGGTTGTTGCCGATGAGCTCGAGCTCATTGGTGTACACGGGACGGACACCGGAGACAACCGTGTCGTAGGTGTTGCTGTACACAATCTGCAGATGGTCGTGCTGCGACTCGAACGCGCGCACCTTGAACCAGAGGTAGCGATACTCGTAGTCGGTCGGGGCTTCGAGCGCACGCTGCTCCGTCACATGGGTGAACTCCTCCTGATTCGCCTTTCTAGCGAATAGGTACGTCGGCGTGCAGCTCTCGTTGCCGTTGCGCTCGTCCTCCTCCAAATAGGCGTCGTCACCGACGGCGTAAAAGCGGAGCGGGAGGCTGGAATTGTAGGGATAACGGTAGGAGGCGCCGCTGAAGGAGACGGAGACATAGTACTCCAGACGCCCCGGATTCATCGCCGGAAGCGTGACGGAGAAGTCCTGGCCTTCCTCGCTGTCCTCGATGGCCCCGCCGACGGCCGCCATCGGAGTGGATTGCCACTCCTGGTTGACGCTGCCGAACACACGACGCCAGTGGAGCGTCACCTTGGCGTTGGCCGCCGGGTAGGAGGCGTAGACGTTCGCGACGTTCACCTTGAACGTGATGTCTTTGTCCTTCGACGGATAGCCCGGATGGATGATGGAAGGAATCGCAGCACGGATGTTCGCCGTCGGGGGCGTCACCACAAGATCCTGGAAATAGATGTAGTCCTCTTCGTTCGCGCCGGGCGTGTGGCGGACAATGCGGATGTACTTGTTCCCGTAGTCGTTGACCTCAATGCAGAACTGGGTGAATGGCTCCAGACCGTTGCCCGTTCCATACGGGATGTCCACATAGTTGATCGTCTCCCAAGTGGCCCCATCCTCGGAGAGCTGCACCTCCAACTCATGGTTACCGTACGGAGACATACAATATGCTTTGAAGTATATGCGGCCGATGCCGACAAAGGCCGTCTGGGACTGGATGTAGGTTTGCCCCTCCGTGGGGGTGAAACCAATTGTTTGCGGAAACGGTCTCCAAAGATACGCTTGATTGACGTTCCATTTGTCGACGGGGAGGAAACCGACCATCATGTTATTATTATGAGTAAGTTTGCCATAGTCCGGCTCGCGCATGGCCTCCAACGCGGTGTCCGTGACGTAGGAGTACCACGTGCCATCCTTGGGATAGGTGGCGGGCTGGGCGTCCTCACCGTCGAACGTGGCAACGAACCGGTAGGCCGTCGCGCCGGCGACGAGCGCCGGCATCTGAACGGAGAAGACCCCTCCGTCCGGGTCGCCCTGCATCGGAACGCTGACGATGTCGGCCATGGAATCCACAACCACGGCTCCGTTGACGATATCGGCCGTAACAGCCTCGACCGCCACCGAAATATCGTGGGCCCCGTTTTCCTTTGCCACCGACACGGAAAGATAGGGACGGTAACCATAGGAAATGGTTGGGCCGTTGGGCACGGAAGCGACCCAATCGACGCTGTTGGTCGAAAATTTCGCGTCGGTCATCGTGACAAACGAGCCGGAAGCCGTGACAACGGCATCCTGAACATACACGGTCGCACCGTTGAACGTGACGCGGACGCGGCGGACGTCGGGATCGCCGATCAGTACCGAGAAGAAGCGCATGCTCTCGCTGGCGATCGCATTGCCGGTCGAGACGCTCCTCCATGTGTTGCCGGTGTTCTCATTGGAGACGTCAACGGTAAAGGTCGCAGAATTCGCCCCGGCGCGCGCGGCCCAGAACATGATCTGGCCGACGCCCGGACGGGTGGGGGTGATGAAGGTGCCGCCAGCGTTGTAGCGGAGGCAACCGTTGAAGTTCGTGACGGCCGTGACGCCGGTACGCGTCCACGCGGGAGAGGCGGCCGTCGTGCTGGTCATCGGATCGTAGTGCGCCTGCTGGATGCGATACGTCTGCTCGGCCTCGTTGTACTCGAAGGCCAGCGCGGTGGAGATGCCCGAAAGGGCGAACTCGGCGTCTTCGGTGAGCGCCCCATGCGACGGGGCGGTGGTTGCGCCCGCATCGCCTCGCTTGACGCCGTTGGTGCTGTCGAGGAACCAGTATGTCGCCGTGGCAGGTGTTCCAGACGGCAGAGCCCCCTTCCAGAGGCGGTCGGCGGCCAGACGCATCGGCGTGGATGAATTGGCACTCTCGATGGAGACCCCCTCCACATCGCTGTACGGGATGACCGGAATGCAGTTGGTCGCGCTCGTCACGCTGCCGATGTTCGCGCCCCGATAGTCTTGGGCGTCGGCCGTGACGTAGGCATAGAAGTCCGCATCCGAGCGATCAACTCCGTCGGTAAGGTCGCACACCCAGGTGACACCATCGTCGGACGGGTTGCTGAACACCCCTTCTTTCGTCGCGCAGGAGGGATCGTTTCCCTGGCCATACTTGAGCAGGACGGTGCCGGTCTTGAGCTTGCCGCCTCCGGCCACGGAGAAGGTCGCCGTCACCGTGACGGGGGTGTTTTGACGGATCGGTTGCGGCTCGATAGAGAAATCGCCGAAGAGCACCGTGGAGCAGTCGGTCACATACACGTTGTCGAGATAGACGTCGGTGTCGGCCTTAAAGGAGAGCCCATCGGTCTGCATTGGGCTTTCGTTGTTCGCCAGCGGCCGGCGGACGAAGGTGTAGCGGTCGGTGGCGAGCCCCTTGTAGGTGCCGAAATTCAGGTAGGTTTGGGAGCCTTTGAGCCGACGGCCGACGGTCACGCCGGCGGTGTTCGTCCCGCCGTCTGCCCGACGGAACCAGAAGCCGAACTCGCCCACGCCCACAAGCGCGGACTTGTCAAGATAGAGCGTGTCGCCCGCCTTCAGGAACAGCGCGTGGGCACCGGTCTGGGCGGCGACGGTCTCATTCGTCTCCACGATGGACGAGGTCGCGGCGGAAATGCTCCATCCGTTAGTCGCTCCGGTGTTCTCCCAGTCCTCGAAGGTCTGATACAGGCCGTAAAGCGCCGTGCCCATCAGGTTGCCCGTCTCATCGTAATGGAAGATGACGTCGCGTGTGATGGTCTCCGGGGCCACGCAGGAAAGACCGCCGGAAACGACACGGGAGAACGGAATCGCATATCCCTCCACACCGTAGCGGATGCTCCCGAAATCGAAGGCGAACGAACTGTCCTGCACGCCTCCGGAAAGTTCGTAGCCGCCCGTCCAGACACCGTTGGAGACGATGCTCATCTCCAGCGGGAACGCGCCCGTGATTGAGAGATTGTCATGGCCGGCGAGAATTCCATGCGGCAGGAGGTCGAGAACGAGCGGATGGTCCTCCGTGTAGGTCATCTCAGCCGTATGCACCCCTTCTTCCTCGTTGTTGTATGTCGCCACGACACACATCTCCAACTGGATGTTGGAGCTGGCATCGACCGTGAAACTGCCGCCCTGCACATGGTAGACGGAGCCGTCGAGCTCCATGGGACGGTCTGTCCAAGCCGTGTCGCCCGTGTAGCGGTAGCGCAGCACGACCGTCGCATTGGACACCGTGCCTATCGTCCCGATGGCAATCTCGGGATGAATGGTTCCGGAGGCCAAGACGCTGTCCCCGCCCTCGGTAGTCGTGAGAGGAGTCACCTCATACAAAGACGAAGGCATCTCGTATACCACGATGTCATCGACATAGACATCAAACGTGTTCAGGTCGAGGTTCATGAAACCAATGCCAACACGCATGGGGCTGTCGGCCGGAACCACCTGATTAAGAGCCACCGTAATGTTCGTCCATGTACCTATGCAACTTGTCGGGATTGTCTCTGTGCGAACAGAGTCGGCCATCACACCCGCGACATTCGGCCATCCCGTGCAATCCGCATAGGCCGTGGCCGAACCAAGAAACACAGAGACCGTTCCATCAACAGGCGTTGCAAGTGCGTTCGCACCAAAGATCCGAAACGTGACCTTTCCGATGTTCCCGGAAATGGGCGGGGATATGATGGTGCGGCCACGATTCTCGCCCGCCATGGTACGGCCGAACTTAATCGAATATCCCTCCCCGGTAACATTGGAAAAGTCCTTTGGCTGACCGCGGCACCGCCACCAGTCCGTCGACCCAAGTTGTAGGGCGGTAGAACCGGCTGACGCAGCCGTAAAACCGGTGAAATCTTGCGTCAACAACGTATCAACTGCGGCATGTGCCGAAACAGCAACCATCAAGGAAAAGAAAAACGGAAGGAAGCGGCGCATGGCGGAACCTTTCTCGTGGGTGGGTATTGTAGTGGGCATAGTGTGGCCTTAAATAGGCAGTCTGTAAGATACCACAGGAGAATCGGGAAGGAAAGAGATTTTTTGAAGCTTCATGCACATGACGGGCCCATTGCAATTGTGGGGCCCGACCGCCGGGCCGCGATCCGGTAGGGCACGACCGCCGGGCGGGCCTCCTTGATGTGGCTGTTTATCGGACGGAATCCGAAATGCCGCTCTCCAGCCGTGCCTTCACGTCGCTCCAACGGTAATACGGTCCTGGCGCGGCGGGAACGAGGCCGCAGAGGGCGGTCTCTTTCTCATTGAACAGGACTTTCGCCAAGATGTCCCCTCCGTCCTTGCGGTACAGGACGATTTGGAGGTTCGACGCCATCGGCATCGCCTTCCAAGTGGGGCAGACCTTCCACGATTCGGCGGCGGGCACGCTCGCCCCGACGCCCTCCAACCCCAGAAAACCGAGAAGCGGCAGCAACCCCGAATCGTGTCCGAAGCGCAGGTCCGCGCACACGCCGCCGCTGGTGATCGCCTCCTCGGCGCTACGCGCGATCTCGGCGGCCAGGTCATGTGCGGACCCTGACACGCACTCCCCGTATTCGGCGGCGGCGCCCATGGCGGCGTAGTGGATGCAACTGCGGGCGCGGGCAAGGCCCAGAATCTCGTCCGAAGTAAACACGTCATCGATCGACGTGCCGCCGAGCTCCCGTTCCAGCGACTGGAAGGAGTTGGCCGCCGCAAAAAGGTCGAAGGCGAAGCGATGCGGCTCGGGGACAAGCTCGCGTGTCGCGGGAACGTCCGCGAAGAAACGCTCCATGAGGCGATCCGGAACGACGTTGGTGAGGACGATGTCGCGATTGAATTCCGTGAGCCATGCCTTCCGCTCCTCGGAGGGCAGATAGGGGTGCAGAATGGTCCGCATGGTGCGGTCGCCCGTCACGAAGGAGAAATCGAGCGCCGGATTCTCGCCCTTGAGGGTGGTCGCGAAGTTGGCCATGCTCACAAGGCAGCGCTGGATGGTGCTGGACTGGCAACGCACCTTGCCGCCGTCGGCGAAGATTTCGGAAAATCGGTCGTGCATGCGCTTGGCGAGACGCCGATGCTCCTCGGCCCCGAGCCGGGCGAGCTGTCCGTACATCCCGTCGTGCTCCGCGATGATCGGCCTCAGGCGCTCCAGAAGCGCCTCCCCTGCGGGGGTCAGCGCACCGGCCTCATGCGCCGCCTCCAACGTACCGACGGCGGCAAAGGAGCGTTTCTCGTCAATCTGGTAGCGCGAGCCGTGACGACCGTAGTGGGCGACATAGAACGGCCGGTACCCCTCAGGCGGAGGCGTGTCGCGAATCTCGTCGAACTCGTAGTGGTGGAACAATCCCGCCGCGCGACTAGGGTCCGCCGCCAGGGCCTCCGCGAAGGCATCGGCGCCTGTCTGTGGCAGGGCGGCTGCCTCCGATGCCGCCGGGGTCGCGCGAAGGGGTGCCTCATCCACGTGGCGGGGCTCGGTCGTGGCGCAAGAAGAGACAAGCATCGCGGCGGCGGCCGCCGCGAACAAGGGCTTGCGGAGAACGAGCATGGCGAAGAGCCTCATTCCAAAACCGATTCAAGCGTGAGCAGCGCGTAGGCAGTGACGAGCGCCGGATCGTTTTCCCAGAAGGTGTTGTCCTCGTTGGACCAGGAGC
>JAEEGL014904669.1_pt1 | contig 10115 bp, 8 predicted proteins | sample 9134231 | NCBI WGS metagenome assembly JAEEGL01 (sample SAMN16246548, study PRJNA631951) | gut metagenome | biome: gut microbiome; feature: rumen; material: fiber-attached | host: Bos | place: Iran: Karaj | collected 2018-10 | reverse complement strand
GCCTGTTTCTGATACGGAATTTCAGCTTGAATTAAAAGGCGTTCGGATGTACAATCCCTTAGCCCAGACAGAGGAAATCCAGCCGCCAGAAAGCGTTGGAGCATGGTATATCGACGCGAATTATAATGGTCGTGAATTCTGCGTTTGTCAGATGCGATTTCCTGACGCCAGCTTGAATCCCTATCGACGCTGGAACAGTAAAGCGAACTCGACTCATCTCAATCGAAAAGAATGGGAGGCTCTGACAAGTTCCGTTTCCGACGTTATCAGCAATTCAAATTGTAACGTTGCCGTCAAAATCGTTTCCCCTGCCGGGGACGAAAGCGCTGTTGTCATTTCAGACGCTTCTTTGCATCGGCGTCAAAAATAAAATTCCACTTTCATCGTCATGTATAATTTTGCGAAAAACTGCTGGTTTTTAACAGGTCCGACAGCATCGGGAAAATCCGATTTGGCAATCGCCTGGGCGTTAGAGCATAACGCGGAAATCCTCTCGATGGACTCTGCTGCAATTTACAGGCGTATGGACATCGGAACCGCTAAACCAACACAGGAACAGCGCGCCGCCGTTCCTCATCACCTTCTCGACATCGCCAACCCGAGCGAAGAATTTTCGGTCGCCCAGTATTGTGAGGCGGCGAAAGCCTGCGTTCAAGACATTCTCGCCAGAGGCAAAGTCCCGCTGTTCGTTGGAGGAACGCCACTGTACTTAAAAGCCCTGCTTCGCGGACTGTTTGACGGTCCCAGCGCTGACTGGTCAATTCGTCAGGAACTTCAAGAAGTAGTTGACGCCTTCGGTCTGGAACGTCTTCACGCCATGCTGGAGGAAGTCGACCCTGTCGCGGCGGCGAAACTGCACGTCAACGACTCACGGCGCGTTATTCGAGCCATTGAAGTTTATCGGCTTACTGGAAAACCGATTTCTCAATGGCAAAAAGAGCACGATAAGCCTGTCCCGCAGGAGGACTGCCGAGTCTACGCTTTGGAAGTCCCTAAACCGGATCTGGACGCTCGCATCGCAAAACGGGTTGACGCTATGCTCGCCGAGGGGCTAATTGACGAAGTGCGACGTCTTATCCAAAACGATTCGCCTTTATCCCGAACCGCCTCTCAAGCTGTTGGGTATAGAGAGCCGATTCAATGGATCGCCAACGGCGAAATCGTTCCTCTGTCTGAACTTAGAGAGGAAATCATTCTGCACACCCGCCAGTTGGCTAAACGACAGATGACCTGGTTCAGAGGGCTGTCAGAATGTAGAATTATTAGCAATCCTCAAAGTTTTCTGTCAAACCTGGATTGAATCAAACTTTTTTGAACCGTATTCGTATAAGAATTGCGTGTAAATCATATAAACCGTTATTTTTCAATATATAAGGATAAAAATATAAGAATAATCGATATATTTTACCTAATAATATTCCCTAAAAGTTTTTTTGAAAAAAATGCTCCAAAAAATCTTTAAGAACGCTTGCTTTTCTTTTATTAATTGATTATTATTAATACTAGAAAAAAGAACGCAATATCAGCGTTTTAAGAGGAGTTGAAGCTACTTATCCTTACATTTACAATTCGTTTTTACTTCATTTAGTCGCCGGAACGACTTTGATTTTCACGCCTTTGGTTGAATAATCAGATCGTTTCGCAAACAGCGATTAGCAGAAAAGGAAGGTGCACATGAACGTAACTATTTCCACTCGACACGGCAGCGTCAGCGAGCAGACTCAGGCTCATTTGGAGTCGAAGGTCGAGAAGCTCAGTCGTAATTTCGACACCGTTACTGGCATTGACATCCTGATTGACCTCGCCAATCGGGAAAAGCCCAACTTGAGCGTTACGGTCAAACAGAAAAACGGCGCAGACGCCCTGGCAACAATCGAAAACACGGAACTCCTCACTGCCATGGATTCGGCGCTTGACAAACTGGAACAGCAGCTCCGCAAAGCGAAGGAAAAGAAGCTCACGAATATTAAAAAATAACCTGTGAGGCAGTTATAGAGCTGCGCTTTTACATCGTATTAAAACAATTCGTTTACAAATTCCCTGTATGCTTTTAGGAGCATATTGAGCATTTGTGTCAGAAGAAACCGAAACAAATTCGGATTCTAACGAAAAAAAACGAGGAAAATGGCAAGAAGTTTTATTTTTCTTATGCCTCCTCCATTTAAATTTAATACGAATTTGCTATATTATAGCAATATCATTTTACTTTAGATTTATTCGCGGTGAGAAGAACCGTTTTTCTCACCGCAAGTTATACCTTTTTTACAAGGAGTCCTCGCAGATGAGGTTCGATGAATTTATCGTAGTAGATTCGATTAATCCCAATCTTCAAGCGACAACCAAAGAAGACGCCATTCGTGAAATGGCAAGCTCTTTGGTCAAAGCCGGCAAATTACCAGAAGACGACTATGAAAGCCTCGTTCGCGCGATTATTAAACGCGAAGAGTTGGGAAGCACAGGCATTGGTCGCGGCATCGCTGTTCCTCACACCAAGCATCCCTGCGTCAAGGAATTGGTCGGCACAGTAGCAGTGAGCAACAAAGGAGTCGAATTCGACAGTCTTGACGGAGAGCCGGTTTACGTATTATTTCTGCTCATTTCTCCGCCAAACGAGCCGGCACGGCACTTGCGCGCTCTGGAACTCATTGCTCGCCAGCTTCGCAACGATACGTTCTGCAAGTTCCTCAAGCAGGCGCGCAACTGCGAAGACATCCTTCAGTTGATTACCGAAGCGGATAACAATCAATTTGAGTAATCCGTTTGACTCCAAGAGTCATGTAAAAGTTTAATCGACAGGTTTTGTCGAGGCAAAAGAAAACATTCTCCTGAGTCTGGCGTTTTTTAACGTCAGGTCGGAGTTTGTCATAACTTTACATTGTACGCAACTAACTAATTTTTACCAATTATATGAATCGACTCGTAACGGTCGCCAATCCGGAAGGATTGCACATGCGCGTTGCGCTGATGATTAGCGAATGCGCCAAAAAGTACAACGCTACGGTTACCATTACCAAAGATTCGGAAACCGTCAGCGCCCGCGATATATTGCAGGTTCTGACGTTAGGCGCTTCACCGGGCGTTAAGCTCAGGATTGACGCTCAGGGCGAACAAGCGTTAGAAGCTCTTAATAGCATCTGCGCCCTTTTTGAGAACAACGTCCAATCGTCTGTCTGACGCGGTCGACGTTAAAAACGGTTTTCGATTCCAGGACGCTGTTCCCGGTTAAAGACGCAACGTTAATTCCTATTCGCCGCAGTCTCGAAATTTGTCATTTTTGTCGCATTTCGAGATAAAGGATGTTTTATTTGCTAAAACAGTTGCTTCGCGCCGTTTTTTTAACGTTAAATGACCTGCTCTTTCAATGAGCGTCAAATATAAAACTAAATGATAACGCTCAAAGGAATCCCCGTATCGCCTGGTATTGCATTTGGAGAAGCCCTGGTTATTGACGACGAGGGCTTTCGAATCCGACAATCGTTTATCCAGAACAAAGACGTCAAGGAGGAAGTAAAGCGTTATGAAGACGCCTTTGAGCAGGCAAAACAGGAGCTTTCTGTAAACGTCAATTCCGTTACAAAAGAACTTGGCGACTATTACGGTTTAATCTTCCAGGCGCACCTGGCAATTCTCGACGACTCCACGCTGCGCGAGGAAATTCTCAAAAAAATCGAAACGGAGCGTTATTCTGCTCCATTTGCCATTTCTACTATTTTCAAGCAATATGCAGAGACGTTTCGCAACATTCCCAACGAACATCTGTCTCAGCGCGCTAACGACATTATCGATCTGGAAAAGCGAATCATGAGAATTGTCATGGGAGTTAATACAGAAACTCTTACGACAATTAACAAAGACATGGTTGTTTTGGCGCATAATCTAACGCCGTCAGAAACGTCCAATATGAACCGAAATTGCGTTCGCGCTTTCGTTACAGAAATCGGTTCTAAAGGTTCGCACACCGCAATCATTGCAGAAGCTTTGGAAATCCCAGCAGTTCTGGGAACGGGGAAATTCCTTGACAAAGTTCAGGCGGGTCAAAAGGTTATCGTCGACGGTCATCAGGGGTTAATTTACATCAACCCAACCCCTGAAATCGCAGCTCAGTATCAAAAGCAGTACAACCGGGAATGCGAGCTGAAAAAACAGCTAAACAAGCTGGATCATACGCCGTGCCATACAAAAGATGGAACGAGAATCCAAATTTTGGGAAACATGGAATTGGAGTTCGAGTCGAGAAACTGTCTCAACCGCGGCGCAGACGGCATTGGTCTGTATCGTACAGAATTTCTTTGGCTGACAAACGAATTGCAGCTGGACGAAGAAACTCATTTCCAAAAATACAAAGAAGTTGTTGAAACGATGGACGGCAAGCCGGTTACCATTCGAACCTGCGATTTAGGCGCCGACAAAATACTCAAAGACATTATGCCCGACACAGGCCGCAACCCGGCGCTGGGACTTCGGTCAATTCGTCTGAGTTTGTTTATGCCGGAAATGTTTCGAAAACAGCTTCGAGCCATTTTGAGAGCGTCCGCCTTCGGTCCGATTCAAATTCTCTTTCCGATGGTTACAACGCTCACGGAATGGCGCCGCGTCAAGATGATTGTTCACGACACATTCGAAGACCTTGACGAACGCGGCATCGCTTTCAATCACGACATTCCCCTGGGAATCATGGTTGAGGTTCCGTCAACCGTCATGATGATTGAAGAGTTCCTCAAAGACGTAGATTTTATCAGCATCGGAACCAACGACCTGATTCAATACACCGTTGCTGTTGACCGAACAAACAAAGACGTTGCTCAGCTATTTAACGGCTGTGAACCGGCTGTCATTAAATTGATTTGGAAAACTGTTACAGAAGCAAACAAACATAATGTGCCTGTCTGTCTGTGCGGACAAATGGCAAGCGACCCGACTCTGACAATGCTCTTGCTGGGATTGGGGCTTCGCTCTTTATCAATGCCGCCAGCCGCCATGAGAGATGTTAAACGCGTATGTTTTGCCACAGAAATGCTGCGATGCAGAGAAATTGCTTTTCGGGCGCTTCGTACAGACAACGCTGGAGACATTCAGTCCCTCCTGCAACGGGAGTTGGCTGCAATCCTCCCGGATTATCGTCAGGATGAATAAGCGGACATCCGCCGACGCCGGCGATAGGCAATTATTAAATCAAAGCCAAATCCAAAGTTCAAACAGAGACGATAACAATATGCGCCGTCATCCAATTGATTGCCAAACAGGATTCGGCTTCCACACTGAACGTCAAATTTTTCTCCTATGCTTGTAGAAATCAAAAATCTCGTTCGATATTTTCCGCGCACTAAAGCGGTCAACAATATTTCGTTCAGTTTCGATAAAGGACAGATATTTGGCTTTGTCGGACCTAACGGCGCCGGCAAAACAACAACTATGCGAATTCTGGCGACTCTTGACCAGCCACAGTACGGGGACTGTTTTGTTGACGGTTATTCCGTTACACAATATCCGGAAAAAGTCCGAAAGCTGGTTGGGTTTATGCCAGACGCTCTTCCCATGCACAACGACATTTCCGTGCGGGAATACATCGATTTCTACGCCAGAGCGTACAACGTCCAAAATCCAACCCGGAACAAAATCGTCAATGAGGTTATGGATTTTACCGATCTGCACGTCATTGCAGACAAGACGCTCAACGCACTTTCAAAGGGGATGAAACAGCGCGTCAGTCTGGCAAGAGCCTTGGTTCACGAACCAAAAGTCCTCATTTTGGACGAACCAGCCAACGGGCTTGACCCGCGAGCGCGCGTTCAAATGCGAGAACTTTTCAAGGCGTTAGCGGAAAACGGCATGGCAATCCTGATTTCTTCCCACATTTTAACAGAACTGGGAGAGCTTTGCGACGGGGTTGTATTCATCGAAAAAGGTCAACTGCTCGATGCTGGAACCATTTCCGAAATCAGCCAGCGTCGTTCAAAAGACTCTCTTGAAGCGGAAATTCGATTGCTTCGTTCTGACGATTGGGAACAGCGTTTAAAGCAGCTTTCCGTTCGACTTTTGGAAATTCCCGGCGTTACAAACCCTGCTGTTGCTGGAGATCATATTGAATTGACCATAGAAAACGGCGAATCAACCGCAGCCGCCATACTTCGACAACTGATTAACGACGGGTTCCCGATTGTCGATTTTCGTTTGAGAAACAATCAGCTGGAAGACCTCTTTATGACAATTACTAACGGAAACGTACAATGATACAGCTTTTTAAAAATATATTTGCTTCGCTGGATAATAAAATCAATCCTATCGCCGTTAAGGAAATGCGTCAGGCGGTCAGAAGCCGATACATCACCCTGTTGCTGCAGCTTTATCTGCTCATTGAACTGCTCATGACAGGTTTTTACCTTTTAACCATTGACGTAAACGACCTGGCTTCTGGCGGAGCGGAATTATTTTTCCCCTTGATGGTTTTGCTCTTTATTGCAAACCTGATTTGCGTTCCGGTATACACATCCACTCGGCTGACAAAAGAAGTTCACGATAACGACGCAATGTTCTCCACAACGCTTACGCCGATGCAAATTGTCAGAGGGAAATTTTACTGTGGTTTGTTAATTTCCCTGCTTCTGTTCAGCGCCGCCGCCCCATTTATTATTTTGACTTATTTGCTTCGCGGACTGGACATATCTCAAATTCTCTCGACGCTTTACTGGTCGTTTCTAACCATTCAGGCGTTCAACTGTTACGGAATCATCTTTGGAGCGCTTAACATCAATAAAGTATTAAGAGCGATTATCGCCTGTATTATGGGATTTGCCATACTTGGAGTGTTGGACAGCCTACCCTACGGTTTCTCATTCATATCAGCCGTCAGTTCTATGGACTGGGAAACCTTTTTCATTTCAACGCTTGTTTTTCTCTTTTTGAGCGAAGCGTTTATTACGCTTGCCGCCTGTTTGCTCTCCCCGCTTTCATTCAATCGTATGACGCGGTCGCGGATTTTCGCAACCGTCAGCTCTTTTTCGTTAATGATAATAGCTTTGATATACTACGGCTTCACTTCCAGCAACGTTTATTTAGAGGTTGCATGCGCGTTTACTTTTGTAACAGTTCTTGCTTTTCTCGGAATTGGCTTATGTGAACGAACGACTTTGAGCGTACGCCAAATTCAACAGATACCGCAAAACCCAATTCTTCGAATTCTGGCGTTTCCATTCTTTACCTGCGTCGGTTCCGCTGTCGTATGGTTTATATTTATGTTCGGATTATTATTGGCATACGACAGTTTTTTTGATCAAGGCATAGTATTTGAACACTTGGTGGATATGGACTCCCCATTTCCATTCCTCTGCATGATTTTGTTTTATATAACATGCGGCATGCTTATTCGTATCGGCATTGATCAATGGCGCCGCGACAACCAGAGTCAACGACTTCCAGACAATCCCCGCATTATTATTTATCCATCTCCGCAAAAAGGCATCGCAACTGTTGCTTATACGTTGTTTTTAATCGCAGTTCCTTCTCTTATCCCGCTGCTGTTTATTTTTAGTCACGGCGCAGAAATTAGAGAACTGCTGTTCTTCTTCTCGCCATTTAATTATATGGACGATTACAGGGCAAATAATAACGCTATACCCATTTTTTTTGGCGCCGCCAGCATTTGCGTTTTGATTATATACAGCTGTATTTCATTTCTTCGATATTATTCGCTGGGTTCCACGAATACTGCGCCTCCAAAATTGAATACAACTGGTAAACAAGGGTAATTTTAGCAATATTTCTCTTGACAAAGTTGCTAATATCGGTATGATAAACCATAAAAAGACGATTAATCAAGCCGTCTTTTTATGGTTTACTTCAACATATTTGAGCCCATTTAATTAATATAACAACTCATGGATACAATTACATCCTTTATCGAAAAATGTAAAGTTGTCCCGGTTATCGCTATTGAATCCGCCGAACAGGCGCTTCCACTGGCAGACGCGTTACTCGAAGGCGGGCTTCCCATTGCCGAAATTACGTTTCGCACAGCGGCAGCGGCAGAAGTCATCTCGATTTTAGCGCAGCAGCGACCGGAATTGATCGTCGGAGCGGGAACGCTTCTGACAACTCAAAACGTAGAAGACGCCATCAAAGCCGGCGCGAAATTCGGCGTTGCTCCTGGCTGCAATCCGGACGTTATCGACTTCGCCCAGGCAAACGGATTCCCGTTCATTCCCGGCGTCTGTACGCCCAGCTGCATTGAATGCGCGCTGTCGATGGACTGCAAAGTCCTCAAGTTCTTCCCCGCCGGTGCGATGGGCGGCGTCAAGATGCTCAAAGCGCTCTACGGTCCGTACAAACACACGGGCGTTCGATTTATGCCGACAGGCGGCGTTACACAAGAGAACCTGTCAGAATACCTGTCTGCGCCGGGCGTTATTGCCTGCGGAGGAACGTGGATCGCTCCCGCTGCCGACATCGCCGCCGGAGCTTGGGACGTCATTGCAGACAGATGCAAAAAAGTTGCCAACGCATAAGTATTGTCATCATAATTGGGGATGTGTAATCATGAAATAGGAAACGCTTTTTCGTCTTCGACGAATTAAGATTCTATTCCCTACACCCTATCCCCTGCTCCCTATTCCCTTATCAATTCAGCCATGTCCAATTCCCATTCTGACGAACCTAAGCTCCTGCCAGGCTGCTGGCTGGAAAGTCCGTGGGATCCCGGAACGGCTGGAACCATCTCAGAGCAGTCGCATTTAATCGACTTGATACCGCTATATAAAGCTCAGTGGCTGCGGTATTTTCTCTTTTGGGCGATAATTGTTGGAGGAACGCTGGCATTAGGAATTCTCATTCCGCCAATGCTTAACGCGATGAACGTTCCTGTTCCCAACCTCATCAAATTGGGAAAAACAGGCTTGGACAGATGGCTGGAAACCATTCTGTTGCTTTTAACCGCAGGAACGTCGTATTTGGCATGGCGTATTCGACGACAAAAACCGGAATGTTTAACTCGCGGCTGGATCCTGCTTATCTGCGCTGGGGTCTTCCTGTACATGAGTCTGGACAGAACGGCTCATTGCATCCCATCGATCGCTCAAAGCCTCAATGTTGTTTTGAAAGACTCCCTTGCTGTCCAAAACGCGTCATTTGAACCTGACAACATTCTGTATTGGGAAACCGTTGTTTATGGAATCGTCTATCTGGCGTTGTTGTCACGGTTAATGATAGAATTCAGCGGAACTTCAATGGCGCAGCTGTTTTTACTTGCAGCAACGGCGGCGTATGCATGTTCCTGCGGGCTGTGGTTTACTCCAGACAGTCTCAAGCTGCCTTTGACCATAGAAGATCTTTCCGGCGCCTTAACCCTTCTGGGCGACTTCTTTCTTTTCTGGTCAATGATCAATTACGCTCGATTCATTCTTTTGGAAGGTTTTGGGCTGGACTCGGAAGGATGGCGTATTGCAATCAATCGATACCGATACGCCTCGCGGCTTTCTGCCAGACGCAGCTCCTATATGCAAACAGAGGCGAAATCCGACAGCGACTACTCGTCGCACTCTACAGAAACGTCTTCATATTCAGACGCGTATTCCTCAGACAGTTCGCCTTTTACTTCAGACGAAACAAGTTCACAGGCGGCAACAGACAATTCTAATCCTGTTTCGCCTTATACTCAAACGATTTCCTCTGTTGCAACAACCGGCATCCCTACGCCAGAAACCTCGTATAATTCACAAACTCCTTCGCCTTACGGGCAAGCATATAATTCGCCCTATACTCAACAGTCATACGGGCAGCAGTCATACCAACAGCAACCGTATTCTCAACAGCCATACGGTCAGCCCCCGTATGAACAGTCTCCATCAGGCGGTCAAACGCCATACAACGTTCAAGCGCCATATTCACAAACTCCTTACGGACAACCTCAATACAATCAGACGTCGTTTGATATACAACACAATCAAGCCTACGAACAGAATTCTCATCCGCTGCCACCCAACTATCCTCAAACAACGTCCAATTCAACAGTTTCAAACAATTCTTCATCCGGAACGCCTGCTCCGCCTTCCGCATCAACTTCATCCACGCCAACAGCGCAGGAAGTTCAACGAGAGTTTAAAAAGCTGGAAGAAAAAATCCAT
>JAEEGL013932232.1_pt1 | contig 10115 bp, 10 predicted proteins | sample 9134231 | NCBI WGS metagenome assembly JAEEGL01 (sample SAMN16246548, study PRJNA631951) | gut metagenome | biome: gut microbiome; feature: rumen; material: fiber-attached | host: Bos | place: Iran: Karaj | collected 2018-10 | reverse complement strand
CTCAAGGACTAGGTGCTCTTACAGTAGCAATAGTTACTAAACCATTTTCATTTGAAGGAAAAAGAAGAATGGAAAATGCTCTACAAGGTATTGAAGAATTAAGAAAACATGTAGATACATTAATAGTTATTCCAAATGATAGATTAAGAGAAATTATTGATAAATCAACACCAATGTTAGAAGCATTTAAAGAAGTTGATAATGTACTTCGCCGTGGTGTTCAATCAATCTCAGACTTAATCGCAGTAGTTGGATTAGTTAACCTTGATTTTGCAGATGTTAAAACTGTAATGGAAAAGAGTGGACGTGCAATAATTGGTATTGGTATAGGTATGGGTGAAGATAGAGCATTAGAAGCTGCTAAACAAGCTGTATCAAGTCCATTATTAGATACTTCAATTGAAGGTGCTACTGATGCTATTATTAATATTACAGGTGGAGTTAATTTAACATTATTTGAAGCAGAACAAGCTGCTGAAGTAGTAAGAAGCGCTGCTGGAAATGATATTAATACTATTTTTGGATCTGTTATTAACGAAAACTTAAGTGATGAAGTAATAGTTACTGTAATTGCCACAGGTTTTGATAAATCTAAAAAGAATGAAATAAGAGAACAATCAAATTATAATCAACCTCCTACAAGAAGAATTACAAGAGGCGATGATTATTCATATCAACATGAAATGTTAGAAGATGATGATACTGATACTACTCCAGTAGGTAGTGGTAATGTAGATATTGAAATGCCTTCTTTCTTAAGAGATAGAAATTTCTAATAAAAATAAAAAGAACTTTTAAAGTTCTTTTTTTTTAATAGTAAGATCGTTGTTCAAATTTTTGTTTAGCTTCAACTGCTCTAATAATTTGAGCTAATATATTTAAAGCAATTTGTTCTGTTTTTCTATTTTCATCTCTTAATGGATTAAATTCAACTAAATCAAATGAAACTATATCATTCATGTGCTTAATTAAATATTCATTTATTTTCATAGCTTCTTCTTCACTTATTCCATCAAATTCTGGGATACTAACTCCGGGAGCTACATCAGGATCAATTACATCTAGATCATAACTAACATGAATTCCTTTAGTTTTATACCCAGCTATTTTAAATGCTTCATCCATAATAGCATCTATTCCCTTTTCCTTAATATCTTCTGTTGAAAATACTGTAACTCCTGCATATCTTAAATTATCTTTTTCTTTATCATCGATACTTCTTGCACCCACTATAACAGTTCTTGAAGGTTGAATTATTTTACCATTATGGTAATATCTTAATTCATTACATTTGTATCCAGTAATAGCTGCTAGAGGTAGACCATGAATATTTCCTGTTACTGTTGTTTCAAAAGTATTGTAATCAGTATGAGCATCTATCCAAATAATACCGATATCAACATTTACTTTAGCGCTTGCTAACGCACTAGCTATAGCTGCAGAGTGATCTCCTCCAAGCATAATAGGGAAGTATTCTTCCTTTATTTTTTCTACCATGTTTTTATATAATTCTGAGTTAAACTTTTCTATTTCATATTCATTTTTTCTTCTGTCTGAAAGATTTCTACTCTTAATTATATTTTTATCTCTTTCAAAAAGCATAGCCTCTCCAGTATAGAAAGATTTCAAATCATTCATTAATTGTACTGGACCTAAATTAGCCCCATCTATATGAACACCTAAATCTGTTCCTGCTCCAAAAATTATTGGTCTCATTTATTATCACCTCTTTAATTTTAACGTAAATAATACTTTATATCAACAAAAAACTTTAATTTAGTTTAATTTTCTTGTATAATAAGTATAGGTGATAAGATGAAGAAATTAAATGAATTATATCCCTCTAGTAATAGTGATGTAGAAATAAAAAGAATTAGTATAAATTCTAAAGAAATAATGCCTGGGGATTTATTTGTATGTACTATGGGAGTAACGGCTGATAGACATGATTTTATTCCTGAGGCAGTAGAAAAAGGTGCTGCTGCCTGTGTAGTAAGTAAAGATGTAGGAAATATAAAAGTACCTTGTATAAAAGTAGAAGATACAAATAAAGAATTACCTTATTTATGTCAAAGGTTTTATGATTATCCAGATAAATTGCTTACTATGATAGGTGTTACTGGTACTGATGGTAAAACATCTACTACTACTGCCATTCAAACTTTAATAGGATCTGACTTGTGTGGATATATTGGAACTAATGGTAGAAGTTGTGCTAAGTTTACTGGTGATAATCCTAATACTACACCTGATGCCCAAAACTTATATATGTATTTAAATGAATTTGTGGAGTATGATTGTAAGTATGCCGCAATTGAAACAAGTAGTGAAGCTTTCTTTAGAGGAAGACTACAAGCTATGGAATTTGATATAGCGGCGTATACTAATGTAACTAGTGAACATTTAAATATTCATGGAAGTTTTGAAAACTATTTAGAAAGTAAACTAAAATTATTTAAACAAACTAAAAAAGATGGATTTTGTATAGTTAATAGTGATGATGATTACTGTGAAGAATTTAAGCGTGCTGCAAATGGAAAAGTATTAACTTATGGACAAAAAGAGGATAATACTCTTCAAATAGTAAATTATAAAGTATATCCAGATCACACTGATATTACTTATAAATATGAAGGAAAAGAATTTAATATATATAGTCCTTTAATGGGTGATTTTAATGTATATAATTTAGCTTGTGCATTACTTTGTACTCTTGCATTAGGTTTTAATTTAGATGAATTAATTGAAAGAATAAAAGATATAAAAATATCTGGAAGATTAGAATTATTAAAAACTAATACACCTTATTATGTAATGGTTGATTATGCTCATACTCCTAATGGGATAGCTAAGCTTTTGAATTTTGTTCATACACTAGATATTAATAGAAGTATTGTTGTTATTGGTCAAGCAGGAGAACGTGATAGTATAAAAAGACCTAAAGTAGGTAATGTTGTAGTTGAAAATGCAAGTTATGCTATATTTACTTATGAAGATCCTCGAAGTGAAGATCCTAAAGATATATGTGAAGATATAATTAGAGAATTAAAAGAAACTCATTCTAATTATGAGATAGTAATTGATAGAAGAGAAGCCATTAATAAAGCAATATCTATGGCAAAAGAAAAGGATATGGTTTTAATTCTAGGAAAAGGTAATGAAACATATGAAAAATTAAAGAATGAGACAATTTATTTTAATGATATAGAGGAAGCTTATAAAGCAGTTGAAAATAGAGAAAAAGTAACTAATTAATGGAGGAAAAAATGAATAAAAAGAAACAATTAGCTAAAAATACAATAATTATCTTTTTTGGAAAAGTTTGTACACAATTAATTTCTTTTTTCTTACTTCCTTTATACACATCGTATTTAGCGACTAAAGAATATGGACTTGTTGATTTAATTCAAACTTATGTTACTTTATTAGTTCCAATTATTACTATGGAACTAGAAATGAGTATTTTTAGATATTTAGTTGATTCAAGGGGTAAAGAAAAGAATACTAAGAAACTTATTAGTAATAATTTCTTTGTATTAGGTATAAGTTTAACTTTATTTAGTATTTTATATGTAATAGTAACATGTTTTGTTAATATTCCATTTAGATGGTTAATACTAGTAGATATTATTGTTTGTGTATTATCAGGTAATTTCCTACAGATAGCTCGTGGTTTTGGAAAAACACTAGACTTTTCTATCAGTTGTATATTAACAGGTTTAACTACAGTTATATCTAATATTATATTAATATGTGTATTCCATATGGGCGCAGAAGGTATGATTATATCTATGGCCTTGGCTAACTTCGTGTGCTCACTATATTTATTTATTCGATTAAAACTATTTAGTAAGATTAATTTAAAATTAAAAGATAAAAAATTATTAAAAGAAATGTATAAATATTCTATACCATTAGTACCTAATGGTATTAGTTGGTGGATAGTAAATGTTTCTGATAGAACTATTATTTCATTTATATTAAATGCTTCGGCTAATGGATTATATGCAATTAGTAATAAATTCCCAACTATTATATCTAGTTTAACAGGGATATTTAATTTAAGTTGGGCAGAGTCTGCAGCATTACATATTAATAGTAAGGATAGAGATGAGTTCTTTTCTGATGTATTTAATACAATTATGAAATTATTTACGGCTCTAGGTATTGGAATGATAGCTTGTATGCCTTTTGTATTTCCAATCTTAATTAATAGTAAATATAATGATGCATATAATTATATTCCTTATTTAGTCTTAGGAACGGTATTTAATGTTGCCATTTGTTTATATAGTCAAGTGTATTTAGCTAAAAAATTATCTAAACAAGTTGCATATACTGCGATAATAGGAGCTATAATAAATATTGTATTAAACTTATTATTTATTAAAACAATTGGTTTATATGCAGCTTCTTTATCTACCGCAATAAGTTATTTTGTAATGATGGTATATCGTCATATTGATTTAAAAAAATATGTAAATATTAAAATTAAAAAAGGTTTTATTATAAATACAATGATTTTATTTGCATATTCAATTTTTATGTATTACCAACATGATATATTATTAAACATAATTAGTTTAATAACCGCAGTAGCTTATGCATTATTAATTAATATGGATTTTTTAAAAGGGTCATGGAAAACAGTATTAGGAAAAATAAAAAAATAAAAATAAACATATAATTACTTAGGTGATTATATGTTTTTATTTGATTTAATAAAAAACTTATTTAGTTTTACAGGAAGTTATTCTAATGATGTTTTTTTAGAACCATTATCTAAAGATGAGGAAGAAGAATGTATTAAAAATAAAATGAAAGGAGATATAGATTCTCGTAATAAACTTATCGAGCACAATTTAAGATTAGTGGCACATATTGCTAAAAAATATGATACTAAACTAGTGGAAAATGATGATTTAATAAGTATTGGGACAATTGGATTAATAAAAGGAGTAGATACTTTCTCTCCTAATAAGAATGTTAAAATTACTACTTATTCTGCACGTTGTATAGAAAATGAAATATTAATGTATTTTAGAAAAAATAATAAATATAGTAAAGATATTTCTATAAATGAAGCAGTAGGATATGATAAAGATGGAAATGAAATTATGATACAAGATATTATTCAAGTAGATAATGTTGATTTTGAAAGTGATATTGATTTAAAAGACAATATAAAAGAATTATATAAATATATGGATGTATTAACTAATAGAGAAAAGAGAATAATAATAGATAGGTATGGATTAGATAATAAAAAAGAAGAAACACAAAAAACAATTTCAAAAAAATTAGGAATATCAAGAAGTTATGTTTCAAGAATAGAAAAAAGGGCTTTAACTAAATTATTAAGAGAATTTTTAAAAAATAAGAATATTTCTAAATAGTAATATCATTTTCTAATCTTTACAAAAAAATAAAATTTTAATATAATTTAGATTAGAAAGTGGTGGCTTAGTATGGAAGTAAATAAAGAGAAAAAGAAAGTAAATAAAATAGTATTTGTTATTGTCGGGATAATTCTTTTAGTATTAATAATTTTATTTTGCTTATATAGATTTGTTTTAACTCCACAAATTAATTTAAATGGTGGAAATAAAGTAGTTGTTGATTATTTAAAAGAATATAAAGAAAAAGGTTATAAGGCATCATATTTTGGAAAAAATGTTACTACTGAAGTAAAAGTAAATGGTAATGTTAATAGTAAAAAAATAGGTACTTATGAAATTACTTATAAAATTAATAATGGAATATTTAGTAGTAAAGTAGTTAGAAGAGTTGAAGTAAGAGATAGAGAAAAACCTAAATTAGAAGTTAATAAAGATGATGTATATATATGTCCTGGAAGTGATTTTGTAAAAGAAAAAGTAAAAGCTACTGATAATTATGATAAAAAAATAAAAGTAAAAACTATTTTAAATGTAAATAAAACAGAAGTTACATATACTGCGACTGATTCTAGTGGTAATACAACTTCTATTACTAAAAAAATAATTTATAAAGATAAAGAACCTCCTAAAATAGAGTTAAATGGTAAAGAAGAAATGTATATTAATATAGGGGAGAGTTTTACTGATCCGGGATATAAAATTATAGATAATTGTGATAAAGAGGTTAAAGACGTTAAAGTTTTAGGAGAAGTAAATTCTAATCAATTAGGTGAATATAATATTACTTATAGTGCTACCGATAAAGCAGGTAATGAGTCTAAGGTAACTAGGAAAGTGATTGTATCTAATGGAGTAATCTATTTAACATTTGATGATGGGCCTAATAGTGGTACTACTAATGTAATATTAGATATATTAAAAGAAGAAGGAGTAAAAGCTACATTCTTTGTAACCAATTTTGGACCTGATGAACTTATAAAACGTGAATATGATGAAGGACATACTGTAGCTTTACATACTGCTAGTCATAATTATTCTGTTATTTATTCTTCAGATGAAGCATATTTTAATGATTTATATAGTGTTCAAGAAAGAGTAAAAAGAATAACTGGAATAGAAAGTAAAATTATAAGATTTCCAGGTGGAGCTAGTAATACTGTATCAAGAAGATATTCTGTTGGTATAATGACAAGATTAACTCAAGAAGTAGTAAACCGAGGATTTAAATATTATGACTGGAATATTTCAAGTGGAGATGCTGGAAGTACTACAGAAGCTAGTGGTGTATATAGTAATGTAGTTAATAGTCTAAGACATGATAGAGTTAATATGGTTTTAATGCATGATATTAAACCATATACAAGAGATGCTATAAGAGATATCATTAGATATGGTAAGAATAATGGTTATAGATTTGAAAAGATAACAATGGATACTGAAATGATTACTCAAAGAGTTGGTAATTAGACAAAATAAGTATTTTAATATATAATACTTGGGGAAGTGATATTATGGGATTATTTAGACCTAATATTTATAAGAGGAGTATTTTTGATATAAACTATGGTTTATTAAAAGAAAAAGGTATTAAATGTTTAATATTTGATCTTGATAATACATTAGGATTAATATCTCATAAGAGATGCCCTGAAGATACAAAACAATTAATAAAAAAACTTCAAAAAGATTTTATAGTAATTATTAGTTCAAATAACACAAGAAAAAGACTAAAACCATACTTAGAAGAATTAGAAGTAGATGGGACAAGTTGGAGTATGAAACCTTCAATTAAATGTTTAGTATATATTAAAACTAAATATAGACTACATAAAGAAGAAATGTGTATTATAGGTGATCAAATAGTTACAGATGTATTGGCTGGTAATAGATTTAAAATAAAAACAATATTAGTTGATCCATTAGGTAAAAAGGATTTAAAAATTACTGGATTAAATAGAAAATTAGAAGATAAAATAATAAAGAAATATGAGAGTAAAGGATTATTCAAAAGAGGTATATACTATGGAGAATGAAAAAAAGTGTTTAGGATGTGGAGTAGTACTACAAGAGGAAAATATTCTTTTAGAAGGATATACTCCTTCACTTGAAAATGATATATGTCAAAGATGTTTTCGTATGAAAAACTATGGAGAATATCAAGTAGTAACTAAATCTAATGAAGAATATTTAAACATTTTGAAAGATGTAGCTGAAACTAAAGACTTAGTGCTTTATATTACAGATTTATTGAATCTAGAAAAGAATTTAGAGGAGATTAGAAAATTCATTCCCAATAAGATGCTATTAGTATTAAATAAGATTGATGTATTACCTAAATCAGTTAAAGAAGAAAAACTAATTAGTTATTTAGAATCAATGAATATTCATTTTGAAGAAGTAATAGTTATTTCTGCTAATAAGAATTATAATATAGATTACTTATTAAAAAGAATTAAGTATCATCAAACTAGTAAAAATGTTTATGTAGTAGGTCATACTAATGCTGGTAAAAGTAGTTTAATAAATAAATTAATTGAGAATTATTCAGATAATAATCAAGAACTAACAGCATCACCAATGCCATCTACGACATTAAATAAAATTACTATTGAGATAAATGATCATTTAACATTAATAGATACTCCGGGACTTGTTGATGTGGGATCTATTTTAAATCATGTTGATGAAAAAATGATGAAAAAAATATCTCTTAAAAAAGAGATTAAACCTAGGACATATCAATTACATAAAAATCAATCTATAGTGATAGAAGATTTAATTAGAATTGATTATGTTGAAGGAGAAAAAAACAGTTTTACTTTGTTTATTTCTAATGATTTAAAAGTAAAAAGGTTATTTAATATATTTAATAATGAAAGTTTAAAAGATAAAAATAAAATTACTTATGACGTTAAATATGATGAAGATTTAGTAATTAGTGGACTAGGCTTTATAAAAATAGCGGATAAGGGAATAATTGATATTTATATAGATAAAGATGTCGATACTTTCTTAAGAAAGAGTTTGATTTAATCTAATATATTTAGTAAAATAATTTTGAGGAGATGAATTTATGGTACATGATATTATATTAATAATTATTGGACTTATTATAGGTTTAGTAGTTGGTTTCTTTCTAGCTAGATTATTTATGAAAAAGTATTTAAAGAAAAATCCACCTATTAATGAAGCAATGATAAAAACATTAATGATGCAAATGGGAAGAAAACCAAATCAAAAACAAATTAATCAAATGATGAAGTCAATGGAGAAATATCAATAGATATTTCTTTTTATTTATTCATATAATTTAATGGTGATTATATGAAGTTTGATAAAGTATTATTTTTTGTAACTATATTACTATCAGTATTTGGACTTATTATGATTTATTCAGCTTCTAATATATGGGCAGAGTATAAATTTAATGATAGTTTTCATTATTTTAAATATCAATTAGTATTTTTAATATTAGGTATTATTCTTATGCTATTAATATCTAAAATGAATTATAAGATTTATTATAAGTATTCAAATAAATTATTATTAATTAGTTTTATATTATTAGTTTTAGTATTAATACCTGGAATTGGTAGTATTAGGAATGGGAGTAGAAGTTGGTTTGGGATAGGATCTTTAGGAATACAACCTAGTGAACTTGCTAAACTATGTTTAATAATATTTGTGAGTAAATATTTATCTAATAGTGAAAATTATATAAAAAGTTATTTTAAAGGAATTATACCAATATTATCAATTACATTAGTATTTTTTTTACTTATTATGCTACAGCCAGACTTAGGGACAGGATTAATATTAGTTCTTTCAATAATTTCTATTTTATTTATCTCAGGAGTAAAACTTAATTTCTTTATTGGGGGAGGAGTATTAGGTTTAATTGGAATAATAGGGTTAATTATAGTAGCACCATATAGAATGAATAGAATAACATCATTTATAGATCCATGGAAAGATCCTTTAGGTACAGGATTTCAAATGATACAAAGTTTATATGCGATAGGTCCGGGAGGATTATTAGGTAATGGTTATTTAAATTCTATACAAAAACATTTTTATTTACCTGAACCACAAACTGATTTTATTTTTTCTATTATTGCTGAAGAGTTTGGTGTAGTAGGGGCAATTATAGTAGTAGGTTTATTTATAATACTTTTTTATCGAGGTATTAAAATATCTCTTAATACAAATGATAGTTTTTCTAAATATTTATCTTTTGGAATACTCTTTCAACTAGTATTTCAAGCTATTATGAATTTATCTGTAGTCGTTGGTTTAATTCCCGTAACAGGGGTTACTCTTCCATTTTTATCATATGGGGGAAGTAGTCTATTAGTAAGTATGATTAGTATTGGGATACTTTTAAATATATCTAAAAAAAGAATGCATTAGCATTCTTTTAATTAACTATATTGATAAATTGATTTAATGTAATACTACTTTGAATTGGATATCTTGGAATTAACCATTTATTATTAGTACGCTTAGCCTTAACATTTCCTCCGCCAAAAGCTATTCTAAATCCAGCATCTTTAACTGCTCTTATTGAAGTATCACTAGACATATAAAATGGGAAACAGAATGAATTCCTATTATCAACTATAGTAAGTGATTGTTTTACCTCTGCCACTGCTTCATCATATGTTGCACAGTTTAATTAACCTCTACCCCAAGGCCCATATTGCTGCATATTATTAG
>JAEEGL013813945.1_pt1 | contig 10115 bp, 17 predicted proteins | sample 9134231 | NCBI WGS metagenome assembly JAEEGL01 (sample SAMN16246548, study PRJNA631951) | gut metagenome | biome: gut microbiome; feature: rumen; material: fiber-attached | host: Bos | place: Iran: Karaj | collected 2018-10 | reverse complement strand
TTTGCGCTCCAGCTTCCTCTTGGCGATTTCAATTGCATCGTCAAAATCATCCGCAAACACGCCATGCACATATTCCTGCGAAACACGGCCGGTCTTGGTGTTGGTGACCTTCAGGCGGACATTGTATTCATGCCGGTCGGCGCTTTCCGCTTCCACGCACTCAATCGCATGAACATCCACCTTCTGGGGCAGCCATTCCTTCTTCGTCTCATACACGGCCTTGGAGCAGGCGTGGGAGGGGTTTTTCGCCCACACATCCTTGCTCCAGTATTCCGGTTCATCAAGGCCCCCCACATCGACCTCCAGTTCGACCGTGTAAAGGCGTTCCTTGTGCTTTGACTTCATCTTGTCCTTGAAGTCAAGCCTGTCGTTGTGAAGCCCCGTCACATAGGAATACAGGTCCCCATATTCCTTTTCGGGAACCAGTGGGAAGATCGGCCTGTCAATGCCGGGCTTTTTGTCGGAGGTCCAAATGCCAACCTGGCCGAAGCCGGTGCACGAGACCCATTTTGCGCTTTTATCTTTGTTGTTCATTTGTCTTTCCTCGGTTTTGGCAACTAGTGCCACGATTTAGGGTTGTGTTGGCTCAATCGGCCAACGTTGTTTATTATAGGGCGGTGCGGATCAACTTTCGCTAACCATCCTCCCTATCTCAACTTTGTCTTTGAAATGGCATCCTGAACCTCCACGGGAATCACACCGATGAACCTCAACACAAGGTCGTGGGCGGTCTTTCCATCCTTGAGCCGAATGCCGTCATAGCCGTCCTGGTCGGTGAACCGTTCAAAGAAGTCCGCATAGTCGTCGAACAGGGCGGCATTGCTTTCCCTTCCGTAAATGAGGGTCGCTTCCTCCCCGGTGTCCCTTTCAAGCCGGTCAATTGCCCGCATCCCGTAGTCGAGCAAGGTCTTGAACCGGAGGAACCTTTCATCCCCACCCCTTGAAAGGATGGAGATGAAGGCGTTTGCCGCAAGGTCCTCGATGCCTAACTTGAACATGGCTCTATTGCTGAAGGATCGCCTGCGTCTTGTCCGGAATCCTCCACCGGATGAAGAACACGTGGACGTTTTCCTTGAAGTAAGAGCCGTCCCCGTAGTGCCACTTGACCTCCACGAAGCCCTTGTCCTTGAGGATTCCTTCAATCTTCTCGGCTTTCTTGTTAGCCAAGCTGTTGCGTCCCCCAAGGTCAACCGAAACCTCGCAGCTGGTCTGCTGGTTCTTGGCGTGCTTGATGCACTCCTGGAGCATGTTGGCGACGATGGGCTTCAGCTTCGCAAGGTCCTCCTCAATGGCGTTCTGGGTGATGAGCCCGAGGTCATTGGCATCGTAGTCGGCGGCGCTGTTTTCACCCTCGGCCCTGACTTCCTCATCATCTGGCAGTTCCGTGACAATTTGCCGGACAAAGCTGGTGCTATTGCCGTCCTGGGTGACCTTTTCGCAAACCCGATACAGGGGAACGAACTGGACAGCCGGAGAATCCTTGCAGTTGACCATCCACTTGCTCCCATTGGCATCGGTCAAAACGTCACCGTGCTTGATGTGGATTTCGGGCGTTTCCACGTGGAGGTAGTTGTTCCGCCCAAGGTCCGGCTCGTCATGGTTGTTTGCAGCCTTCATCGCGCAATACCCCTGGAACAGGCGACAGGCAACGCTCATCCACATCTCCTTGACAATGGCTTCCCAGTCTGGGTGAGCCAATCCATTGAGCGCCATGTCGCCGTATTTGCAATCCTTGCCAACCACCTTGAAGCAAACCTTGTCGATTGACTTCTTGTAGTAGACGCTTTCAATCTTCTCCTTTTTGTAGAAAACGAAGGCGGTCAAAGGCTCGTGCAACTCGGGATCGTCCAGAAGGATGGTGTAGGTGTCCCCATCTTTGGACGGCGTGCCGTAGGTTAGCAGCAGGGTCTTGTTCTTCTCGTTGACCTCATCCGGGACATCCACAACGCCATTGGGATCCTCGTCCGGTCGGGGGTCGAAGAGCGGATACACCTTCATGTCCCTCTCCCTGGCGCGGATTGCGTTCTCCTTGTCCTCCGGATGGATGTCCATTTTCTCAACGGGGCGGCAATCCGGGGCAAGATCATCTTCGGGCTCCTTTTCCATAGGTCCTTCGTTTTCCCAGTCAAACTCGCCAGCATCGCCTTGAGTCAACTGATCGCAGCACTTGAACTTGTCGGAATCCACAAGCTGGATCCAATCAACCTCCGGGGCGCCGCACTTGCTGGAATTGCAATCCAGAAACACCCAAGGACCGCCGTTGTTTTTCTCGGGGCAGCACATTCCAGTGGCAATTGCTGTCTCCTTGTATCGGAGATGGATCTTGACCGGCTTCTTGAACTTGCAGGCGGGACACAGCATATCCTTGGGCACGTGTCCGTTGTCGCGGATGTATTTGCGGATGGTTTCAGGCGACTTGTGGAACATTGACTCCTCTTCTATGTCCGAAGGCTCGTGGCGTTCGAAGGCGAACAGTCCGCAATTCCCGAATGGCAACTGGTCCGCAAGGGCTTGCTTGTCCTCATCATTGAGCATACAGAAAGCGAACTCCCTCCTGCCGCCGCCCTCATAGTAGCCGCCAATGCCGAACACCCTGCCCTTGCCGTGGAATCCAATTCCGGCTGCGGTTTCACCATTGCTCAGGTCAATCGGCGCGGCGAACTTGATTGCCCAAAAGTTCTTCGCATACCGGGTGCCGAAGGTACGTATGTAGTCGCGGATGTAAAGCTCATCCTCGTCAAGGCAACTGTGTTCCCTCAGCATCTGATCTTCGCTCATCTTGTCCTTTACCAAGTCATTGATTAAGTCTTTGGTGTTCATTTCTTGTGTTTCCTGCGTATTATAGTGTACTTCCTCCCTGGGTAGGTCGTTCCAGCGCTTGAGTGCCTCCCAGTCGCTGTCCGCCCATGTATCAGCCTGCGGGGCATAGTTGCAACTGCAACAACTCACATAGGAGCCGCCATCAAAGGCCGGATGGTTGAAGGTGATGTTGACCGCCCCGCACTTGGGACAGGCTTTGATCTTGCTTGCGTCAATGGTTTCGTTTTTCATGTTGTTTTCATCCTCTTCTACCGATTCCAAATCCGAATCGTCTTCTTCAAACTGATCGCCCTTGAGGGCTTCATCCCAAAGCAGCTTGACCGTCTTGTCGTCCAACTGGGCGAAACTGGCACGGTACTGCTTGATGTCCGCAAACTTCACCGGGCGATCGTCGGAAAACTCCACATGAACCGCATCCCCGCTCATCTGGCCTTCGTATTCCTCAAATGTCGGAACCGAAACGCCCCTTGCCCAAGGGTGCTGTATCCTGCTGTCCCCAATTCCCTCCGTTTCAAAGGGAATCTCAATGAGATGGTGGAACTTGATGACTGTTCTATCGCCTTCAATATGCCCGGTCTTATGTATCAATTCCGCAAGCAGGTCCAGGTCGCGGTCAAACTTGTTAAGTGACATGGTTCTTCAATCCTTCTTTGGTTCTTCCAATTCCGGGGGCTCGAACTCCTGAACCTCCTTCTTGAGCTCTTCATAGGGCTTCTTCTCGTGAGGTTTGTCATTGCCGAAAAGCAGTTTGATTAAAGCCATGGGTGCCTCGAACACCACAATGACGAAAACCAACAGGATTCCAAGCAACACAAGGAAGTCCTTTGCCGGATGATGCTTCCACGCCCAATTGCTTAGCTTGTCAAACAGCTTGTCGGGCAGGAATGTCTTGTTTTCCTCGGTCGGTGGGTGGTCGTTTTCCCTTGTCCAGTAGTGCCACATCGCCTTGTGCGGTTCCTCCGGGCTTCCAGCACTCCAATGATGGTTCAGGGCATCGGTCGGGCAGGTGGCACTTCTGATCTGGTTCGGCGTGTTTGCAAGCCACACCCGGTTGACCCAGGCATCCCGCACCTCCTCTTTGGTCGGCGGTTTGTTGCACATTTCATACGGTGCCATCATCTGAAGCAGCTGCGGGTTGTATTCCTCGGTCGGCTGCAACACGGCGGTCTTTTCCAGGAAGGCGACCCGTTCCTCCAGCTGCGCAACCCGTTGGTCGTTCTTCCAGTTGTACCATGTCTGAGATTGCATTCGGGTCGCAAGCATCAGGAACATGGCGATGAAGAGGATGTAGGTCAACGCACGGATGAACGCACCGGATGCCGAAACCAGCATCTCGAAGCGCATCCGCTGCCACTTGGTCATCCCTTTGACCGATTCAAGGTTCTTCTGTTCTTCATTCATCCTGCTTCTTCTCCTCCATCTTGTGTTCTTTGTCATACTTCTCAACAAGGCTGTTCCACAGGTCCTTGAAGACCGCCTTGAGGAATTTCTTGGGTGACGCAAGGAACATGACCACCGCCACGCCCAGCGCGCCAATCACCAGGAACATGAGCAGGAATGCCTCCCCGCCCTGGTTAATCATCTCGGTAAGTTCGCTCATTTTGTGCTAGTCTCCTTCGCAGATTTCCTTGTATGCCTTCCTTGCGGCTTGAACTTCCCTTTCAGCCCTCATCAGCCGTTCTGCCGCCGCCTTGCGCTTTTTCTTGTATGCCTTGCTTGCGGTTACGTCGTTTGCGAGCGCCTTGGCAAGATTGATTTTGTATTCTTCGTCCGCAAGTTCCTTCTGCGATTTCATTCCGTGCATCGTGTCACTCCTTGTTTATGCTTTCAAGGTACTGCTCGATTTTGCCACAAAGCCTGGCACTGCTGTAGGAAACGGCAGCCGCATTCAATTCCCCCTTGAGCGCCGCCTTTCCCATGTCTTCCAGGTTGTCCTTGATTTCCAGGAGCAGCTTCACCACGGGCTCCTTTGCTATCATTTCCGTGTTCATCCTGACTACTCCTCCGGGGCTTCCGTTGGCATGACCGCTTCCTTGACCAGCTCCACCTTCTCCTCCAACTCCTGAATCCGCTCCATGTTCTGCTTGATACGGACATCGGTCACGTGCCAGTACATGTACATGAAGGTCATGAAGGCGATGCGGAACATCCACACCAGCAAGCGCTCCTGCCAGCCCATCAACTCCCTCAGCTTCCTGCGCTCCTTGTAGGTCAAGGGTGCGTGCCCGCTGCGGATGTCTGCCTTCTTGCATTCCCTGTCGGTCTCTTCAATCGCATCCATGAACTCCTTGTCAATTCGCTCGTAATTCTCATCGGAAATGCGGTCGAATTCCTTCTCAATGCGGTCGTGCGCCGCCGAGTACTGGGCATCCCTTGCCTTCTCCTCGGGGGTCTTTTCCTTCGCGCCGGAAGCCCATGCGTGAAAGGCATCCGCGCCGGAAGTTGGCTTGTTCTTTTGTTCTTCGTTCATTTTGTGTGTCCTCAATCAATTAAACAAATTCTTGCCCAGCTGGTGAAGTTGGACTTGGACATTGGCAAGGGCTCCTTTGATGTCCCGCAGGAGTTCGATGATTTGCTTTGCCTGTTCTTCGTTCATCTTGTGTCCTTTCAGGTATGAGTTGGTTCCATTTCGTGAAAGTGCCGCATGATCCAGAAGTCCCGGATGTAGTGCGCGCAGAGTTCCAGTTCGTCAATGAGTTCCACCACCCTCTGCTCCTCCTCCATCGTGAAGCGCTTCTTCTGCGTGGAATTGACCAGGGTGTTGAGTTCCTTGACCAGGTTCTTGACTTTTGCTTTCATTTCATCTGCCTCCCCTCAATGCGCACTCTTCCTCGCAGGTTGCGCAATCCTTCCCACTGCTGAAGGTCTTTTTCTTCCTCCTCATCTCCTTCTGAAATTTCTTGGTGAGGCGGAGGTCCCGCTTCTCTGCCTTGTCGTGGTATTCGCCGACATAATGGTTCACCCTGCCGCGAATGTCCTTGACCCACCCCTTCTTCGGGGATGTGTCGAACTTGTATCCAAGCAGGAGCGGGTCCGCCGAGTCAATGGTCATCGGAATTCCGTTGAACTTGAACTTGACCGTGGTCCTGGTGAAGGCAGCCAAGAACATGGCATCATTGATTGCGTTTTCAATGTCCTCTCCGGGGGCGAAATCCACTTGAATTGGCTTGTGCACGACTAACATCTCACTTCTCCTCCTTCTTCACTTCAAAGTTGACTTCAATCCAGTCCTCCTTCGGCATCCGCTTCAGGCAGTCCTCGATGATTTCCTTCAACTTTTCCGCGAACTTCTTGTTCTCATGCGCCTCATCCACCGCCTTGACCTCGACCTTCCCGGTTCTGGGGTCAATGACCGCGGTGTAGTCACCAATGGGCGGGTTGTCCCACCCGGATTCCTCCGCGATGTGTTCGATGATTGAGTTGTGCAGGTCGTTGACCTTTTCCTGGGACATGTACGTGACCCCGGTATAGGTTTTGGTGTCGTTGATGACCGGTGGGCAGGTTGTGGAAGAGGTTGTAGTCGGCTCTCTCACCCAAGTCGTGTCCCCGCTTGAACTCGGTTCCCTGACCCAAGTGGTTTCGCCGGTCGGGGTGATTTTGTCAACCTCAATCTTGTCCACTTCAATCTTGTCCACCTCGGGCTTCTCGACGTGGAACTTTTCAATCCCCGAGGAAAGCCTTTCGTGCTCGTTGCAGTTTTCGTTGTTCATCTTGTTTGTTCCTTTTCCTTAATTGCCCCACTTGTCAATCCCGGCATCGCCTTCGGACAGATGGTCCTCCAGCGCCGAGTGATACCTTTCATCCACATCGCTCAATGGAAGGGAATCCTGGTCTCCTTTGATGAAGTAGACAAACGGCTCTTCGCAGTAGTGCCCGCAAGGAGCAACATCGTCCTCCACGAACATTCCGGTTGCCAGCAATTCCTTGGTGGACTGTTGGGTTTCCTCATCCCACACCTTGACTTTCAAGGGTCGCTTGAAATTGACCTGCTTGTAGTAGCCGCTGGTGTGGTGACCATTCTTCTGGATGAAGCTTCTGATGATTGCTATGTTCATTTTGCTTGGTCCTCACTAGTTGAAAATCAGCCAGCAGAAAAACCCAACCACTGCCACCAGAAACACTGCGGCATAGGCAAACAGCTCGGGCTCGATGCCGACCTGCCTTGACAGTTCGTGCTGGAAGTGCTGTTTCAGCTCCTTCTTTTGCTCCGGAGTAAATTGCTCCGGTTTGCTTCCTATTGATGGAACGAAGTTCATTTTGTGCAATCCTCCCTATCAAGTGTACTTGAACGGCGCTTCCTTGTAGTCCTTGTCCTTGCCGAGGTAGGTGTGGTTGTCCCACAGCATCGGGGTCAAGGTCATGAACTGGAACGGGTCCTTCTCGCAGCCGATGTTGCACACGTATGTCCAGCACTTGTGCTTCTTGTCGTACCACCAGTCATGGGAAAGGAATTCCTCTACCTGCTTGCCCTCCGGAATCATCCACTGCTTGTAAAGCTCCGCCATGCTCTTGGTGTGACCCAGGAAGTTGACGATGGTGATGGTTTTGTTGTTGGTGGGCGGCATGTAGGACATGAGACGGGAGTTGAAGCACACCACGGCGCGGATCTTCTCATCCTCGTGGAGGTGGGAAACGATGTCCTTGAACGACCTTTCAACGTAGTAGGTCTGCGGTCGCTCCTTGATGGTGTTCTTCATCACTGTCAGGGGCTTGTGGGCTCCGGATCGGTCAACCGGCTGCTCAACCTTGTCATCCTCCTCAACCGGCAGCTCATCATTAATGAACGCCTTGACCTTCTCATCGGCTTCCTTGACCACCCTATCGCCGAGCAGCATCTTCGCAAGCTCCCTTGAAGCGTCCGCATTGACCGAGCTCTTGCCAACCTGCCTGCCGGACAGCTTGACCAGGTTCTCGACCGTGCTCTTGACCTCCGCCGCAAGGTCAAGTTGGCTGTCAATCATCAAGCCATCGTTGCTGAGGACCACAGGTACTGGACTCGGTGGACAGACGACCTTGCACTCCATCTCGAACAGGCAGGTCTCCTCATCCTCTTCCTCGGGGCAACGAAGCGCAAGCACGTCGTACACGGGGTTGAGTCCCGTGAACCTGGGCTCGTGGACCGGGTTATCCAACTCCAGCCTCCTGTAGATGTGGCTTTCGCCATCCTCATCCTCAACCACCATCCGCTCACCGTGCTTCTTAATCAACTCCTTGATCTCGTATTCGTCCAGCACCGGCGCTGGCATCGGCTCTCCCACCTTCCAGTTGGTTCCGGGGCGGTTCGGCTCGTTGGTTTCGCCTTTGAAGCCATTGATTTCCTCATCGGTGAAGTACGTCTTTCCGACATTCCCGTTGTTCTCAAAGTCACATCTCTTGTACTGTGGCGGATAGGTCGGGTAGCACACCCCACGGCAGAAGCCCCTGTCGTAGAACTCGCAGCCGTCTTTGCAGCACTTGCCGCGCATGCAAGTCGTGGGGGCCTTGCCCTGGGGCTGGTTGATAGCGGTTCCCCAAATCCCATCCGTGCACTTGATCTTCCTCTCGGTGTAGGTGCCGTCCTTGATGGAGAACTCGGCATTTCCCGAAAGAAGGGCTTGCGCCGGTTCGGTCAACTTCTTGACCTTGTGCGTCCACTTATGGACCGCACTCGCCATTGCAATCATCATCGTCAGCCCGTCCATCGACCCGTATGCGGCAACGGAGTTGGGTTCCTTGAAGGTGATCGGTGGGTTGAGTTCGGGATTTGCCGCGATGTCGGCAATGAGCCACTCAACCTTGTCCAGGGTATTGCAATACCACTCGTTGTATGCCCAGTGCGTCCTGGTGTTCTTGGTGTCGAACATCGTGATGTCTGTGAAGTGGTCAAGAAACTGGTTGCAGCCCTTCCCGGTGTAGTACCGCGAGATGACCAGGTTCATATCGTTGAAGTGCCACTTGTACCAGAACAGGAAGAGAGCCTTCTCGATGTCCGTCTTGTTGTCCTTGATGAACTCGGTGACGTGGTCAACCAGGTCCGGGTCCGAAACCCAGATCTCCTTGCCCCCGATGCTGGTCAAATCGAACCCTGCACCCCGAAGCACATCAAAGCCCTTCTTGTAGAGGGTGTAGTCGGTCTTCAGCGCGTCAAGGAGTTTGTTCTTCTTCTTGAGCCGCTTGTTTTCCTTGAACTGCAACCAGTCGTTGTGCAGCTTGCAGGCATGCCGCGCCAGGGGAAGGTTCGGGAATGTCCCGACATTGATTACCCCGCAGCCCGGTTCATGGGGTGTCGTTATCTGGTAGTGGAACGGGGTCTTTGGGTCCGGTCCGAAAAACCAGGTGGCGCTGTTGATTGCAACATCGATGCTCTTGTCCGTGGCATCATTGACGGTGTGCAAGGCTTGCGTGTCGACCCCCTGCTGGTCCTCTTTCTTGTTGTTCATTTGTTGTTTTCCTTGTTTGCACCAGGACTCGGAGGTCCTTTTGTGCCGTTGTTAAACTTATTATAGGGGTTCATTTACCAGATCCACCAGCAGAGCAGTCCAATCAACACAGTCACTACCACTCCCAGGATGATTCCCACCAAGCAACCGCACCCGAAGGCATCGATTATCTTGTTCTCGATGTAGTTTCCAATCACCTCACTGGTCTTGTATTTGTAAGACATTTTTCCCTCCTACCAATTGATTTCTATGACAAAGAAATCGTCAGTCGCCCTGCAGTCTTTTTCCAAACAGCAGTTGTATCCAATGTCTTTGAGATAGTCAAATACTTTCTGCCAGACCAGCCAGCCCTTTCCATTGTTGTATGGAATCTCGTATTGACAGGTGGTCCGTCCTGCCAGGCAAGCCACTCGAATCGCTTTGTCGATTTCAAGCAGTTCCTTTTCAATCGTCTGGGATCCCTTGCTTAGCCTACTTTGCTTGGCTTCTTCCTTGGCTTCTGCGGCTGTGATTACCATTTCACATGTCCTCCGTGAACTCGTATGGTCCTTCCTCCCCCAGGAAGTTGAGCGTATGAACACGGCCCTTCTCAATCGCCGTCCTGACCAGGGCATCGGCGAAGTCCATCTCACTTGTGATGAACTTCTGCCCCTTGCCCGGAACGCAGCATTTCTGCAATTCCCAATAAACCAGGGCTTGCCGCACCAGGAATGCCAGCTCGGGCTTCGTCAAAGTGATCTTGCCGGATGGGTCAATGGTCATCGTTCACTTCCAGGTGATGTGAAGGCGGTGGTCCCCGCAGAAATACGGTTGACCCAGATGCTCTTCGGTGTTGTAGGAGTCCTCAACCTTGAAACCCCTGTCCTCCAACTCGCG
>JAEEGL013704942.1_pt1 | contig 10115 bp, 11 predicted proteins | sample 9134231 | NCBI WGS metagenome assembly JAEEGL01 (sample SAMN16246548, study PRJNA631951) | gut metagenome | biome: gut microbiome; feature: rumen; material: fiber-attached | host: Bos | place: Iran: Karaj | collected 2018-10 | reverse complement strand
TGCAAAGAGCATTGAGGTATGCAAAATCCAATAGGCATATTTGCTTTTACAGCATAAAGTCATTTGTTATAGATCACTTAGAGTCTGTTGAAGAAAGAGGTATCAGTTGGAAAGCTAATAACTACAAGGTAAAAGGTATTAGCTATGAAATGTTCTATAGGGCAGAGGGTTATAAAGTGGCAGCAGAACTATATCCTAATAGCTCTAAAAAGAAAATTGATACCGATATCATAAACAAAACACCAACAAAGGCAAGCAATAAGCGCACTGAGCTTCTTATGGAGATCACGATAGAACTAATAGCGGAGCAAGGTTTTTGTACTGAAAAGCAGATTTTAAAACAGATAGAATGTCAAAAACGTTTTATGGATAAACAGTTGCAAAGAAGTATTTCAGAAATCATGACAGCTAATAATTTGGTGAAAGTCAGAGCCAATAAGGCTTTGAAGGCCAAATACCATATTCAAACAAAAGGCTATCCAATAATCATTATAAAGACCTGAAACGCAGTACTGATGTGGGTTACAGAGAAAAGGACTATCAATATATATAAGTCTTTTATATTGATATGCCTTTTCTCGGAAGGGCAGACAAATACTGAGATTGAGAGGATTTAATGGAGAATTATAATGATAGATTTAAAGAGCTTATATCCGACAAGAAATATATTGAAAACGCAGTAGGGGAGAGGCTTCTGTTAGATAATAGGAGTTTCCGACAGTGCTACAAAGAAAATGATCCTGTTAGAAAATGTTTGCCACCATTTTGGTTTTGTGATCCTGAGGGTAATGTCATTTCTATAGCTAAAGATAAGGCAGTATGGCTGATACCTGAAAACAATAATGGTAGAGCTGCATACCACTTTGTTATTCATTCTGATGGAGAGGTGAACGTCAAGATTATAAGGCGAGCTACTTTAAGCGGTATTGTTTGGGGAGTATATCGCTATGGTAAGGCAGCAGAGATCCTTGAAAGAGAGGGGATATTTGGTTTTGGTACTAATAGCAACGATAAGCTAACTGTTAGTTGTCATCATAAGGACGGGGATAAGACGAATGATAACTATAACAACCTAGAATTTGCTACCAACAAAGCGCATTTACAGACTATACATAAAGTTCCGACAGTGGCAGCAGACAATGAAGAACAGATTCTGTTTATGCAAAAAATATCTGCAATGGCTACTGAGGAAGAACCTGAAAGAGTGACTTTATTGTTTGCGGATGATGCTGGATATAAAGAGATTATGGCAGTTAAAGAAGATGACCTGCCTGAGAGCATTAAAAGATCCGTTGCTGAATGTATGTTACCTGCAATAATGGCTCAATACATCAAAGCTATTACTAAACAGTATGGTGCAGATTATTTCAACGAGAGTAGGTTGATATATATTATTCCGATGAAAAGATTTTTAAAAGTGCATTTTCAAAATAACCGGTACGCAGTAAGTATTCCATCCATAGAAGAAATCAGAAAACAAGATTTTATTAGCTGTTAGGGCAGCAGAGGGAAGAGAGGATATTATGGCAGATTTAGAATTTTACACAATTAAAGATGTTCAGAATATGTTACAGATCGGACACGTAGCAGCTCATGCATTATTTTTGTCAGATGACTTTCCTGGATTAAAAGTCGGTAAAGCTTTCAGAGTAGAGAAGAATGCTTTTGAAAAGTGGTGTCAAAGCACTAAGAGCATAAAACTAGGTTATGCGTGGAATGGTGGAAAAGAGAGGGGGTAACTACATGAATACAAATGTTGCATCTAATCTGTTAGTCAAAAAGTTTGGAGAGTTCGGGATAACAAAAAGGAAGGCCGAAATATTACTGTTAAAAGGCGAAGAATGCGGAATGACAGTAAAGCAGCGCTATAATTTTCTTAGATATTGGCTGTCAAGAAAGTTCGATACTGTCGAGAAGTTCAGCATAGAAGATATAATGTGCATGACAGGCCTGAGCAGAAAGGAAGTAATAGAGAGGGTTTCTGATGGGATAGACGAATTGTCTGAGGGTGAATTGGATAGATATTTTGATACCAATAGGTTATAATCTGTCTGAGGTACAATAATATGATACATGACTTTCTCTATAGTATATTGTCAAAGATTCTCCTGAAGAAGAAGCAGAACGTTTTACGTTTAAAATGGCAAAAGGCTATGTTAGAAAAGAAACTTAATAAATAATTATTTGGCTGTTGCTGTTAAAGGCAGCAGCTTTTTATTGCAAAATTAAAAGTGTAGTTTTAAAAAGGCAGCAGCCGATAGGACGGATCAAACGATTCATTTATCGCCCAGCACGTCATGCGTGTACGATATCACTAGACAACTATTCTGATGCTGAGATTTGCGCTTATTACTGCCTTTGATGTTTTAACAGTGACCGAGATAGTCACATTAAATTATTAGGCTGTTCTCTAGATGAATACTATGATTTGTTTGTTCAGATAACATTTAAAAATGATTCGCTTTAGTGTCGTAAAGTGTTAACAAGGACCTGCTTTTGGAAAAGTGTATCAAAACGAACGTATTGCAAAAATATACCAAAAGTGATTCTATCGGTATCGATCTCTTTCGATATAAAGCGATTGACATTTTATAATGATGACATTAAAATATATATCACAACGAACGAACGTTGCTTTTGATATACAAACAACCACGGTTTCAAAGAAAAAGAGGTATTCAAAATGATCTATTCATATTGCAGAATAAGCCGAAAGACTCAGTCTATCGAGCGACAAATAAGGAATATTCTTTCCGAATATCCAACCGCAGTCATCTATGAAGAAACGTACACTGGTACAAAAATGAACAGACCAAAGTGGAAACAGCTTTGTGCACGATTGCAGGAAGGCGATACTGTTGTTTTCGATTCTGTTTCAAGAATGAGCAGAAATGCAGAGGACGGGGTAAAAACCTACTTTGAGCTTTACAAAAAAGGCATAGAGCTTGTGTTCCTTAAAGAGCACTATATAGATACATCGGTCTATGCAGTAAATATCAAAGACAAAATCGAACTACAAGGTACAGATGAAGACGAAATCTTCAAAGGTCTAAACAACTATTTCCGCAAGCTTGCAGAAAGGCAAATAAGAATTGCCTTTGATCAGGCAGAAAAAGAGGTTCAGGACCTGCATCAGCGTACTAAGGAAGGAATTAAAACTGCACGTTCAAAAGGTAAACAGATCGGCGGTGTCAAAGGTAAAAAGCTGACAACCAAAAAATCCATTGCAGCCAAAGAAGTGATCCTTAAACATAGCAATAAGTTCAATGGCACTTTAAACAACAAGGATGTTATAAAGCTTGCAGGAATAACACCAAATAGCTTTTACAAATATGTTGCTGAACTGTCGGCAGCAGAACAATAAGCCAACGAAAAAAGGCTTTCTCAAAGCAGAGAGCCTTTTGTTTTGCCTATAAATAAAAATGGAATGACTGCACAACCACGAACAGCCATTCCTGAGGTATTCAAAAGTGCCGAAGCACTCAGAACCGAATTTATAATTTTCTACCTATTTCGTTTTCAAGAAGATCCCTGATAAGTGCATTGACAGATGGCCTGCCTTTATCGGTGCTATACCTTGGATTGCCTGGATCCTCAATTGCCTTTTGTCGAACGTACTCTTCAACGATAGCCTTTGAGCCTTTGGAAACACGGATAATAATCTTATCCATAGTTTTGTCATAGGCCGCGTTGCTTTCTTTCTGAGCTTCATACGACATAGACTTATAACGACCGTTTTCGTCTTTTGCATTTGGCTTTTCATAACCCTTTGCAGGCATATGCTTTTCTTTCCTCATAGGTATTTTCTTACTTCCTTTATTTTAATGTGCACATTTAAAAAATGCAACCTATATTACACTGATAATAAACTGTATGCCATCCTGAACGACAGTATAAACATCACCAAGGCCATCGTTGCTCTTGTCTATGGCTGTTATACTGTCTTCAATAAATATCATAGATGTATCGTTATCATCTAATATCTGAAACACGTTGCCCTGATCCCACAGATGTTCTACCACTATCATAGCAATGAGCTTGCCAACAGCTATACTAACCATACTGCCATTATTATAGAGTGCTACCATATCATTTTTAAAATCGTTGTATTTCATATGTATCTCCTAAAAATAACGTTGGCAGAGGGCGCTGCCCCCTACCATTGTTGTGATTGAATATTTAGTTACAAGTGAACCTCATTGAGCTTGTTACTGTCTGAAAAGCTTCGTACAAGTCTTTATGGAGCTTCTTAAACTCAGTACTTGCAAAGCGCTTTGATAGTACCTCACGATAAGTGATCTTGCCATTGTCGCAAAGATACTCATCAATATTGTTTTGGTCAAGATACTCGATAGCCTGCGCTTTGAGCTCTTCAACCTGAGCTTTAAGCTGTGCTTCAAGTTCCTGATACTCTTTAATCTCTTTGATGATTGTCTGAATGTTCTTTGAATTGTTGTTCATGTGAATACCTCATTGCTTTCTAAAAAAATTGTGGTTGTGTTTTGATGTTTTAATGTTATCATTAAATAATAGCTGTGTCAATATATTATTTTAAAAACAATTATTTATTGTTTTAATTATATTTATCATTCAGAGGGCAGATAGACTGCCCTCAAAGCTAGTGTTAATCAGCTACTACAAATTGTTCGTTACAATCCAGGCAAAGCACGTTGATAGTTTTTGTTGCTCTAAAACTAGTGCCACAGCAAGGGCAAATATACTTGCGAGTGCTACTAGGTTTTTTAACTCGTGGAATGCTGTTGCCATTTCCTGCTTTTGGAATGCCGACACCAACAAAGCTAAATGGACTTTCACGATGAAGTTTTATATCTTCAAAACCGTAAGCTATGCAAAGCTCTAATGTGTGTTCGGTAGGACTTGTGATAGTCCAGCCATACTTTTCGTGCTTATCAATCTGAATGTGTCCGAGATCTTCAGCAATCTGCTTGAACTTTTTGTTATGGTAAACGCCTCTATTGCTAGTATCTTTGATATCGTTCATTAGGCAGTACAGATGTGTGCACTCATGTATCATGGTAGCCACAATGTTCTCTATCGGTCTGTTAAGCGTTTCAGCGCCTATATTCAATTCATAGCTAGGTGTATTGTCGTTAGTCCAGACTCTATTTACAGAGATGTGACCATAAGCGCCGACAGTAGATTGAATTGTGATAGTTGGTGTTTCAAGCTGATCAGAAAAGCATTCCGTGTTAACTGCTTTAAAGATTTTGACAAGATAGTTAGCGACACGCTGATAGTTAGTTAGTTCTTTCATTTTTGAATACCTCATTCTTTCATAAAAATTTGTGGTTGTTGTGGTTGCTGTTAAGGAATACCCTTAACTTGTTTTTAATGTTACCATTAAAATATAAATAAGTCAATACTTAAAAGTGTATTTTTATAAAATGCGTTAAATGCAGTATTTATCTATGTTTTATCAATGTGTTATGAAAGAACATAGGGGGTATTATTGGCGTTAAAATGTTTATTTGCACTCGATATAGTGATAGTTGCTTCAATCACACACCAGGACAAAAAGTATCTTAGACAACGCCAACACAACCTTGTATAATTTAACTATTGGATAGGCAGCAGATAACCAATCAAAGATCTATTTTTTTCTTTACTAAAACTATCATTTTTTATACAACATTATGTTAAATTGAATTGACGAAAAGCCAAAAGAATTGCCAAACGCAGCTTTTGCTTTTTTTCTTGCTTTTTATATAAAGCATCTATTTTGCTATGGTTACAATTATCAAAACAACATTGTCACAAGTTGGCTCAACTGTTGGACAACTCATTGTTTAAGCCTTATCCAACGAGAAAAAGGGGGTTGTATGTTATCAATTAGTGAATATGCAGAATCACGCAAGATTAGCTATGAGGCAGCACGAAAGCAAGTTAAGGCTTACAAGAAGACGGAGCTAAAAAAACACATTACGTATGAGGGAAGAACCGCTTTGTTAGATGATTTTGCTGTTGACTTTCTGGATCAGCATCGTCAAAAGCGTAATATCATTCTCGCGCCGACTGAAAAAGAAATAGAAGATGAGCTTGCACAGCTCCGAAACAAGGTCCTGCAGCTTCAAGAAGAGCTTTTGAAAAGGACAGATGATATGAATGCCTTGCTAAAAGAAGAAAAGCTCCTGATAGCAGACAAAGCTGTTGCTGAAACAAAGGCAGCAGAATTAGATTCAGTTAAAAAGGAATTAAACGAATCCAGAGACGAATTATCTAAGTACCACAAGGTATTTTTAGGTTTCTACCGCAAAATAGAATAAGTAATATTAAAAAGTCGCTCGTGAAAATAATTTAAGGAGCGACTTTTTTGTTAAAGCAACCATTAAAAATACACCCTCTAAAATCGTTTCTAAGGGGGGTGTTTTTGTTTGATGGGTATTTGTGCCTTAAACAGATTAAAACAGCTTAGAAGAAAAAACAGACAGGGTACAAGGCAGATTGTTACTGCTGGCAGGGTAGACAGTGCACGAAAATGTCACTTTTATAGCACTTTTGTGTCATGTTTATGTCATGAATACTGCATGAAAACAGCACTATTAGTTCACGGATACTGCACAAAAAGTGCATGAATAGTTCACTATGGGAATACGGGCGGCGTTATAGACAGCAGCTATGCACCAAGAAAGCCCCGCAGGGCACCCGATTTCTGATGTTTGCGTCAGAAGTCATAGGGTGTTATGGCTTTCTAACGAAAGACATAAGCAACCACTACGGGAACAGTCTATATAAGTATATATAACGTTTATATCGTTTAATACGTTTAGAAAACACTTTGGCTCAACCATGCGGTTTTATTATGGTTAAAAAAGACATATTTTTACCCAAAAAAGACATTTATTTACCCTTAAAAAAGACGTTTTTTTACACGTGACAGAAAAACAAGATTTGGGTTTGTAAATTTAAAAAAGACATTTATTTACATCGATAAAACACTGATATTAACTGGAAATGTCTTTAAAAAAGACATATAATTGATATAAATGTCTTTTTAAAATAACAGCTAGTTTTGGGGGACAAAACATGGACGAAGTAAAAGAAGTTGATAAGAGAGAAAGCATTAGAGTTATCACTAGCAATGATTTAATCAAAGCGGAAGGTATAGCAAAACTGTCATTAAATGCTCGAAAGCTCTTTTATATTGCTGTTTCGCAGTGCAAAAGGAGCGATAAAGAATTTTACACGTATGAAATATCTCCTACTGAGTTAGCTGAAATGTGGGGAGTAAATCGCCAGGACGTTTATATGACGGCGAAAAAAACCTGCATTGAACTTATGACATTACTTCTAGATTTGTCAAAAAAAGAAAAAGGTTTTAAATTACGTCATTTATTTGAGTTGTGCGATTATGACGATAATAAAATGTTAATGTTTAAGCTTCATGCAGATATGACAGACTTGCTCTTAGGATTAAACGGAGGTTTTAGTAAACCATTACTTTGGGATTTCATGCGTATGCGTTCTCGATACAGTATTGCAATATGGCACTTGATGCAAAAAGAAATGCGCAGTTTTAAACCTATGATGTCAGCTCCAATAATGTTTGATTTGACTTTAGATGATTTACGCAAAGTTACGGGCACAGAAAAGAAGTTAAAACAAATTAGTGAATTCAAAAGCAGGGTGCTTGATAAAGCCCTTGTAGAAATAAAACGTAATTGTTGGGTTGATATTAAATATGACAATATCAAACAAGGACGTACTGTCGTTGGTTTTCGATTTACAGCGCAGAATGTTATGGGAACAATGAAGATAGAGGATATGCCATATCGTATGCAGAAGCAGGTTCGCAAAGCCATGCTTGTTCGTAAAAAAGCTGACGGGTTAATAACCCCTGACGAGTACGATGAGCTTCAAGCTCTAATTTTGGAGTTGGAACAGATTACTTGGGAAGATTATATAAACGGATATGTTGAATAAAGAATATGGCAGCGCCTATCGGGGGATAGGTTAGCTGCTTTATTTTTATATTTTTATTGGGGGAGTGCTCATTATTAAAGGCTTTTAAGACAAGAGCAAGATGCGCCCGTGTATCCACAGGCTTTTTGAGTTTGGACAGCTGGCAATTAAAAATTGCAATTTGGCAGCAGAGGCAGCAGCTATTAAAAATGCACTTTTAAAAATACCAGGGCAGCAGAAATTTATTTTTTTGCTGTTCTTTTTTATGTCAAACCAATGTTACCGATAGTATAAAAAACATGAAATAGGGCAAGGGCAAGTTCCGACCAGCGGATCCAAATTTTACAATTTCAGCCTAAAGCAGGTCTGACTTTTTGATAAAAATCAAAAGCAAACGAGGCAACAAAGTTGCACATTTTCTGCGAAAATATATGAGATAAAACAAGTGAATATACGTTGATAATAATTGTATAGAGTTATGAAAAATGATATATTAAAGGCATAAAAAATAGCTACAACCTGGCAGTTGTAGCTATTAGAAAAATTATATTGTGGGAAAAAATGCAAGACTATATCTTGCAAAACCCTACCTAAGCTATTTTGATTTTAACTGTTAATTTTGTTAAAGTCAAACGTCTAGGGCGCAAGTATAAAGTGCACTCATTTCCCACTATTAAAAACCAATAATAGAGGGAAGGGGGCATAATCTAAATTGCGAGCAAAGCATTTCTTGCTTTGCAACTGTAATACCCAAAAAACGTATAGACAAAAACCGAATAAAAATGAAGTTGCTGCTATTCAAAAAAGTGGTGAGCTATCTGTTCCGATCGAACTAACTATCAGACAATTATCAGAAGCTTTGTTGCGTGGTTGTAATTGCAGGGCAAGTGCTGTTAAAGGCAGCAGCCAAAAAGAATTTATATCACAGCAACTAATAGCATTGGATGTAGACAACAAGAATGAAAGCACGAAGCATATGTTAGAACATCCACTATTGCCTGAAGAAGCCTTGAAAAAAGTTCGCCAAAAAGGACTAGAACCATTTCTGATTTATCAGACGCATTCAAGTTCTGAGAAGTGGCTAAGATACAGAATGCTTTTTTATCTGTCAAAACCTATTACAGATATCAAACTAGCAAAAGAAGCCACAGAGAAGCTTGTGGGGGTTCTAGGTAGTGATGGAGCTATCGGCTATGGTGATACTTGTGTTACCAATCCTTGTCAGATTCTGTTCGGTACACACTACAAAGAGCCTTTGTACTGCAACTATGATGCGGTAAATGATGTTGAGGATATCCTGAGATTGCCATCTCTAAATTCCAGGGAACCGATAAAACCTAAAAAACCCAAAGCAATCAAGACCAATGCCAATATTGAAGCTATAAAAAGGCATGATGCTGAATATCTGAAGAATAAATTAGGCAGCAGAGATCCGATAATCTGTCACAGCTACTCAGAATTTTATGAATATGTTCAGCATTTGGATATGTCGGAACTGTTGGAGCTTGAAGAAAAAAAGAGTTTCACTTGTATTTTGGATGATTGTAGTGATCAAAAACCAAGTGCCAACATTTTTATTACTGAGTATGGCATCTGGAAGTACCATTGTTTCAAGTGCAAGCGCAATCTAAACATTCTACAGCTGATACAGAAACTAGGGAGCTTTGAGTCGGCCTATCAATCATATCAGTTTATACAAAAGATATATAACATTGAGATGGTCGAAAGCGAGTGGGTAAAACAAACTCGATATGATCTGAACGATATTGCTAGGCAACTAAGCGGTAATGAGTTCGATGAACAATGTCCGACAGCTTCCAAGAATATTAGGAATGCAAGAACAACTCTTTTGCAGATAGTGGCCATAGCACAACAGACAGTAAGCGACGAAAGAAAGAGCAAGGATTCAGGAGAGTTAGTCTTTTCAATAAGCACAAGGCAGATAGCAAAGGCAATTAATAAACCGCAACCAATGATTCAAAATTATCTGAAAATGCTTATCTATCACAAAATAATAAGGATAGTGCCTGATGATCAAGTGCCTGAACATATGTTGCAAAGAGCATTGAGGTATGCAAAATCCAATAGGCATATTTGCTTTTACAGCATAAAGTCATTTGTTATAGATCACTTAGAGTCTGTTGAAGAAAGAGGTATCAGTTGGAAAGCTAATAACTACAAGGTAAAAGGTATTA
>JAEEGL013521123.1_pt1 | contig 10115 bp, 7 predicted proteins | sample 9134231 | NCBI WGS metagenome assembly JAEEGL01 (sample SAMN16246548, study PRJNA631951) | gut metagenome | biome: gut microbiome; feature: rumen; material: fiber-attached | host: Bos | place: Iran: Karaj | collected 2018-10 | reverse complement strand
GCACCGATAATGATAGCAGGTGATGTGGCAGCGGGTCTTGAGGGCAGCGAAGCATTTGATGAAGTGAGCGCGGTAGCTCCCGGATTCCTGAATCTCAAGGTTAAGGCTGCTTTTCTTGCAGATTATCTGGACAGGATGTGTACAGTGGATAAGTTCGGGGTGGAGGGCCCGGCGACGCCAAAGAAGATGATAATAGATTACGGCGGTCCCAATGTGGCCAAGCCTCTTCATGTCGGGCATCTGCGTTCGGCAATAATAGGAGAGGCTGTTAAACGTATATGCAGATATATGGGAGATGAGGTTATCGGAGACATCCATCTAGGCGACTGGGGACTTCAAATGGGGCTTATAATGACAGAGGTAAGGCATCGTAATCCCGGTCTGCCTTATTTTGATGAGAATTTTACGGGTGAATATCCTGTGGAAGCACCTTTTACGCTTTCCGAGCTCGAAGAGATATATCCTACGGCTTCCGCAAGATCCAAGGAGGATGAGGCATATAAGAACGAGGCGATGAATGACACCTATATGCTTCAGATGGGAGACAGGGGAAGAGTAGCCCTGTGGAAGCATATAATGAATGTTTCGATACCGGATCTTAAGAAAAATTACGAGAAACTTAATGTGTCCTTTGATCTGTGGAACGGTGAATCCGATGCTAAGCCGTATATTCAGGATATGGTTCAGGGGATGAAGGACGGCGGCTTCGCTTATGAGAGCGAGGGTGCCCTTGTTGTAGACATTAAGGAGGACAGTGATACCAAGGAAATGCCGCCGTGCATGATACTTAAATCAGACGGAGCGGCTCTGTATACGACGACCGATCTTGCCACACTGGCAGGGCGCCGCAAGGAGATCGATCCGGATAAGCTCCTCTACGTGGCAGACAAGAGGCAGGAGATGCATTTCACGCAGGTGTTCAGATGCGCCAGGAAGACTGGTGTGGTTAAGGAAGACACGGAGCTTGATTTTCTGGGCTTCGGTACAATGAACGGTAAGGACGGTAAACCGTTTAAGACCCGTGAAGGAGGTGTAATGCGTCTTGAAACCCTGCTTCAGGATATTAACGAAGAAATGTTTAACAAGATCAGGGATAACCATGAGGTTGAGGAAAACGAGGCGAGAAAGACGGCTTCGATAGTTGCGCTTGCTGCTGTTAAATACGGAGATCTTTCCAATCAGGCAACCAAGGATTATGTCTTTGATATTGATAAATTCACTTCCTTTGAGGGTAATACCGGACCGTATATTCTTTATACGATCGTAAGGATCAAATCCATCCTTAATAAGTACAGGGAAGCCGGAAACAGCACAGACGGTGTTAAGCTTAATACAGAGGTCAATCCGTCGGAGAAGGCGCTTATGCTTGAACTCGTCAGGTTCAATCAGGTGGTTGCATCGGCATACAGTGAGCTGGCTCCTCATAAGATCTGTGCCTATATCTATGATACCGCCAACGCATTCAACAGCTTCTATCATGAGAACAGGATCCTGACGGAAGAGGACAGGAATAAACAGGCCGGCTGGATCGCACTGCTTGATATTACAGGAAAGCTGCTTGAGACCGGTATCGGTCTGCTCGGCTTTGAGGCGCCTGAGAAGATGTAGGAGGGGTGTTGGAAAATGGAGAAAAAAGAAGAAGTAAAGCATCCGCAGAGAGTTGACCGTAAGCTGGTACATAAGGGTTCGATCCTTGAAATCTATTCCGATACTATGAAGCTTCCTGACGGACGCACGGAATACTTTGATTTCATAAAACATAAGGGTGCCGCAGCGGTGATCCCGGTGCTTGATGACGGCAGGATACTGATGGTAAGACAGCACAGGAACGCACTTGACCGGTATACACTGGAAATACCTGCAGGGGCAAGGGATTACGCAGATGAACCGACACATCAATGCGCATGGCGCGAACTGGAAGAGGAGACGGGATATTATGCCGAGAAAGAGGATGTCAGCTTCCTGTTTACGATGTATTCGACCGTAGCCTTCTGCAACGAGCAGATAGATATTTACGTTGCGAGGAATCTGAAAAAGACGCAGCAGCATCTGGATGATGATGAGTATATAGATGTATATGCATACACGCCGGATGAGCTTGCCCGGATGATATTTGACGGGGAAATAGTGGACGGTAAAACAATAGCAGGGATCATGAGCTATATAAAAAGGTGTCAGCTGAGCTGACACCTTTTTTGAGCTTTGTAAATATAAATGTTAATGAATGGTATCGTCAATCTTGTTTACTATATTGTCTGCCACATCCTCAACCTTGTCCGAGAAGTTGTTTAATGCTCCGTCAAATTCGGAAGCCACATTCTCTACCTTGTTGATAACGCTTCCGGCAGTACCGTTGTATAGGTCGGTACCGTCGCCGCCTTCCTTGATCCTGTGATAGAAATTGGTTATTGTAAGCTGCATGTAAGGAGCAACATACAGTGAAGCAATACCGAACGTAACAACGCACAACAGTCCCCAGAGAAAGAATGAGAGCTGAAGGATGAAAAGATCCATCTTACGTCCCTGCATCATTTCCTTGCTGGCTTTGATACACTCCATAGGGCTCATTTCCGGATTCTCGGCCAGAATGTAGAGCGCCTGTGAATATGAGAGTCCCATGATTATACCTGGAATTATGAACAGAAGGCTCCAGAGAAACGTAAATAAACCAACCAGAAGCACTGTTCCTATCGTATTGCCCAGATTGTTCTTAAATGCCTCGAAAAGGGTGTCTACCTTAGGCTCATCCCCGTAGGTGACATTAAGATTGGTCTTTATCCATCCCATCGAAAGAACGGGACTGAGTACAATGCTTACGACCAGAGATCCAAACGGGATAAAAGCACTTACTCCTCCTGCCAGACCGCTGACGGCTATAAAAACGATATAAACCAATATCATGCCGCCAAGCTTACCCTGCATCTGTTCTTTTGCCTGCTCTTTGAGTTCGGCTCTTGTAAAATCCATATTTTTTCCTCCCTTATTCTGTCATACGGTATATTCCCTACGACGTTTTAATTTTCGATATGCCTATGATAAAAGGCAACCGACATAGCGAAGTATACCATATATACATGAATAATCAAAGAATTTATATATGAAAAGTCAAAACGGCGGTTGCATTTAGAGGAACAAAAGGTGTCTCCGGGAAATATTTATAACAATATTATGTTAACCAAAATGTCGGATTTACATAATAAGTTACTTTTTTTTTACATTTTTGATAACAAGATATTGTTGCATCTGATTTGAATGAAACAACATCTTGCGTTATATGTTGAGAAATGCCGTAAAGCCCGATTTTTAGCGGAAAAATACGATTGCTTTTCTCGAAAAATCTGATTATAATAGTTATTGTCTGGAACATGGATCCCAGCTTTTTTTATGGGAAGAAGGGTATTTTTTATTCTATGGAGCAAGCGTTAAGCGATTTCATAACATATTTACATAATATCAAGAAAGCATCCGATAATACAATTCAGTCTTATAACCGGGATCTTAAGAAGCTGATTGCCTGTCTGAGCGCAAAGGGAATAAACGAGCCGGATAAGGTAACCGGTAAGGTGGTCAAGGAATATGTGGATGATATGCTTGAGGGAGGAGCAAAGCCCTCATCCGTATCAAGGAGCATAGCCTCGATCAAGGCATTTTTTCACTATCTTCTCTCACAGGACCGGATCACACAGGATCCGTCAGTGCTTCTGAAGGCTCCGAAGATAGAAAAGAAGCTTCCCGAGATACTTACAATGGAGGAAGTGGTAAAGCTTCTGGAGCAGCCGAGAGGTGATTCGCCCAAGGATATAAGAGATAAGGCAATGCTTGAGCTGCTGTATGCGACAGGAATAAGGGTGAGCGAGCTTATCAATCTGGAAATAGATGATGTAAATCTTAAGATGAGCTATCTTCTGTGTTCGGAGGGGAACAAGGAGAGGGTAATACCTTTCGGAAATGCAGCTAAGGAAGCCCTTGCCAGATACCTTAAGACAGGACGGGAAGCAATGGTCAGCGATAAGTCCTCCAAGCTCCTTTTTTCCAACTGTTCAGGTCAGCATATGAGCAGACAGGGGTTTTGGAAGCTGATAAAGCATTATGCCAAGCAGGCAGGAATAGCGGCTGATATAACACCGCATACACTCAGACATTCCTTTGCTGCCCATCTTGTTGAAAACGGAGCGGACTTAAGATCGGTGCAGGAAATGCTCGGGCATTCGGATATTTCGACAACACAAATATATGCGGCGATGAATCACAGCCACATACGTGAAGTATATAACAGGGCTCATCCGAGAGGATGAGCCTCTTTTGAGTCTGGTATTTATTTTGGGAGAACTGCTGTATGAAGATGATCTTACCGGCCAACTGGGATAAGGCAAACGAAGGAAACGATGTATTGTGCAGGGGTTTTGAAAGATACATATTTAAATCCGGTAAAAGTTCTCTTCCGTATCGTCTGTTTATACCGGATAAAGCTGCTGAGGGGACATATGCCGAAAGAACGGTGAAATACCCTCTGCTTCTGTATCTGCATGGAGCCGATGCTGCAGGGGACGATAATGATATTCATCTTTCAATGCATGATATAGGAACCTATCCTGCAAGAGACGACATGCAGACAAGACATCCGTGCTATATCCTTGCACCCCAATACGGAGAGATGAAACACTGGGCCATGCCGGAAATAAAAGAACTGTTATGGGAGCTTCTTAATGATACGATAAAAAGTCGTGAGGATATAGACAGACAGCGTATTTATGTATACGGATACAGTGCCGGAGGCGTGGGTCTTCTTAAGCTGCTAAAGGAAGCCCCGGGTTTTTTCGCTGCAGCTGTCTCGATATGTGGGGCTACCGGACTGACAGATATAGACAAACTGCTGGATACACCGCTATGGATGGTACATGCAGCGGATGACGCCATAGTGCGGGCATCCTACAGAACAGACAGGATACATGAACCTGCCAATCTTGGATCTGCCGATATTTATGCCCATTTTGCGAAAGGGCACGATGCCGAATCCGACATAAACAGGATGAACGGAGAGGGAATATCGACATATCAGATCAGAAAATACGCCGGAGAAAAGACCGATCTGAGGTATACGGAATATGCGGCAGGTTATATGTCCGAAAAGATCGGAGTCAATCCTCATTGCTCATGGGTAATGGTATCAAATGCAAAAAGTAAAGAAATATGGGAGTGGATGTTTTTAAAACGGAAAAATGATGATATTATATAAAAATAAAAGGGGATGAGAGCATGACTGCATATTTCAGGGAATTACAACTTAATATAATGCTTATTCTGAGCGGTATATGTGTTATGCAGGCGGTATTTGTATATGTGACCAAGATACTTTCGAAAAGCCGCAAAAGAGCTCTCATTATTCTGGAGCTTTCTTCTGCACTTCTGCTTATTTTCGACAGATATGCATATGTTTTCCGCGGCAATACCGATACGTTGGGATATTACATGGTAAGGATATCCAATTTCGGTGTGTATTTCTTTACATTGGCGGTTGTTTTCGGGTTTAACATGTATATGAAGGATCTGTATGTCTATGAGGCGGGTATGCATACCCTTCCCGACAGATTTAAGGTATGTGATATTGCCACGGCATTCGGTGTTCTTCTTGTTGTCATTTCGCAGTTTACCGGTCTATATTATACCTTTGATTCTACCAATCATTATCAGAGATCGGGCGGATTCTTTATCAGTTTCATTATTCCTCTGTTCATTCTTGCGGTAGATCTTTCCATAATAGTACAGTATTTCAAAGGGCTCAGGATAAGGCTCAGGTGGTCGCTTTTTCTCTTTGCGCTTGTTCCTTTTCTGATATCTTTGATACAGGTATCCGCATATGGGTTTTCGCTTCTTAACATCACTCTTGCTTTGTTTACCATAATTTTGTATATACTTGCGTTTATCGATCTTAACGATACGGCGGATAAAGCCAGCAGGATGGAGCTTGATCTTCTGAGAGAAGAACAGAGACATGCGAAGCTTCTCTTTGAACAGACGGCACAGGCACTGGCGTCGGCGATAGATGCCAAGGACAAATATACCCACGGTCATTCCACCCGTGTTGCCGAGTACTCGGAAAAGATAGCAAGGACAGCGGGCTGGGATGATGAGATGTGCGAGGAAGTATATTACTCCGCGCTGCTTCATGATGTCGGAAAGATAGGAATTCCAGATCATATCATTAACAAAGAAGGTAAGCTCACGGATGAAGAGTTCGCAGTCATTAAGACGCATCCGACAATAGGAAATCAGATCCTCTCGAGTATAGTACGTTCGCCTTATCTGAGTATCGGAGCACACTTTCATCATGAGAGGTATGACGGACATGGATACCCGGACCATCTGAAGGGTGAGGATATCCCGGCGATAGCAAGGATAATAGCCGTAGCGGATGCATATGATGCGATGACATCAAAGAGAAGCTACAGAGATCCGATCCCGCAGGATAAGGTGCGGGAGGAATTCGTTAAGGGAATGGACAGTCAGTTTGATCCGGAATTTGCCAAGATAATGATCCATCTTATAGATATAGATACTGAATATGAGATGAAGGAGAAGGAAGAGATCAGGGAGTTCGGCGGCAGAAACAGTGTGGAATACGAGGAGTACAGATCTGAGATATCCGAGGGTATTTTTATAAACCCGCGTACTACAAGAATTCATATGAGGAGCAGGATGAGAAATGGTTACGAGGGTGCTTCATATGTACCGTCTATTGTGCTTTTTGATTCTCTGGACGGTCGTGTTTATTATGATGACTATAAGAAAAAGGATCTTCTCTATTATGAATACGCCGAGATAAGATTTGACGGGAAGTATACATGCCACGGTGCGAGAAAGATGGAGCTGACCGTTGAAAAACACAGGGAGTTTTCGGAAAAGGACTGGATAAAGGCGCATAAAGAAGGCGTATTTTACGATATAGAGGGTGTAAGAAAGAAGGACCATGCCCTTATAAGGATAAAGAATCATTTACAGACTCTGGAGTTTGTTATAGCTCTGCCTGACAGCGCCAGGTTTGCCTATATGGGACTGACCGGAGAGTACTGTGAGATAGACAGGGTAGAAATAAACAAGGATGCCGGTGAGATCGCGGATGATTATATCCGGAGGATAGCCGAAGAGGTAACATACATAGACGGTCCTGTGGGAGATATACCCAATGTTCAGATAGACGGTTGGAGATCGGCGACGAGTGAGGGCATAGAGGTATCCGATAATATGGATGTTACTCTTCATTCCATGAGTCTTCCTACTGCAAGGCTTGTATGGCACTGTCCTTATATCAGTATATATTACTCCGATGACGGAAAGATAAACGGTCCCGGCTTCAGGGAGTTCGTGCTTATAAGACCGGATGGAGAGAACTGGGAATCGGATGATAAAGTCAGAATCAGAATTATGGTCAACATGGATAACGATTTCGGCGGATGGGATGAATGGAAGCAGAAGAATAAAGAGGGACTTGATTATACGTTTTCACTTAAAAGGGAAGGGAATAAGATAAAGGTAAGTACTAAAAATCTCGGTCTTCAGGTAGTAAGTGTTACGGAAATAATGGATGACACCGTAGATAAGCTTTATCTGGCTCTGACAGGCGATCAGGTGGCTCTGACAGATATAAGGGTTCACAGAAAATGATATACATGGACAATGCGGCAACGACCAGACTGAGCGATGAGGCATTGGAGGCAATGCTGCCTTTTCTTAAGGATTCCTACGGTAATCCGGGTGGATTGTATGATCTGGGCCTTAATGCCAAGAGAGCGGTTGCCACGGCGAGAGAGGTTATAGCAGGAACGATTGGAGCGCATCCGTCGGAGATATATTTCACAGGCGGCGGTACGGAAGCCGATAACTGGGCTATACGTTCCTGTGCCGGGTCTGAACGGTCATTTGCCTGTTTTCACATGATAACCACATCTTTTGAACACCATGCCGTATTAAATACATGCAGATGGATGGAGAAGCTTGGATGCAGGGTGAGTTATGTAAACCCGGATGCATCCGGATATGTTGACGTCCGGGAGATTGAAAGACAGCTCCGTAACGATACTGCCCTTGTTTCCGTTATGCTTGTAAATAATGAACTCGGTACCGTTCAGCCGGTTGCGGATATAGGAAAGGCAGCACATGATCGCGGTATTGTGTTCCATGTCGATGCCGTTGCGGCATACGGGCATATCCCAATTGACGTAGATACTATGAACATAGATATGCTGTCCGTCAGCGCTCACAAATTCGGCGGGCCCAAGGGGGTCGGATTCCTGTATGTAAATGAAAAATATAAGCCGGTTCCGTTAATTCACGGCGGAGCGCAGGAGCAGGGCAGGAGAGGCGGAACAGAGAACGTGGCGGGAATAGCCGGAATGGCAGCTGCTGCACTCAGGGCACACCGGGATATGGATGTGAGCCTGAAAAAGAGATATAAACTGGACAGATATTTTACAGATCGTCTTAATGAATATAACCTGAGTATTATGCATGGCAGTCTTAAGCCTGCAGAAGGCAGGGGATGGATTTATCTTAACGGAATGCGTAAAAAGGATATGCCGTTGGCGACAGCCTGTGCGCAAGACGAATGGAAAGACAGGCTTCCCGGTATCTTCAGTCTGACTGCCTCCGGGATGAATTCGGAGGAACTGATTGTAAGGCTTGGAATGGAAGGCATATGCATATCTGCCGGTGCCGCCTGTGCATCATCGGATACGGGCGGTTCACACGTGCTTAAGGCTGTAGGCCTTAACGACAGGGAGATAGGATCCACGGTGCGTATATCCATGAATGAAGATAATACCGAAGAGGAAATAGATATTTTTTTTAAAGCGCTTAAAAGGATATTGTGATCTGACGACTGCAGAGAAGCATGTTACAGAACAGAGCGGCATTCACAGATCGTAAAGGAGTCGGGAACTATGATAACAGCGGATTTTCATATGCATTCGGCACATTCGGAGGATTCCGATTCGCCTATAGAACAGCAGATAGAGGCTGCAACTGGGGCGGGTCTTAAATATATCTGTTTTACCGAGCATATGGATAAGGACTGGCCTAAGGATGACGGTATTAAGAAAGGGGGAGCGCCTGCTGATAAAGCCCTCTTTGAGCTTGATACGGAAACATACTATAAACACTGCATGGAATGCAGGGATAGGTATAAGGACAGAATAGATATAAGGTTTGGTGTGGAGTACGGTTTTCAGCCGCATCTTACCGAACATAACAGGGCATATGTATCGAAGTATCCTTTTGATTTTATTATAGGCTCCCAGCATCTTATGAACGGGTCGGATGTTTATTATCCTGAAAACTTTGCTGAAATGACTGACAGAGAAGCATTCCATGCGTATTTCGAGAATGAGCTTGAGAGTATCTGCCTCTTTGACGGGTATGATGTGTTCGGCCATTTGGATTATATAGTCAGATACGGAAACAATAAGAACAAAGACTATCATTATAAAGATCACGCCGACGTTATCGATGAGATACTAAGGCAGCTTATCAAGCGCGGGAAGGGAATAGAGATAAATACCGCGGGCTTTCGAAAGCTCGGAAACGAGCCTAATCCGAGCACGGATATACTCAGACGTTATCATGAACTTGGCGGTGAGATAATAACCGTGGGCTCAGATGCACATACTCCCGGATCGGTGGCTTATGATTTTGCAAGAGCGGAAAAGCTGCTTATCGAGCTGGGATACTCATATTACTGTATATTCAGGAACAGAAAACCTGAGTTTATTTCACTTTTATAAAGGCATAAAGCATAACAATTGATAAATAATCCATATTTACTCTTGTATTTTGGCTCGGTAACAGTTAAAATATTTGTTGACAATCTGTGCGCATAGTGCGCACTTGATGAATATTTTTCTAGGAGGAATGAAAAATGGCAGTAAAAGTAGCAATTAACGGTTTCGGTCGTATCGGTCGTCTTGCATTCAGACAGATGTTTGGTGCAGAGGGATACGAGGTAGTAGCTATCAACGATCTTACAACACCCAAGATGCTTGCTCATCTTCTTAAGTATGACAGTGCTCAGGGTAAGTATGCTCTGGCTGATAAGGTTTCGGCAGGTGAGGATTCCATCACAG
>JAEEGL013166790.1_pt1 | contig 10115 bp, 7 predicted proteins | sample 9134231 | NCBI WGS metagenome assembly JAEEGL01 (sample SAMN16246548, study PRJNA631951) | gut metagenome | biome: gut microbiome; feature: rumen; material: fiber-attached | host: Bos | place: Iran: Karaj | collected 2018-10 | reverse complement strand
GCCTACTATACGCAAAGGAAAGAACGTGATCGAGATCGTTCTTCCGTTCGGCGAAAACACCTTTACCGAATGGTGCTATCTTTTGGGCGACTTCGGAGTGAATGTGCGCGGAACGAAAAAGACGATCGTATCTATGCCGAAAACGATCGGATTCGGAAGTATCGTCAAACAGGGCTTCCCGTTCTACGGGGGAGAACTGACCTATCATACATCCTTTATCGGTAACGGTAAAGAGGGCGTTCTTTCCGTGCCGCGCTTCCGTTCGGCCGTCATAGAAGCGGATTGCCGCGGACAAAAAACGGATATTGCTTACGCTCCATATACCGCCGATATCGAAACCGAAAACGGTAAGACGCCGATCGATATCACCGCTTATATTTCTCGTCAAAACGCTTTCGGGTGCGTTCATCATCCGGGAATGGGGGGCAAAAACTTCTGCGTCGGTCCCAACGCGTACAGGACCTGTACTCCGTTCGACAGAGTAAAGCGTTACGTTTTACTGGACGAAGGAATTTTGTCCGCTCCGACTGTCGGCTTGAGCGAATAATATTGACATTAAAAAAAACAAAGTCTATAATAATAGAACAAAATCGTACGTTGTTACGTTAGAAGGAGAAAATTTAAAATGCCTAAAATGATACTTGATTGGAAAACAGCCAATGATTTCGTCGTCGATGCGTTTAAGGGCGTCGGCGTTCCCGAAGAAGATGCGAAGATCTGCGCGGACGTTCTTCTTGAAAGCGACCGTCGCGGTATCGAAAGCCATGGTTGCAATCGTTTTAAACCCATTTATATCGACAGAATCCTGGACGGTATCCAAAACCCCGTGACTAACTTCGAGGTTATCAAAGAGACCCCTTGCACGGCGGTCGTTGACGGACACGACGGTATGGGGCAGGTCATCGGCTACAAGGCCATGAGAATGGCTATGGATAAAGCCAAGCAATACGGTATGGGTATGGTCGTCGTTCGTAACTCCTGCCACTACGGTATCGCCGGTTACTATCCCACGATGTGCACCAAAGAGGGCATGATCGGTATCACCGGTACCAACGCCCGTCCTTCCGTCGCGCCGACCTTCGGCGTAGAAGGTATGTTCGGTACCAACCCGCTGACCATCGGTATCCCCACCGACGAAGAATTCGACTTCCTTATCGACTGCGCTTCTTCCATTACGCAAAACGGTAAGATCGAATACTACGCCAGAATCGGAGAACCCGTTCATCCGGGCACGGTCATCGACCTGGACGGAAAACCGGTAGAAGGCGACGCGGGCGTAGCGCTCAAAATGATCCGTAACGGCACTGCGGCTCTCACCACCCTCGGCGGCATCGGAGAAGCCCTCGGCGGCTATAAAGGTTACGGATACGCTATGGTCGTAGAACTTCTTTCCGCCGCTCTTCAAGACGGCAATTACGGTAAGGCTCTCGACGGTAAGAACGAGAAGGGCGAAAAGGTGCCTTATCACCTCGGACACTTCTTCATTGCCATCGACACCAACCATTTCCTCGGCGAGGACGTTTGCAGAAAGAAAGCGGGAGAGATCCTTCGCTCCGTACGCGCCTCGAAAAAGGCCCCCGGCTGCGAGCGCATTTATACTGCCGGCGAGAAAGAATATCTTATCTGGCAATCCCGTAAAGACAGCGGCGTACCGATCAACGAAGCCGTTCAGAAGGAGATGAGCAAGGTCCGCGACGATCTCGGTCTGACCAAGTACGTCTTCCCCTGGGAAAAGTAAAAATGGCGAACAACAGAAACAGAAGGCATAAAAAACCGGAAATAGGCGCAGGTTATCGTCCTCCGTTCGCGGAGGACGTCCTCGCGCAACCCGTCGACGTCTTGGATATCAGACCCGATACGCTCGGTCTTTTACAGGGCGCGGGCGTTTTGACGATGAACGACGTTTTGATCCGTCAGGAAAAAGATTTTTATCGGATCCTTACGTTTAACAAAAAAAATCTGTTGGACGTTAAATTCGCGTTGAAAAGGAAAAATCTTTTCCTTCGTCCTTCTCCGGAAGAAAATAAAGACGCAAAGCCGGAAGAGGGTAAAAAGGACGCGAAAAAGAATAATAACAACAATAACAATAAACAGGAAAAGAACTCCAACCAAAAGCAACAAAAAGGAAAGGCCGACCGTCCGCAACAATCCGAGAAAAAAGAAAAGGAAGAAGCGGATATTTACGTCAAAGTCAATAAGGGCGGCAAGTGGGGCTTTAAGGATCGGGAAGGCAATCAGAAAGTCGAACCCGTTTACGACGAAGTCTATTCTTTTAAAGAGGATCTTTGCTGCGTGGAAAAAGACGAGAAATTCGGCTTTATCAACAGAGAAGGCGAAGAGGTCGTTCCTCTCGTGTACGACGTTGCGGTATCTTTCAGCGAAGGGTATGCCTGCGTCTATAAAGGGGAAAAATGCGGGTATATCAATAAGGCGAACGAAACGATCATTGATTTTAAGTACGACGCCGGAACGCCCGTTATCGGTGGAGAATGCCGCGTAAAAAGGGACGGTAAGTGGGGAGAACTGCATATCGATAATCCGACCGAAATACGTTGGATCAACTGATCTTTCCGTTTATTGACCGTAAAGTGAGCATATATGCCGACAAAGCAAGCACTTAAAGAAACTTTTGACAGATGGTACAGTAAAACTCTTATCCATCTTGCCAAACAAGAATGGGAAGAAGCGCGTTTGTGCCTGAATTCCGCCGTGCGCGCGCTCGCGGATATCACATCCAAAGCTCCGCAAGGAGAATCGAAGACAGTCCAACAGGACTGGCTTTTTGATCTTGCGGCAGAATTGGAACGTCTCGAAAAAAAGACGGAGATCGAAAAGGTCAAAGAAAAGCTGACCGAAAAGCGCGATGAAAAAGAAGATAAAAAGCCCTTTGAGATCGGAGTGCCGGATATAACGTTCGACGACGTGGTCGGGCTTGAGGACGTGAAGCGCTCGGTCTTTTTTAAGGCGATCTATCCCAGACTTTATCCCGAATTATACGCAAAATATAAAATGAAAGTAGGCGGAGGTCTGCTTTTGTACGGCTTGCCCGGCACGGGCAAGACAATGATCGCGCAAGCGATCGCGCACGAGACGAAAGGTAAGGTTTTTGCCGTTCGCTGTTCCGATATCGGCAGTAAGTGGTTCGGCGAGACGGAACAGAATATCCGCGCCATTTTCGAAGAGGCGCGTTCGTACGAAAACGCCGTTCTGTTTTTTGACGAACTGGAAGCGTACGCCGGTAAAAGGCGGGACGACTCGGCGATGAGCAGAGTCGTACCGGAGTTTTTGACCCAGTTGCAGGGCGTGCTCGACGACGAAAGAAAGAATAAACTTCTGGTGATCGCCGCGACCAATCGTCCGTGGGATATCGACGGCGCCTTTTTGCGCCCGGGGCGCTTCGACGATAAGATATTCGTTCCGCTCCCGCGTAAAGAAAGCCGGATCGAGATCGTTCGTAAAAAGATGGAAGGAGTGCCGATAAAAGGCGAGATCGACTACGAAAAGATAGGAGAATCGACGAACGGATATAACGGCGCCGACGTCGCGTACGTATGCGATAAGGCAAAAGAGATCGCTCTTCGCCGCGTGATAGAAAAATTGGAAGGAGACGAGGGCGTCACCATGAACGATTTTTCGGACGCGCTCCTGGTCGTTAAAAGTTCGGTCAACGCCGAAGACGAAAAAAGAATGCGGCTTTGGGACGGCTCTCAAAACGATTTTGAGTAGTTTTTCGGACGTTTGCGCGTTTTTCCGCATTCGGTGATAGATCGAATGCGTTTTTTTTGCGGTTTTTTAAACTTGCATATTGAAAAAAAAAAGGAAAGGTTGTATCATATAAGTATCTAAACGATTTTCGTTGGAAAAAAATTTAACCCAGGAGGATTAAAATGGGAGAATACAGTAAATTTATTTCGGAAAAACGTCGCACGGTGCCCACGCCGAAAGACCTCGTCGATGAGAACGGTAAAGTTGTTTTCGGTACTTTCGACAAAGAGTTCGAGACGATGGAACTTCTTCGTGCGAAGCGTCCGACTAAAGCGCCCGATTTTCTCAATAAGTTCAAACTGACTCTTTGGGAGGCGACCGAGGTGCATTTGAAAGACGGCGTTCTCTTGGCGGTCGTTTGCGATATGGGTATCTTCGGTAAGCAACTCAATATGTTCTACGATAAGCGCACCAAAAAGGTGTACTGCTGGGATACGCAGATCAAGTCGAAAGACACCGTTATCGCTCCCAACCTTCTGAACGGAGCCGTCGCCGAAGCCAGATCGGAATTCGGTTTTGTTAAATACGTCAATAACTTCCAGGACGGCAAAGCCGACCTGTCCGGTAAGCACACCGGAAAATGCCTTATTACCACCCCGGGAGATAAGGTATGCGCCGATCCGAAAGTCATTAAAGAAAACTACGGCGAAGCGTCTATCGAATACAGCTTTAAGCTCACTCGTATCAGCAAACCCTGTATCGTTTCCATTCCGTTCCCGTACAGTGATAACCGTACTTTGTACAGCCAAAAGGACTTCTTCAAAGCGGAAGGTAAACTGGTATTCAACGGAGAAGAGATGCTCAGCGACGAGGAGACCACGGCGATCATCGACGACCACAGAGGATACTATCCGCGCAGAGCCCATTACGACTGGGTCACTACGATGGGTATGTGCGACGTGGACGGCGAAAAGAAGTATATCGCGTTCAACCTCACGCATAACCAGAGCACCGACGAAGAAGCGTACAACGAAAACTTGATTTTCCTGGACGGAAAGACATCTATTCTGCCTCCGGTCAAGTTTACTCGTTCGGTTGAGACCGCCGACTTCAAGAACTATTCCGAATGGACCATTAAGGACGAACACGACATGGTCAACCTGAAATTCAAAGTGTACGGCATCAACCCGATGATCGTGCACGCGGTCGTCGTCAATATCGATTACTTTGTCGCTTGGGGAGAACTGGAAGGCTATCTCCGCGATGAAGACGGCAAGAAGTACGACCTTACCGGTATGATGGGTATGGGCGAAGACAAAACGATGCTCCTGTAAAAATGAATCGAATATAAAAAGAAAATCCCGAGTTTTCGCTCGGGATTTTTTTTATTCGGGAAAACGCATCGTCCAGGATTGATACCGAAGCCGATCGGACAGGTATTCGTCGCGGAAGCCGTCCGAGTGACGCCAGGTCCCCTTAAAAGAACAGTTTTTGATCTTAGGTAGATCGGTCAGATCGGGCAGTTGATCCATGGGTTTAAGTTCGATGGTTCCGAAACCGCCGAGAGCTTTGACCGCGGCAAGAAGCCAGTCTGCGGGGCCGATCATATATTTACCGACGGGGATTCGGGCGGGCACAGGTGCGGTCGGGTCGATCTTTTGCGCCGACTCAAATATCTCTTTCGTCGTTACGGTAACGGGAAAAAGAATGCCTTGGGGCTGTTCCATCGGTCCGTAGACCGGACCGCAGACGTAAGATCTTTTTCCTTGCATAAAAGCGGCGCAGGCAAAAAACATATCGCAAAGGGAATACTTTTTCGTCGGCCATAATTTTTGCGACAATTCTTTATAAAGGAAAGGTATTTCTTCTATAGTAAGAACGCGCGGTTTTTTATCGGAATAATCTTCTGCGATCTGCTCGAAAGTTTCGATGGTAAACCGCTTGTCTTTTTTTACCGCTTTAACGAGCCTGCGGAAATTTTTGTAAAACCGTTTTGTTTTGCTCGGTTTCCACCGCTCGGATTCGATCCAATCACCGAATTCGCGCAGGTTCTTTTTGTCGTAGTTCAGGATGTCCCAACTTTGCGAGTACATGGCGCGATGAGGGTGCGTATACACGACCGCAACGTCGCGCACGGCTAACTTATTGAGAACGGACTTAATGCGAAAAGGATTGCGAGAAAACAAAAAGTCTTCCATCGCGACGGCGTAGGCGGTATGGAAAGAATTGCAGTAATAAATACCGTTTCCGTCCGGATCGCAAATAGAATCGGAGTAAACGGGAATGCCCATTTCGGCATAGCCGTGCATTGCGACGTAGGAGTCCTGGTTGCCCGGCGGCACGGCGGCGTATACCTTTTCGACGCCGAAAGTATCTTTCAGACACTTCATAGCGTATTTTTCTTGTCGAAGGAATTCCGCTTTCGCTTCGAAAAAGTCTTTTTTATCGGTATATTCGTTGATGAGGGGATGGAGAGTGTGTCCGAGAGAATGCAGATCGATCTCATGCTTTTTCAGCGCCTCGATCACGTCGGTTCGCTCCCATTCTCTCAGTTGCGCCGCCAAAAATCCCACGACGCAGAAGCAACCGCGCACGCCTTCGGAACGGAGTATCTCCGCTTCTTCCAAGATGGCGTCGGCCGCTTTTTTATTGGTAAAATCTTCCGTGTCGAAAGAAAAAACGATTTTTGTCATTGGTTTTCCTTTACGTTCTTATAGTATGTGGTTCGATGTTTATAATAACATTATCGAGTTTTTTTTTCAAGAAGTACGTAAGTTTTTTATGCAAAAGTTCCGATATACGTTTTACACCGAAAAAAAATTGTACTATAATATCGGTATTATCAAGAAAGGGGTGTAGAAAATGAAAAAACGCATTGTTCCCATTACGTTGCTCACCGGATATCTCGGCGCGGGCAAGACTACTTTACTCAATCACGTATTAAATAACCAACAGGGTTATCACGTTGCCGTCATTGTCAACGATATAGGAGAAGTCAATATCGACGCGAGCCTGCTTGCTGCCGGCGGGGTCGTTACGCAGAAGGACGAGAACCTCGTTCCTTTGCAAAACGGTTGTATCTGCTGCACTTTGAAAGAAGACTTGATGAAGCAGATCGCTCAACTCGCCGATTGCGGCAAATATGATTATATTTTGATCGAAGCCAGCGGTATTTGCGAACCGGTACCGATCGTGCAGACCATCGAATACTTGTCGGAAGCTATGGCGAAAGGCCCGTACGACTTCGGCGTGCGTCTCGATAATATCGTATCCGTCGTGGACGCGAACAGACTGGTAGAAGAATTCGGTTCCGGACGCGACCTTCTGAAAGAGGAGATCGAGGACGACGATATAGAAAACCTCATTATCCAGCAGGTCGAATTCTGCACCAAGATCGTCATCAATAAGACCGACCTCGTCAGCCGCGAACAGCTGGACGAAGTGGAAGCCGTCATTCGCGCGCTCCAGCCGGAAGCCGAACTCCTCGAGACGGTACAGGGCAAACTGGATATCGGCAAAGTGCTTGATACCGATTCTTTCGATTTCGAGAAGGCCAGCGGTTCGGCCGCGTGGGTCAAAGGACTCGAAGAAGAAGAGGAAGAAGAGGAACCGGAAGGCGAAGTTCTCGAATATAATATAATGACGTTCGTCTATAAGCGCAGACGTCAATTCAATACGAAAAAGTTTTTGGAATGGGCCAACGACCATTACCCGAAGACCATCATTCGTTGCAAGGGCGTCGTGTGGATCTCTCGCGATAATCGCAATATGTATATGTTTGAACAAGCGGGAAGTCAAAAGGCTCTCTCCAACGCCGGAGAATGGGTCGCGTCGATGCCGAAAGAAGAGCAAGAGAGTATTTTGGCCATGTATCCCGACGTTGCCGCAGACTGGGACGAAACGATAGGGGATAAGATGATCAAGCTGGTCTTTATCGGTAAAGGAATGGACCGTAAACAGATCGAATCTGATCTCGACGCGTGCCTGAAATAACGACAGATTTTTTTTCAAAAAGTTGTTGCAAAACTCTTGCAATTACAAAAGGAATCTGTTATTATATATGAGCAATCGCAAATGAATGCCTTTGCGAGCACCTTTATAAGTCTGTATGCGGGAGTGGCTCAGTGGTAGAGCGTCGCCTTGCCAAGGCGAATGTCGCGGGTCCGAATCCCGTCTCCCGCTCCAAAAACAGTCTTATACAGAAGTAGGATGAGATGGCACCATAGCCAAGTGGTAAGGCAGAGGTCTGCAACACCTTCACCTCCAGTCCGAATCTGGATGGTGCCTCCAAAACTCTCGCCGTTGTGGCGGAATAGGCAGACGCAAGGGACTTAAAATCCCTCGATAGCAATATCGTACCGGTTCGACCCCGGTCAACGGCACCAGTAAGTTATTAAACAGGCTCAATACGAAAGTATCGAGCCTTTATTTTTTTGTTAAATTGAGTTTCAGTAGGGCAGTCTGGTTATTTCTATGAAAGAATACTTGTCCGTTTTTTCCGTGACGACGGTCATTGTATTGTTCTGGGCGGGGAGGACGACGGCTTTTTCTCCTTGGGCGAACGGCGGTTGGTCGTCGAAAAAGATGTTATCGTTTTCGTCCTTAAATAAAAAGCGGTCGCTTCCGTTGACGTATGCAACGTCGAGTAATACGTTGTTTGACGTTTCGATCAGTTCCGTCGTCAGATCGTCGCGGAGAATAACGTAGCCGGAATTATCACAATACAGGACGACGCCGGCGTCGATGCGGTAGGCTTTTTGAACGGTCGCGGGGTCGAGGTTTTTTTCTTTTAGGCGTTCTTTCATGTTCAGCGAATAAACGCGCGCGTAGGTTCTTTCGCCGTGTTCGACGGTGAGGATGCCGGCGGGCGTGGGTTTGACGAAGAATAAAGTATTGTCGCTGATACGCGTCTTTTCGGTGACGGTCAGGGTCTTTTTGTCCACGGTTAAAGCGGAAGAACCGCCGGAAAGTTCGTTGTCAAACAGAACGTATGTATCTTCGTATTCGAACAGTTCGACGAGAGTATATTTTCCGATGCTTTGGAAAAGCAGTTTTCCGTCGCGTAACGCGTAGGCGACGCATTCGTCCGGGTAGGATGCGAAAATAACGAAATCTTTTTCCGTGGGTACGACGCGGACGGAATTTGTCGCGGGGATCTTATATTTTGTTTCTCCGATCAGGTCGTAACCGATGATGTGTACGGAAAGGTGTTTTTTGTCGGCGCCTTCCGTGATCAGAACGAGACCGATCGCCGTTTGTCGGACGGTGATAAAATTTTCTTCCGAGGATAACTGATAAGAACAAAGCAGGTCGTTATCGCCGCTTAGTTTGACGACGGCTGTTACCGGCCCGTTCGAAGAAATATCGCCCTTTTTGCAATCGGAAGACAAAACGACGTAACTCCCCGTAGGCGTTTGCAGAGCATCGTATAAAACGACGTTGCCGTCGCCGTATATTCGTTGATTTCCGTTTACGCTATTACGTGGGAAAACGTCGTCGTAGACGACCTCGACGGTGGCGTTTTCTTGAGAAGAAGAGGATGTTTTGTTTGCTGTCGGCGCATGCGCGGACGTGGACGTCAGCCCCGATTTTCCGGCGATCAAAAAAGACAGGAGCGCTATCGCGAGCAACAAAACGGTATAACAAACGGTAGGCATGGCGGCTTTGAATTTTTTCATAATACACCTCACGCCTTGCAGTATAATACCTTTCGAGCGGCAGAGAGCGGTGTTTACAAAAAAACTCGTTATCGGCTATTTTGTTACAGAAAGTATTTCTTTAACGATCTTTTTCACCGTTTGCGACGCGTCGAGCGCAGGTGGCTTCATTATAGAAGCGGAGTCGATCTTGTATAATAAACTTTCCGTAAAAAGGTCTTCTTGCGGGAGAATGTCGACGAAGCCTCTTTTTTTGAATTCTTCCGCGTTCAGGAGTTGATCTCCGCGCGACGTACCTTTGGGAAGCGGAATGCAAAGCATGGGCTTGCCGAGTGCGGCGACTTCGAAGAGGGTGTTTGCGCCCGCGCGCCCGACAACGACGTCCGCCGCGGCGAGAAGATCGGGAAAGTCGCTTGCATATTCGATCTGCTTATACGAGTCGCCGTCTTTTACGGAACGGTCTCCGCTCTTGCCGGAAACGTGCAATATATTATATTTATCAGTCAGTTCGGGCAGGGCTTCGTAGACTGCTTTGTTGATAGCGTCGGCTCCCTGGCTTCCACCGCAAAAAAGAACGGTTTTTTTACCGGGTCGCAAGGGGTATTTTTGATCGGCGCGCTGTTTGCTCCCGAAAAATATCTCTTCTCTCACCGGGTTCCCGACGCAGATTCCGCCCGGCGTCGCTTCGAAAGAAGTCAGCGTTTTTGCCGCGAAGCGGGACGTTATTTTATTTGCGAGACCCATCGTATAATC
>JAEEGL012737729.1_pt1 | contig 10115 bp, 9 predicted proteins | sample 9134231 | NCBI WGS metagenome assembly JAEEGL01 (sample SAMN16246548, study PRJNA631951) | gut metagenome | biome: gut microbiome; feature: rumen; material: fiber-attached | host: Bos | place: Iran: Karaj | collected 2018-10 | reverse complement strand
TCCACCGGAAGCAGCCCGTCGCGCCTGCCTGTGATCAGTTCGCAAAGGGACAGTATGAAGTCTGTTTTCAAGGCAAGGGGTTCATCCTCGTCGGAGTAATCCAGATTCAAGTCCATCGGGTTCAAATAGTCCTGAGAAACCGGGGAAATCCGGATCACCTGCCCGCCGAGCTTCTCCACCAACGCTCCGTATTCCGCTTCCGGATCGCAGATGATGATGTCATCGTCGGGGCATACCAGAAAGGCGTTCGTGATTTCCCTTTTCGCCGCGAATGATTTGCCGGACCCGGGTGTGCCGAGGATCAGGCCGTTCGGGTTTTTCAAAGCCTTCCGGTCCGCCATAATGAGATTCCCGGACACGGCGTTCACACCGTAATACAGAGCTTCCTTCCGGGGCTGAAACAGTTCCTGAGTCGTGAACGGCATGAATCCGGCAGATGCAGCTGTGCTCATGTTCCGCTCGATCTTTACAAGATTGTTTGCCAGCGGCAGGCAGGACATCAGCCCCTCTTCCTGCTGAAAATCCAGACGGGTCAAGGCGCAGTTTTGCTGCTGGGCAATACCGGACGCCTGCGCTATCGCGCTGTTCAGCTGTTTCTGGCTGCCTCCTACGTTCATGAGTACGAAGGTCATGAAAAAGAGGCGTTCATCCCGGTTCTGGAGATCCTCCAGAAACCGCTTCGCCTCTGCACCGTAAGTATTCAGATCGGACGGGAGAATATCGATGTCGTATCCTGCCCGGACTGCTTTCTTTTGTTCGTCGATTTTGCTCTTATCGATGTCGCTGAGTTTGTGCTTCAAAAGCTTGATGGCCTCCGTCTGGTTCACCGAACGGAAGTGGATAGACAAAACCATCGGCGTTTCCATGTTGAGAAAATACGACAGAATCCGGTCACTGACTTTGGAGGCAAGAATCTGTAAGAAGCTGACCGCGCCGGGCTTTCCGCTCATACCAAACTGCTTCCCCGTTCTGAACTCGAACGAACTGGGGGCGATGAAATCCTTCGTGGTCAGTCCTGCGGGGACAAGATCGTCCCATGAGAATCGGAAACTGTCGGAGGTATCGATATGGAAGATGTTATACATCACTTCCAGATATGCCATACCGTCGAGGGAAACCGCCTCCACATCAAGCTGTTTGAAGTTTGCCAGCAGATCGGCTTCGATCCGGCTCAGTCTGGACTTTGCTGCGGAAAGGTTTTCGGCCTCTATACTATACGATAGGTATTTTGTGCGTGAGAATCTGTTTCTTCCTGCCTTTGCCAGGTTCCGGAGCATGGTTTCAAATTCCTCGCGGATATAGTCGTGACTGTCCCCGAATGCCGGTATCTCGATTCTTTGTGCGATCTTCTCCCGTGAAGCAGGGCGGACTAAAAAAGTCAGCTCGAATGACACGGAGGAATCGAAATAGTTGAGGAAGCTGCACCAGTTTTCAAACACCCCTGTTTTTGCGTCCGGCTGTAAGAGCTGATAATTGGTATCCTCAAAACGGATGCACCGGGAATATCGGTTTTCCGTCACCCGGCATACGCCGTCCGGGTACATCTTCCGGTACGGAATACTGTCCTGCGCAGAGACTTCTTTGTCCTCCGCTTCATTCTTCAACAACATGATCTTCTTCTGCTGCCCCCGCGACAACGGGTTCGCCCTGAACAATCCGCGCCACCTCCTTGTTCAGAATTGCCTGCTTTTCCAGCAGAGCGTAGAAATTCTTTGTTCTGTACGGCCTCAGCTTCGGTTTCAAAAACATCACCGACGCCATACTTTTTACGACAAGCTCCAGCGGCTGTCCGTTCTTCTCATACACGCCAAGCAGAAACGCCGGAACCATGACGATCATCATAAGTAGGGCGGCAAGGGTCGTTCCGAGCGGCCCTTTCAAAAGGAAGTAGGTCGGAACCGCAACCGCCGCGCCCGCCCCAAAGCAGATCAACTGCCGTTTCGTCAGGTTTAGCATCATTTTCGTCTTGATCTTCGATAAATCTTTGGGTACTGCTACATAGGGCATCTTCTCACTCCTTTACATCCGTCAATGAGCAGCGAACACGCTTTTGGCGAGACTTCCGGTCTTGAACAGGGAGAAACACAGAAGCACAGTATAGCCCATACACGTCCAGATTGCCGCCGTGATGTCCCCCGTCACCGCGATGTTCTGCACCAGCACCGCATAGATACCGATGCATACCATGATGAGAAACGCCTGAAAACCGAGAGCCAGCAGGGATCGCAGATAGTTCTGGCCCATGCCGCCCCACTCCTTGCCCATCATCGTGGCCATCGGGATCGGCGCAACCGAGGCTACCAGATAGATCTCGATCATTCTGCCGTAGCAGATTATGAAGATGCAAACAGACAACGCCCATGTGCAGATACCGACGAAGAGGGACTGGAACCATAAACCGAGCAAAGGCCCGATGTCCATCGCTTCAAGCCGCGCTTGCAGATCGGGGATCAGGCTGTCAAAGTTGATTGCCGTATTCCCGACAATCACCCCGGACGCCCGGTTGACAATGGTCTGCGAGAGGTCGAACACGCCCATGACGATATTCCATGTGTTGGTCACGATCAGGACCGCCGCAGCACTCTTGAAAGCCCAGCGGAAAAACATCCATGTGTCCACGTCGTTCATATTGTTTCGATCCACGATAAGCTGGATCAGCTCCAGCGTCATCACAAACGCCAAAATCAAACCCGCGATGGGAACCATCACAGAATCCGACAGATTCCGGATCATATTGAAGATGCTGCCGTTCCATGCCTGCGGGGTCGTTCCCACTTGGGTGGAAATCTCCTGCACCTTCTGATTCGTGGCGTCAAAAAGTCCCGTGAGGTTGTTCATCACGCCGCTCACGAGCAGTTCTTTGAGTTTTTCAGCTATGCTGTCCCACAATGCGTCCAATGGGCATTATCCCCCCTTTCCCGGGGAGACCGTCAAACGATCTCCCCGATGGTTCGCAAAGTTTGTCAGGCTGCTAAAAGTCCGGAAAGAAGCGGGACAAGGGTGATGCCGATGAGGGCGACACCGCCGCCCGCAACAAGTTGTTTCATGCCCTGCGATTTCGCTCCGGGGTTGTCCGAACCGTAGCCCTCGAGCAGATTGATTCCGCCCCACACACCGAGACCTGCGCCAAGTGCAATCACAAGAGTTTGTAAGACCGTTACTGCCTGGTTGAAGAAATCCATAAGTTCCTCCCGATTATGTTATGATTCAGATATTTCATCATCGGAGAGGTCGATTTCCATCACTTCATAGCTGTCCTCCGTTTTCAGCTTGAGACGGTGTGAAAGGAAATCTTCTATATTAAAGGCGTTTTGGGGGTCGGCGTCGGAAGTGTACTTGTAGTTCGGATGCTTCGTCAGATCGTATTTCTCCGAGAGAAACGGCCTGACGCCGCGAATCTGAAGTACACACTTTCCGCCGTCCATGACGGCAAGCTCATCCGGGGACATCAATTCCTTTCCGAGTTTCTGAAAATTCAGGGAGTATGACTTCTCCCTCCCCCGGCTCTCGCCGGTATTGTAGCTGTAAATCGTCTCTTTGCCCAGAGCCGCAGACAACTCCTTCAAGGTGGTTGGTTCCTTCCCTCCGAGGAAAATGCTTGCGTCACAGTTGCCTACAATCGTGTCACTGTTATCCTTATACAGCGCCTTCAGCTGACTCTGCGCCTGCAAGATCAAACAAGCGGAGATCTCGCGAGATCGGATCGTTGCCATGAGCTTTTCGAGTTTCGGAATTTGCCCGATGTTCGCCGCCTCGTCAATAAGGCAGCGCACATGAACCGGAAGCCTCCCGCCGTAGACATCATCTGCTTTTTCACACAGAAGGTTGAAAAGCTGGGTGTACACCATCGAGATCAGGAAGTTAAAAGTGTCGTCATTGTCTGACATGATCAGAAACAACGCCGTCTTCTTGTCTCCTATGGTATCAAGCTGCAATTCATCCTCAGAAGTCAGGTTTCGCAGTTCCTCAATATCGAAGGGGGCAAGCCGCGCACCGCAGGAAATAAGGATCGACTTAGCCGTCTTTCCTAATGCGACTTGTCAAGGACTTTTTCATCAAAATTCAAGGATTGTTTACACCCTGCTCCATTTCCAGCCTCAGCATCCGCTGAATCTTCTGTTCCATTGTCTCCCTTGCGCTTTCGGAGAAGCGCACCTTGACAATGTAGGTGGTCTTTCGGATCTGCTTCCGATAGACCGGGATTTCATCTTCGGTTTCACAGATTTCCGTGTTTTTCGTCTCTGCCATCGTACCTCCCTTTCCGGGTATTCGCTCATGCGTCCTCGTTAAAGGGTGTAGTCACCCTTCTTTTTGCTCGTATCATGCTGGGCCTCCGGTTTATCGGGCTTTGTCTCTTCGATGCCGGAATCGGGGTAGTTACCCCGGTTTTGATCCTCCGCGTCGATAACGTGCCTGACATGAGCGTTGATCTTTTTCAGCGTCTCAAGCTGCTCTCTCAGCGGAGCGTTGTCACGGTCGATCTGATCCATCTGCTGTATGACCTTGTCCCGTTCCCATTCAACACGGTCCTTGTCAAATTCGCCTTTTTCGTTCAGATAGTCCTTGACCTGCCGCCTTGCGGCATGATAGCTTTTCAGCTCCCTGCTGTGCTCGGCGGCAAACTTCTCCTTTGCTTTCTTGAAGAAGATCCCGCTCCATTTCTCATAGACGGGCTTGTTGGTCTCATACCGCACCCCGGCTTTGATGATGCCGTCAAGGGCTGTCAGCCTCGCCCGCAGCTCTGACAGCTGCGTCTTCACGGGATCGGCCTGTGCGGATAACGCCTTGTTGTGTTCCTCAAGATCTGTGAGCGTTACGATCCCATGCTCTTGCAGATAGGAAAAGAGTATTGAGTGTTCGTGCAGGTTCTTTGCCCTGAAGACCTGCCCCCATGCAGTCGCGTTCCGTTCATCGTAATAGGCAGCCAGGTAGTCGTTAACCTTGGGCTCGGCCTGCCGTTGCAGTTCCTCCTTCAGCCGTTCGATGAATGCCGCCAGCTCTTTCAGGCGTTTGCCGATGGTTCTGATTACGGAGTTGATATGCCGGATCCAGCGGTTCCGGTCGCCTTTCTCCGTCCGTATTCCCCGCCACTCCATTTCGCGCACATTCGGTCCTTCATGGATCGTCGGAATCTGAGGAATGCCCTGTTTTTCAAAGGAGCGGTTGTCGATCCGGGCGTCCATTCCATGCTGGGCGAAGTGCGCGTTGTTGATTTCAGCCCAGGCATGACGCCATGTCTCCAGCCTCTCCGGGGTTCCCCAATCGGTTGTGGGGCGGGCGTCGAAAAGCTCTTTGCCTTTCGCGTCACGGGCGCGGCTGCCGTCAGCGTTCAGCCGGTACACTCTCCTTTGCTTCGCTCCCCATTTCCCGCCCGGCTCCATCGGACGGATCGGACACATCACATGAACGTGAGGGTTCGGCGGTCCTCCGTCCTTCGGGTCGGGGAGGTGAATCGCATAATCCGCGATCATGCCCAGATCGACAAAGTTCCTCTGGATGAACTCGCGGGCGATGGCGATGTTTTCTTCCATCGAAAACTCATTCTGAAGGGCGAAGTCGAAACTGTACGCAAGTTGGGCTTTCGGATGCTTTTCGGCTTTTTCAACCTCGTTCCATAGAACCTGACGGTCGGAATACTGACGGGGGACATGGGACGGAAGGAGGACGCCTTTATCCACAACACCGCTTTTGCGCGTATAGTCGCTGTCCTGACCGTAGTAGTCGCTGTGCAGTTTCTCCCCGGCCCGGTACGCGGCGGCGGCAACGGCGGACTGTCCGGCGCTCCGCTTGATCTGGGTCACGGAAAAGTGATACTCAGACGTAATCGTCCACCTCTTCATCGTCAGCGTTCTTGATCCAGTCCTCAAGGATGAACTGCACTCCGGGTTCGGCGAAGATCGCCTTCATGAGTTCATAGAAGTCCTGTTCGGAGATTTCCTCAAGGCCGGGAAGGAGGGATTCGATCACGCCGCCTTTCATGCAAAGACGGTGCGTCCTCTTTCTCCGTTCCCTCTGGCTCAAATATTCCGCGCGGTTCTCCGCCTGTGTGAGCCGGTGTTCAAGCTCCGCCCGTTCTTCGAGAGCCTTTTTCAGCTTCTCTTCGTTCCGGGCTTTTTCCTCCCGCAGTTTGGAGAGCTTCTTGGAGGGGATTGTCTTTTTTTCGTTGTCCATGTGGTTTCTTCCTTTCTTTTGATAGATATAGAAAAAGACCGATCACATTGAAGTAACCTGTCTGAATGGGTGCGGGTCAGTCTCGAATAGAGACGGAGCCTTGTCAATATGGGCTCGCAAAATGCGAGGAGTCCCCCGAACGAATCGTTCGTCCCCCTCATGAGGGGATCACGATTCACGACGTGGGGGTGAGGTTCCTTTACTTGTCGATGCCGTGCGATGCCTCTGCATCGTGCGGCGGCGGCAAGTCTGCAGGAGATAGACGCGAAGCGGCGAAAGAGGGTGCAGCCCTCTTTTTCTGAGCGAAGCGAAGCAGGAATGATCCCGGTTCGATCCGGGATCGTTCCCGGCCCGCTCAGCCAGCAGGGCTGACGCACGAATACCTCCCCTCGGAGGTATAGAAGTGCGCCCTTCGGGTTATCGTGTTCTCCCGCTTCTCCTTTCTTGTATAAACACTCTTGCATTTCCGATTGAATCATGCTATAATATTGATGAAGGAATCCACCGAAACAGGAGATCAGTCCATGCCCGACATCAACGTCACACCGGAGATGAAGGAAAAAATCGATCAGTTCTGTCTGTTCGACGACATTTTCCTTTCCGCTGTCTTCGACAATAATCCCAAGCCAACGGAACGTATGCTCCGGATCATCCTCGACCGGGACGACATCACCGTGACAGCCGTTCACACGCAGAAGCGATTCGTCAACCTTTTGTATCATGAAGTGGTCCTCGATATAGAAGCGGTCACGGATTCCGGCGACGCGATGGATGTGGAGGTTCAGCGGGACAGCCGGGAAGCAATCCCCCGCCGAGCAAGGTATATCCTCACAATGATGGATTCCAAAGCGCTCGATAAAGGGATCGACTATTCCGAACTGAAAGACAGCTATGTAATCTTCATCACCGAAACCGACGTGATCGGGCTTGGATGGCCAGTGTATCGTGCGGAGTGGAAGCTGACGAATGCCGAACACCTCCCGTTCGATGTAGGCGCGCACATCGTATATGTAAACGGTGCGTTCAAGGCAACCCCCGGTGAGGAAACCGATTTAAGCAAACTGATCCACGATTTCCATTGCAGGCGGGCGGAGGAAATGCTGATTCCTGACCTCGCCAAAGCAGTATGGACTTTCAAAAACACCGAAGGAGGGCAGATCGCTGTGTGCAAAGTAATTCAGGATATGATCGAAAGCGCGGAGGCTGCGGCAGCCGTTTCTGTCTGGGCGCAAGCAATTAAGGGTGCGATGCAGTCAACAGGTTGGACCGCCGAAGAAGCTATGGATAAGTTGTCGGTTCCCGCTGAACAGCGTCTTGCCATTAAAAAGCGTCTGGAAGAGTCGAAGTAAGAATCTTAAACCGCAAACGACGAGAAAAGATCATGATTACGACGTTGAGCCCGGAGTATGTCAGAATGGCGGCGCAGAGGACTGAACGGATCAAAGAGGAAATAAGTGCCTACCGTTTTATAGGAATTCCCGAGGATCAAATCAAAGCGGCGATCATCCGGCGTTACAGTCTCTCCGAAACCTATGCCCAGAACTTCCTCGACGATGACTCCAAACCGGAGGAATCCACACCCGAAGCGGTTTGAGTACGGCATAATTCCGAATTGTCTCTTCCTCTTGCTGATTCCGGTTTGAAGTCCAAAAGGTGAGACAGAAAGTGAATACGACCGAGCCTCCCGAGGTATGACAACCTGCGGGAGGTTTTCTTCGTCCCATGAACTGCTTTGGGCTTATAGATGGGTTAGCGGTGTGAGCCCATTCCTTTTCTGATTATAGGGGCTTGCAAATGGAGGTGGAAGATGGTATAATAATTCAAGATGGGATGGATGATGATAAATCAATGTGGATGATATGGATGGAAAACAAAACATGGTTATGAAATGCAAATTCAGATTGATAGCTCTGCTCCTGAGTATCCTGCTGATCCTGACCGGCTGCGGCAAAAAGGAAAGCGGTAAGGGTGATTCCCCTTCACAGTTCATGCGTGATCCTGTGACGGGTGAATATGCGCCGATAGAGAATGCGAGTGTGCTGACAGGCATTTTCCGTGCCGGAGAGACATATCGTTACGATGGAGAAAGGCTGATATCTTCAACCATTCCGTTATATGATCCAGAGAGCGGGAAACTCACGACCTTCTCAAAATACGAGGAAGATATCCCGGTGACAGACGAGAACGGCGAACCGGTATATGTAATTCCCGGCATACAGAAGACGGAGTATATGTCTGTCACCACGCTTCGGACCATCCTGCCGACCGGGGAGTGTATCTCCGCCATTCCTCTGCCCATGCCGGAAAATCATGCTTTCGCTCGCGGCGGAATCACGGAAAACGGTGTTTTGTATCTGTCGTACATGTACAAACGGACGGATATGCTGGAACAGGGGAACTCCGGATATGCGCTCAACCGCATGAATCTTGACGGTTCGGATTACAGCAGCGTCCCCGCTCCCGAGGTTTTCGGCAATCCGACGGATGACTCCGCATTCTCGGGATTTCGTGCCGCGATCTGTCCGAACGGAACGCTGATCGTCGCTTCGGGGTTCGAGCTTGCCATACTGGATCGGGATCTGACCCGTGAATATTCCGTTGTGGCGGAGGATACAATCAAGGATCTTTTCGTGCTGCCGGACGGCAGATGCCTGTTCCTGACGGGGAAAATCCACGCGCAAAAGCTCTGGGAACTGGCGGAGGGTGATCGCCAGCCTGTCCTTCGCGCAGATTTGTCCGAACTCATGGGACGGGTCATCTTCGGCGCGGGAGCGGATTATTACCTGATGGACAACGAAGGAATCCGCGCCGTTACGGGGGAGGAAAGTGTTCCTTTGCTGGACAGACAGAACACCGCGCTATCCTCGGGAGTCTATGTAATCGGAGCCGTCGCTCCGGATGTATTCGCAGTCACTGACGCGGATGCCGACGACGGGGTGATCATACTGTACAGGCGGGCAGAGGATATTGATCTTACTTCGATCAAGGTACTTGAAGTAGCAAGCGCTTTGTTGAACGAGGATTCGACTCTGCAGCAAAAGGTCATAAAGTATAACAGAGAGCATCCCGACATGCGCGTGGTACTCACCGACGTCGTGGATCGAAACGCGGGAAAGGGAGCATGGTATGACCGCCTGTGCTTCAATCTGGGAAACGGATTTTACAAACCTGACATAATCATTGCGCAGAACGGCACGAAGCCCGTTGACGTGCTGATCGCCAAGAATCTGTACCGCGATCTCACGCCGTTTCTTGAAAAGGATGAGGATATTCGGCTTGATGATCTCTTCGGCATGCTCTGCTCGTATTTTACAGATGAAAACGGAGGCTTGTGGGGGATCAGTCCGAGCTTTTACCTCCGCACTCTGACAGGGCGGGATGATATACTTGGAAGATACAGCGAAAAAGGAAGCTGGACGCTCGACGAAGCACTCGATTTTCTCGAATCCAAAACCGGGAAAACAATCGGGCTGGATCGTCTCACGCAGGATAACTGGTCGTGGTGGCTGCTCGGCCCGGCAGGCTTTAACCGCTGGATCGATTATGACGCGGGGAAATGTCATTTTGACCGCGCGGATTTCGGGCGGCTCCTCCGCTATCTGAATACGCTTCCGAAGGATTTCGACGATTATATGCGCCATGCTGACTTCTGGGCGGGCATGAGCGATATAGAACGGGATCTCGATTACACGCCCTACCGGGAAGGAAAGATTGCCCTTATTTCCGCGTGGCTGGATGGTGTGCCGAGCTGTTATACGCTCGGTGAGCAGTTCGGAACGGAGGGAAGCGATACGGCGCTCTCCTATATTGGTTTCCCGACGGAGAACGGACGCGATACGCTTGAACTGCGCACGGAATCTCTCTGCATGATCACGAAGTCCTGTTCTGACCCTGACGCGGCTTGGGATTTTATCCGTACGCTCTTTGACGATCCGGAGAGCCTC
>JAEEGL012117049.1_pt1 | contig 10115 bp, 9 predicted proteins | sample 9134231 | NCBI WGS metagenome assembly JAEEGL01 (sample SAMN16246548, study PRJNA631951) | gut metagenome | biome: gut microbiome; feature: rumen; material: fiber-attached | host: Bos | place: Iran: Karaj | collected 2018-10 | reverse complement strand
TGCTATCCTCGACGGATCCATCAAGAACGCGCCTACAAAGAAGATCCCTTACTTCGATTTCGAAGTACCTACAGAGCTTCCCGGCGTATCCACAGAGATTCTCGATCCCCGTGACACATATGCTGATGCAGCTGAGTGGGATGCTAAGGCTAAGGATCTTGCTGAGAGATTCCAGAAGAACTTCAAGAAGTATGAGACAAACGATGCTGGTAAGGCACTCGTTGCTGCAGGTCCTCAGCTCTGATAGTTGTTCATTTGAATCAGTAATGATTGTAAAGGCTGTCCTTCATTTGAAGGGCAGCCTTTTTCTTTGGTATATAATCTATTAAAGTATGGATAAAAAAGCAGAGATAATTACAGGATTAAAGATTACTGCAGCCGCCGTTGCGGCCTATATTATCGCGGAAACAGCTGGTCTTGAGTTTTCTGTGTCCGCAGGTATCGTCGCCATTCTTTCTGTCCTTCCGACCAAGAAAGAAACAGTCCGGACTGCACTCGACAGATTCGTGGCATTTGCAGTTGCTCTAATAATAGCAGCATTATGTTTTAGCTTTATCGGCTTTAATCTGCCGGCTTTCTGTGTTTATCTTTTGTTGTTCATTGTCTACTGCAGGATATTCGGTTTCTATTCGGCCATGGCGATGGATTCTGTGCTTATTTCCCATTTCCTTTCAACAGGCAGGATGGACCTTGATACGATAATAAATGAAGTGCTTCTCTTCTTTATAGGAACACTTATGGGAATAATAGTTAATCTGACACTCCGTAAAGACAAAAAGAAGACGAATGAACTGACTCTCAAGACTGATGAACAGATAAGACATATCCTTATTAGAGCATCTGAAAGGGTCATAGATACAGATATGAAAGACTATGACGGGAAATGTCTGATTAAACTTGATAAGCTCCTCGAAAAAGCCAGAAAACAGGCTCTTACAGACTATAAGAATGATCTTATAGATCCTGATGACAGCGATATCAGATATATCGAGATGAGGATGAAGCAATCAGAGATATTATCGGAGATCTATAGAAATGTCAGTGATATCAGGACTACTCCGGATACAGCTAAGATAATATCTGATTTCCTGGTAAAAACAGCCAACGAATACGACAGGGAGAATGATGTATCCGGACTTCTCAAGGAATGTGAATCAATTAATGATGAATTTAAGGACCGTCCTCTGCCTAAGACACGCGATGAGTTTGAAGACCGTGCCCGGTTATTTGTATTGATGAGGAGTATAGAAGACTTTTTAAAGATCAAGAAAGAAATGTATAAATAATTAAAATTTGTCTTGAATATACCCTCTCAAAAGAATAGACTCAAATAGTAATCTTTAAACAGCCCGGCGAGGTTGTAAGATTCTTAAAATTAAGAATTCAAGTCGTGCCGGGAAACTATAATTTTCCGGCATTATTATTCCGGGGTAAGGAGTTTCCAAATGAGTGAAGTTACTGCTTCAAATTCTACCGTACTTATGGACGAAGCGGCGATCGAACGTGCGATCATCAGGATTTCCCATGAGATCATCGAGCATAACAAAGGCCTTGATGGTATTGCTCTCATAGGTATTCAAAGAAGAGGCGTATCGATTGCCAGAAAGATCAGGGATTATCTTGAATCTATTGAGGATACTAAGGTTCCGATGGGTATACTTGATATCACATTTTACAGAGATGATCTTTCTACTCTCGCTGCACACCCGGTGGTTAACGGTACCCACATTCCTTTTGATGTTAACGGTACTAAGATTGTTCTCATAGATGATGTTCTTTATACAGGCAGGACCATAAGGTCTGCTATCGATAACATCTTCGATATGGGAAGACCGTCATGCATACAGTTAGTTGAATTAATTGACAGAGGTCACAGACAGCTTCCTTTTAAAGCAGATTATGTAGGTAAGAATATTCCTACCTCTGAATCCGAGCAGATCGAGGTTCAGTTTGAGGATGTTGACGGATCAACACAGGTACTGCTCATAAAGGAGGACAAATAATATGGGACTTAAAAGCAAAGACCTTCTGGGCATGAAGCAGCTTACGCCCGAAGAGATAATGGAAATATTAGATACTGCCAAGACCATGAAGATGGTTGTTGAGAACGGACCTAAGAAGACAAGCCACTTACAGGGAAAATCAGTAGTTACACTGTTCTATGAGAATTCCACAAGAACGAGACTCTCGTTTGAGCTTGCATCAAAGTATATGGGCTCCACAAGTGCCAATATATCAGCTACGGGAAGCTCTGTTGCAAAAGGTGAGTCATTGCTCGACACAGCAAGAACAATCGATATGATGGGTACTGACATCATCGTAATGAGACACCCTCAGTCAGGTGCACCTCATTCAATTGCTGATAAGATAAATGCCAGCATCGTTAATGCAGGTGACGGAATGAACGAGCATCCTACACAGGCACTGCTTGATATGCTTACCATGTATGAAAGATTCGATAAGTTTGAAGGGAAGAAGATAGCAATCTGCGGTGATGTCTATCACTCGAGAGTTGTCCGCTCTAATGCTATCGGTCTTGCAAAGCTCGGTGCTAAAGTAAGTGTTTACGGACCCCGTACAATGATGCCCATAGGAATCGAAAAGATGGGTGTCACGGTAGCCGATAGTGTAGAGGACTGTGTCAGGGATGCGGATGCCGTTATGGGACTTCGTGTGCAGCTCGAAAGAATGAAGAGCAGCCTTTTCCCGTCAGTTGCCGAATATGCAAAGTTCTATGCCATCACTCCTGAAGTACTTAAGCTTGCCAAGCCTGATGCTTTCTTAATGCATCCTGGACCTTGCAATCACGGTGTTGAGTTACCAACGGCAGTTTATGACTGTGATCAGTCTGTTATTAATAAGCAGGTTACTAATGGTGTAGCCGTAAGAATGGCTGTTCTTTACCTGCTCATGGCAAGGAGGAACAACTTATGAAGACGATAATTAAGAACTGTAAAGTAATTGGTTCAGACAAGACCGTAATTTACATTGAAGACGGAAAGTTTGCTGCTGCTTTCGATGAGTCGAAGGCTGATGAAGTAATCGATGTTAAGGGCGGAACAGTCCTTCCGGGACTTGTTGATATGCATGTTCACTTCAGAGAGCCCGGCTACGAGTATAAAGAGACGATAGCAACGGGAAGTGCTGCTGCTGCAAGAGGCGGTTTTACAAGTGTCTGCACCATGCCTAATACTTTCCCTGTCTGTGATAATGCCGCTGTAGTTGAAGGCATTCTCAAAAGAGCTGCAGATGCAGGTCTTGTCAGAGTTTATCCCATCGGTGCCGCAGGCAAGAATCTCGAGAGTGAAGAACTTGCCGAGATTGGACTTATGAAGGAAGCCGGTATCGTAGCTATCAGTAATGACGGTAAGCCTATTGCAACATCAGGTTTCATGCGTAAAGTTCTTGAATATGCTTCTGATTTTGATATGCCCGTTTTAAACCACGAAGAAGATCTTACAATCTCGGGCGGAGCCATGAATGAAGGTGAAGTTTCAACCTCTATCGGCATCAGAGGATGTCCTTCGGTTGCTGAGGATATTATGATCGCAAGAGATATCATACTTTCTGAGTATCTTGATATCCCCGTTCATATCTGTCATGTAAGCACTAAGGGCGGCTTAAGAATGATCCGTGAAGCTAAGGCAAGGGGCGTTAAGGTTACTTGTGAGACATGTCCTCATTATTTCACTTTAACTGATGTATCATGCGAGAACTATGATACTAACTTCAAGATGCACCCGCCGCTTAGAACAGAAGATGATAAGCTTGCTGTTATCGAAGCTATCAAAGACGGAACAGTTGACTGTATCGTTACTGACCACGCACCTCACCATCAGGATGATAAGGAAGTAGAGTTCTCTCATGCTTTAAACGGTATTGTAGGTCTTGAAAGCTCATTCGCGCTTTGTTACACATATCTTGTTAAACCCGGCATCATAACAATGGAAAAGCTTGTTGAGCTTATGTGTCATAATCCTTCGAAGATCCTTAAGCTAGGAAGAGGCGGCATGAACGAAGGTGATGATGCTGACCTTGCAGTATACGATCTTGATAACGAATTTGTTTTCGACAAGGACAAGATGTTAACCAAGGGAAGAAATACGCCTTTCGACGGGTGGAAGCTTAATGGTAAGACTGTTCTTACAATGATGGGAGGAAAGAAGACTTATGAAGAACTTTGCTGATGATCTTGCAAGAAAGATTGCAAAGCTTGATAACCCTACGGTAATGGGTTTGGATCCCAGGCTTGAGTATATCCCTGAGGATATACGTCAAAAATGGCTTAAAGACCTTTCTCCCGATGCGGAACTTGCGGCTGCCTGCGCCATCTACGAGTTTAATACAGCCTTGATAGATGCTGTATGCGATATCGTTCCTGCAATCAAGCCTCAGTTTGCTTACTATGAGATGTACGGTGTTGCCGGTATCGATACTTTGAAGAAGACTATAGCTTATGCCAAGAACAAGGGCATGTTAGTTATTGCTGATGCCAAGCGTAATGACATAGGCAGCACAGCAACAGCGTATGCTGAGGGCATTATAGGTGAGACAGAACTTGATGACGGCAACAGGAAGCATATGTTTAATGCTGATGCGGTAACTGTTAACGGCTACCTCGGTATTGACGGCATCAAGCCTTTCCTTGATGTCTGCGCAAGAGACGGCAAGGGTATCTTCACTCTGGTTCACACATCAAATCCTTCTGCCGTTGACTTCCAGGATATGGTTCTTGAGGATGGTCGAAAAGTTTACGAGCTTATGGCTGATAACGTTAATGAATGGGGTAAGGAACTTGTTGGCGAAGAAGGTTTCTCTTCAGTAGGTGCCGTTCTTGGTGCTACCGTTCCCGAACAGGCTGTTGCTGCACGTAAGAGAATGCCTAACACATTCATGCTCGTGCCGGGTTACGGCGCTCAGGGTGCAGGCCCTGATGCTGCAGTTGCATCCTTTACAAAGGACGGCAAGGGTGCCATTGTAAACGCGTCCAGAAGCCTTATGTGTGCATGGAAGAAGAGGGAAGACCTGGATCCTTCTGATTTTGCCAAGGCAACCAGAGATGAGGCACTCGACATGAAGGCTAAGCTTAATGCAGCACTTAAAGACAGGAAGTATGTATGAATAAAGACTTTTTCTGCGAAGTAACATCGAAATGTATGTTAAATGAGGAAACTACTCTCATTGAGTTTCTTTGTCCTGAAATAGCTTCTTGTGCAGTTCCCGGACAGTTCGTTAACATTACATGCTCTAATTTCCTAAGACGCCCTTTTGGTATTGCATCTGTTAACAAAGAAGCAGGAACTTTCAAAGTGGGCATTAAGATCGTTGGTGAAGGTTCTGAAGAACTTGCATCAATGGATGAAGGTGAAGGAACATGGATACTGGGCCCTCTGGGTAACGGATTTGATCTGTCAAATGGTAAATATATACTCGTTGGCGGCGGCTCCGGTGTTTTCCCGATTAATTTCCTTTATGAGAAGTTAAGCTTAGAAGGTAAGTCTGTTAAGGTTGTTCAGGGATTCAGAGATGCTTCCCAGATAATCATGAATAATGATGGTTATATTCTTACAACAGATGCCGGTGATGCCGGAATCAAGGGTAATTGTTGTGACGGCCTTAATACGCTTACGGATGAGGATATTAACGGTTCCACAATACTTTGTGTAGGTCCGATGCCTATGATGAGGGCGGTATCTTCCTGGGCTGGACAGAAAGGCCTTGACTGCTTCGTATCACTTGAGCAGAGAATGGCTTGCGGAATCGGAATCTGCCTTGTCTGCGTATGCAAGATCAAGGCGGAAGAGGAAGGAATTCCTTTCGAGCATAAAAGATGCTGTAAAGACGGTCCTGTCTTTGATGCTAAGGAGGTGATCTGGTGAGCGAGCGTTTATTCGTAAATGTAGGTGATACTTTCCTTAAAAGCCCGATCATTCTTGCATCAGGCACTTGTAATATGGGCCGGGAATTATCTGAGATATATGATCTTTCCATTCTTGGAGGCCTTTCATCTAAAGGTCTTACGATAAAGCCCCGTGCAGGAAACGAAGGAGTCAGAGTAGCTGAGTGTAAGGCCGGAATGCTTAATTCTGTAGGACTTCAGAATCCCGGTGTTGAACACTTTATCAAGTATGATCTTGACTTCATGAACACACTTGATACCGGTGTTATCGTTAATGTGGCCGGCCACTCTACTGAAGACTATATTGATATGGTTAATGCATTAGATCCGCATAAGGACAAGATCGATGCACTCGAGATCAATCTTTCTTGTCCTAATGTTAAAGAAGGATGCATGTCCATAGGCTCCGATAAGGAACAGATAAAGAAGATAGTCGGACAGCTTCGCAATCTTACTGATCTTCCATTGTGGATTAAGCTCACACCTAATGTTACTGATATAAGCAGTATGGCTCTCGCAGCCCAGGAGGGTGGTGCTGATGCCGTGGTTTTGATAAATACAATGCTTGGTATGGCAGTTGATATCAAAACAAGGCGTCCCGTACTTCATAATAATACCGGAGGATATTCGGGACCCGCTATTAAACCGGTTGCCATCCGTATGGTTTCCGAATGTTACCGCGTGCTTGATATTCCTATTATCGGATGCGGCGGTATAAGCGAGGCTTCTGATGTTCTCGAATTCATGATAGCAGGAGCTTCAGCGGTTGAGATTGGAACAGCTAGTCTTGTTGTCCCTGATTGCCCGCAGTTTATTACAGAAGAACTTGAAGCTTGGTGCGAAGAGAACGATACTGATATAAGAACACTTACTGGAACTTTGCAGCTTTGGCAGTAAATATAAAGGAGTAAAATTATGGCTAACAAAACAACCGAGAACCTTTTTAAAACAAATGCGATCCGTGTAGCTCCCGCAGATACACCTTTCTGGTACACATCGGGTAAGTTCGGACCTTTCTATATAAATACGCATTTTTTGATCAAAGATGAAGGTGTAGCTAATGATGTTCTGAGAATCATCGAGGATGAGTGTGCAACAGATAAAGAAAAGGCACCTAAAAATATCTATGAGGTTCTTGACAGACAGTATAATTCTTCCGAGACATATAGAGACGTAATTGATGAGCTTGTTGAACTTGCTTCAAAGTATGATTTTGACTTTATCTCCGGAGGAGAGAGAAGAGACTTCTTCTTCTCGATGCCTGTAGCTCATCTTATGGATAAGCCTCATCTTACAATCTACAAGGATATGACTTCCACATATACAGACAGTGATTTCAATCCTTTGAATATGCCTATTACAGGTAAGACAGGTCTTCATATTGCCGATCTTATTACAGAAGCATCCAGCTATGACAGAGCATGGGTTCCTGCCATCAGGGATGTAAGTGCTGTTATTAACGATACTATTGCTGTTGTTGACAGACATCAGAACGGTGAAGCAGTTTTGAGAAGCCTCGGAATCTCGATGCAGACTCTTACCGGTGTTGATAAGTCTTTGTTTGATGAAGCAAAGCAGAAAGGTTATATCGATGATGCGCAGTATGAGCTTGTTATCAAGTTCCTTGAGGATCCCGATAAGTATATGAAAGACTTTATCGCATCTCATCCCACTTTCATCGAAGACCAGATAAAGCTTGGCGGTAAGAATGCTGAACGTGCAAAACTTGCTGTTTCAAAGGGCTTTGTATAATAAGTTTGCGTTATAATTAATATAATTAAATAAAGGAACGATACAAATGAAAGACATACCTCTTTACGAAGTTACCAAGATACAGAACTTAAGAGACGTTATAAAGACACGTGTTAAGGAGTTCCCGCAGAATCCGGTTTTCCTTCATAAGCCTAATAAGAGCAAGGAATATGTACCTGTATCCACTGAAAAGTATGATCACGATATCGATTCACTGGGTACGGCTCTTATGCATAAGGTTGATAAGGGCGCAAGAATTGCCATTCTTGCTGAGACAAGGTACGAGTGGTATGTTTCATATCTTGCTACTACAAACGGTACAGGATGTGTCGTTCCTATTGATAAGGAACTTAAGTCAGATGAGATCCTTAATTGCCTTTCAAGAGCTCATGCCGATATAGTTATCTTCTCGGCTTCCAAGAAAGAATCCATTGATGAGGTTTACGGCAAGGTAGACTCTATCAAGTATTACGTTTGTATGGACGACATCGAAGATACCAGATTCATAAGTTATTCGAAGCTTATTGAAGAAGGTGAGAAGCTCTTATCAGAAGGCGACAAGATATTCACGGAAGCAACTATTGATCCCGAAGAGATGACTATCCTTTTGTTTACTTCGGGAACAACTGCAAAGTCAAAGGCAGTTATGCTTTGCCAGAGGAATATCTGTAAGAATCTTATGTCGATGTTCTCAATGCTTTATATCGACAGAAACGATGTGTTCTTCTCAGTTCTTCCTTTGCATCATACATATGAATGTACATGCGGATTCTTAGGACAGGTTTACAGAGGAACAACGATAGCTATCTGTTCCGGACTTCGTTATATAACCTCCGAGATCAAGGAAGCAAAGCCTTCATGTATCCTTATGGTTCCCGTTATGCTTGAGATGTTCTATAAGAACATCATGAAGAACATTAACTCTGATCCTAAGAAAGCCAAGAAGTTCAATACAGGAAGAAAGCTTTCGAAGTTTTTAATGAAGCTTCATATTGATGTCAGAAAGAAGCTTTTCGCGCAGATTCATGATGTCTTTGGCGGCAACATGAGACTTATTATCCTTGGTGGTGCTCCTGTTAAGCCTGAAGCACTTGAGTTCTTCCAGGATATGGGATTCCTGTGCGTGCAGGGTTATGGTCTTACCGAGTGTGCACCGATACTTGCTCTTAACAGAGACGTTGATTTTGAAAATGAGGCAGCAGGTCTTCCTTTGCCCGGAGTTGATGTTCAGATCTTAAATCCTGACTCTGATGGTATTGGTGAGTTTATTGCCAAGGGTGACAATGTCTTTATGGGTTATTATGAGGACCCTGAATCAACAGCTGAGGCACTTGATTCTGACGGATACTATCATACAGGTGACTTAGGCTATATTGATAAGAACGGCTTTTGTATCATTACGGGCCGCAAGAAGAATGTCATAATTGCCCAGAACGGTAAGAATGTATTCCCGGAAGAGATCGAGTATCTTTTGTCTCTTGATGACAGAGTAGCCGAGAGTGTTGTATCCGGAGAGCATGACGATAAGAAGAACGATATTATTATCGTTGCAACTATCTTCCCGGATATGGACTGGGTAGAGCAGAACATAGGTAAAGATGCTTCTGATGAGGCTATTCAGAAAGAACTCGAGGATGCCGTTGATAAAGTTAACGAGAAGCTTGTTAATTACAAGAAGATAAAGAAGGTTGTATTACGTAAGACTGAGTTCGAGAAGAATACATCCCGCAAGATAAAGAGGTATTGATTTGTTAAGTGAAGTAACTGTCTCGAGGATTATTGAAGCTGCAATGAGCGGACAGGCCGACTTTGCAGAGGTCTTTGAAGAAGAGAAGAAGGTTTCATCAGTAGGTCTTCTTAATAAGAGGACTATAAGGGCAGCATCAGGGATCAATTACGGTGTCGGAATAAGACTTATGGCCGGTACCAATGTAGTTTATGTTTATACATGTGATAAGTCTGAGGATGCTTTAATCAAGCTTGCAAAAGAAGCAGCGTCTGCCGTTAAAGGAGGCAAGACTTCCGATATCAAAGAGGTGGAAGCTTTAAGTAAATCCACGCCTTCTATACTTGTTACTGATCCGCTTAGCGTTTCCAAGAAAGTAAATATTGATTTTTTGAAGGAAGCATCCGAATTTGCTTTGAACTATGATGAGCTTATCACACAGGTTGCTTCCTCTTATGCTACTTCAAACAGAGTTATTCACATTACTAACAGTAAGGGCATTAATAAAGAGGAGTCACAGACCAGGATACGCTTCTCCATAGAGACTGTCGCCACCAAGGGAACCGAGAAGCAGACCGGAAGGATTGCTCCCGGAACGATGAGAGGATATGAGTTTGTTGAAGAATATCCCATGATCGATAAGACCCGTGAATGCTGTGAGACTTCTATCAGAATGGTAAATGCCGGATATGCTCCTTCGGGGAAGAGGCCTGTTATTATCGGTAACGGTTGTGGCGG
>JAEEGL011413416.1_pt1 | contig 10115 bp, 6 predicted proteins | sample 9134231 | NCBI WGS metagenome assembly JAEEGL01 (sample SAMN16246548, study PRJNA631951) | gut metagenome | biome: gut microbiome; feature: rumen; material: fiber-attached | host: Bos | place: Iran: Karaj | collected 2018-10 | reverse complement strand
GTGGTCCGCCGTAGGCATAGATAAAGCCTCCCCGGGGGTCGATGCACCAGTCCATGGGACCTTTCTGGGCAGGATCCTGATAGTATATCTCCTGAACTACCCTTGCCGAATCCCGGCCTATGTCCAGTACAAAGCACCTTCTGTCACCGTAGCATTCGGTCACATAAAGAAGGGGGAGGAAAGAGTCCCGGGAATATTTGGCCGGTCCAAAGCCGGCATTGTTGCAATGCGCCTTCTTCAAGGCGGTGGGATAGACGGCAACCACCTTCTTCTGCTTGAGGTCCAGTATGTTGACCTGTCCCCGGTCACGTACCAGGACGGCATTCTTCCCGTGCACCGCAAAGCCCTGGGGCGCTCCCTTGAAAACCATCGCGGAGTCTTTCCATTCGCCGAGGCGGCCGACCAGCTGGGTCTTGACGATACGGGGCGCCTTCCTTGCCGAGGCAAGCGGAGAAGCGGCCATAAAAAAACTGACGGCCATTGCGGCCGTCAGCATAAGGTGACATATTCTCATATTGAAGCTATGTTCTTCTCGTTCAAGAGGTTCTTGCCTTCAGGAGTGTAGGCGTACTCCATGCGGTCGGCATAGTGCTCCTCGACTTTGCGGCGGACTATCTTCATGGTAGAGTTCATCATCTGGTTGGCGATGGTGAACGGCTCGTCGCAGACAACCACGGCTGCGGGCAGCCAGCGGTCGGGGAACAGCGCCTCGTTGGGGCCTCCAGTCTTATACGTATCTATCTCGGCCTGGATCTTTTCCAGCATAGCGATCTTGCCCTCGCGGGTCTCGGGGTCGAGCCCCTTGCCCTGTACATACTCCTTCAGCGCCTCCTTCTCGGGGACTATCATCACGATGGTATACGGATTCTGGTTGTTGTGGAGCACCACCTGCGAGACATACTTGGAAACCTCGGGAAGGCTGTCCTCAAAGGCCTCGGGCGAGTATTTCTCTCCGTCGGACGAGATGAGGAGGCTCTTGAAACGGCCTGTGACATAGAGGAAGTCGGTGTCGAACGGGCAGATGTAGCCCATATCGCCGGTATGGAGCCAGCCGTCCACCACGGTCTCGGCCGTGGCCTTGGGATTCTTCCAGTATCCGGCCATGACGTTTCCGCCGCGGATGACGATTTCGCCCTTCTGGCCAATGGGAACTTCGTTGCCGTCAGTGTCGCATATCTTTATGTCCATGGGCTTTACGGTACGGCCGGATGAGCCGAAGATGGCGTGTCCGGTGGAGTTGGCGCAGATGATCGGGGTGGCCTCGGTAAGGCCGTAGCCCTGGAACATGGGCATTCCGACTGCGCAGAAGAACCTCTGGAGTTCGATGTCCAGCAGGGCGCCGCCGCCCACGAAGAACTTCATCCTGCCGCCGAATCCTTCCCTCACCTGCTTGAAGATGAGCTTGTCAAACAGGAGCATAAGGGGCTTTCTCCACCAGTTGAGGAAGCCTCCGCGGTTGTAATACTCCTTGTTGTAGGCAATTGCGTTCTTGACGGCAAAGTTGAAGAGTTTCTCCACCCTGGGGCCCTTCTTCTTTATTGAAGTCTCTATGTTCTTCTTGAAGTTGCGGGCCAGGGCAGGGACCGACAGCATCACGTGCGGACGGACCTCCTTGATGGCGGTGGGAACGTTGCGGAGCGTTGCCAGGGCGTTCTTTCCGATGGGGACGAAGGCGATGGAACCGCCGTAGAACATCATGGTGTACATTCCGGCCACGTGGGCGAAGCAGTGGTCCAGCGGAAGGATGATGAGCATCACCGAATACTCGCCCATTTCAATCACGGAATTGCCCTGCTTCACGTTACAGGTGTAGTTGCCGTGGGTAAGGAGGATTCCCTTGGGGTCGGCCGTGGTACCGGAGGTATAGCTGATATTTGCGTAATCGTCGGGAGTGATTGATTTATAGCGCGATACGAACTCATCCCTGTGGGCGGCAAGGAACTCGTCACCCATCTTCATGATGTCCGTTATCCTCATTTCACCGGGCTCCAGGGTTTCATAGTCAAAGGCGGTGTCGTCAAATACTATCACCTTTTCCACCTGGGGGCACCTGGAAAGGATGGCCCTGATCTTGGGGAGGTGGTTGCCTGAAACCAGCACCCACTTGGACTCGGAGTGGTTGATACGGAAGATGAGGTCTTCCCCTGCGCCGAGGTTGACGGAAAGGGGCACGTCGGTGGCTCCGGCGTACATGGCTCCCAGTTCGGCCAGGATCCACATTGCGCGGCTTTCCGAAAGGAGGGCTATCTTGTCGCCTTTTTCCAGTCCCAGGGCCATGAGGCCGGCGCCGATGCGGTAGGCCGTCTCACGGGTCTCGGTCATGGATATCTCCTTCCATACCCCGTCCACCTTCTCACGAAGGTATGTATGGTCTGCAAACTGCCTTGTGTACTTCTCAACAAAATCGATGATTGTGGTTCTGTTTTCCATTATAAAATTATGATTTTTAAATTATTCCGTCGGGAAAAGGCCGAAGAGTTCGGCGTCGATCTTATCCGTTATGTACTGGAAATCCTCGGGACGGTTCTCAAACTTGATGTTGTCCACGTCAACTATCAGGAGCCTGCCCTTGTAATCCTTGATCCAGTCCTCGTACCTCTGGTTGAGTCCGGTGATATAGTCGATGCGGATGCTCCTCTCGTACTCGCGGCCCCTTTTCTGTATCTGGGCGATGAGGTTGGGGATGCTGGAGCGCAGGTATATCATAAGGTCCGGAGCCTTCACAAGCGACATCATAAGGTCAAACAGGTCGCTGTAATTCTCAAAGTCGCGGCTTGACATCAGGCCCATCGCGTGCAGGTTGGGCGCAAAGATCCGGGCATCCTCATAGATGGTCCGGTCCTGGATGATGACGTCCTTCTCCTTGGAGATTTCAACCACATCCTTGAAGCGCTTGTTGAGGAAATAGATCTGGAGATTGAACGACCACCTCTCCATATCCTCGTAGAAATCAGCGAGATAGGGATTAAAATCCACGGACTCGAACTTGGGGGTCCATCCATAATGGGCGGCCAGCATCTTGGTAAGCGTGGTTTTGCCGCTGCCTATGTTTCCGGCGATAGCTATATGCATAACGGGCGATATTTTTTCATATTCTCGCAAATGTAGCAATAATCCTGAATATTTGCTAACTTTGTGAAAACAGAATCTCCATGCACATTGGTATAGCAGGCAATATCGGCTGTGGGAAGACTACTCTCACTACCATGCTCTCAGAGCATTACGGCTGGACCCCCAAGTTCGAGTCGGTCACTTACAACCCCTACCTGGAGGACTATTACAAGGACATACCCCGATGGTCGTTCAACCTGGAGGTATACTTCCTTACGCAGCGCTTCAAGGACGTGCTGGAGATTGCCAGGTCGTCCGACGTAATCATCCAGGACCGGACGCTGTTCGAGGGTGTCCACATCTTCGTGGCCAACAACTACGCCATGGGGAACCTCACCGAGAGGGACTACAATACCTACATGGACCTGTTCTCGCTGATGATGTCGCTGGTCAAGGAGCCAGACCTGCTGATCTATCTCCGGAGTTCAATCCCCCACCTTGTGTCGCAGATCCAGAAAAGGGGCCGGGACTACGAACAGTCCATCAGCATAGAATACCTTACCGGCCTCAACGAGCGTTATGAGAAATGGATTTCGGACTACAGGGGGCGCCTCCTCATCCTCGACGGCGACAGCCTCGACTTCAAGAACCGCCCGGAGGACTTTTCCTTCATAACCGACAAGATCGACGCCGAACTATATGGCCTGTTTTAGAATAGTATCATAAAACAGACTGTCCAGTCAGATGACCGTCTGCACCCACGCAGCGTAAGTGGGAGGGGCCCGGCCGAAGGCTGGGAGGGATAGGCCGAAGGCCGTAGTCATCTGACTGGACAGTCTGTTTTAAACATCTGATAATGATCAAGATAAAGACTTTTCATTTCAATCCGCTGGAGACCTGCTGCGCCGTGGTGCATGACGACGCGGAAAAGGCCTGCGCGATAATCGATCCCGGCTGCTGCTCCCCCGGGGAGACGGACGCGCTCCTGGGATTCCTGGAGGCCGAGGGGCTGGTACCGGAGAAGATACTGCTTACCCACGGGCATTTCGACCACAGCTTCGGCGCCGCAGCAATCGCCGCCAGGCTGGGGATAAAGGTCCTGATGCATCCCGCCGACCGGAAGGTCCTGGAAAAGGGGGAACTCTTTTCCGGAGTGTTCGGCATGGACGGATACAACGGCCGCTTCCCTACTGAAGACATTGCCGACGGGGACCTGGTCAAAATAGGGAACAATCTGGAATTCAAGGTCATACATGTTCCCGGGCATACCCCCGGAAGTGTCTGCTTCCTTCACATGGAGAGCAAGACCATGTTTGGCGGCGACACCCTGTTTGCCGGCAGCATAGGCCGGACAGACCTTCCGGGAGGAGACTACGACGCCCTGATGGAGAGCATCTTTGGGAAACTGCTCACCCTGGATCCCGCCATAATGGTGATTCCCGGCCACGGTCCCGACACCACCATCGGCCGCGAGGCCCTGTACAACCCCTTCCTGGAACCATTCAACGAACCCGAGGAGACAGAATGAACAAGGAATTCATAAGGATCCGGGGCGCCAGGGCCAACAACCTCAGGAACGTGGACGTGGACATCCCCAGGGACTCGTTCGTGGTGGTTACCGGCCTCAGCGGAAGCGGCAAGTCGTCGCTGGCCTTCGACACCGTCTACGCCGAGGGACAAAGGCGCTACATGGACACCCTTTCCACCTACGCCAAGCATTTCATGGGCATACTGGAAAAGCCGGAGGTGGAAGAGATAGAGGGGCTGAGCCCAATAATCGCGATAGAGCAGAAAACCACCGGGAACAATCCCAGGTCTACGGTGGGGACAATCACGGAAATATATGATTTCCTGAGACTTCTGTATGCAAAAGGGTCCAGGGCCTTCTCCCCCGTCAGCGGGGCGGAGATGGTCCGTTACACCGACGCCCAGATAGTGGACCTGATCATGGAGGGCTACAAGGGCCGGAAGTGTTACCTGCTGGCACCGCTGGTGAGGGGCCGCAAGGGACACTACAAGGATCTTTTCGAGCAGCTCCGCCGCCGCGGCTACACCGACGTAAGGGTTGACGGGGAAATCCGTCCCCTGGCCGAAACCGACGCCCTGGACCGCTACAAGGTGCACTTCATCGAACTTGTGGTGGACCGGCTGGTCCCCGGCGAGGGCGACCAGGGCCGGATCCGCGAATCCGTCGTGACCGCCCTCGGCGTAGGTCACGGTTCCATCGCGATGTACGACCTCTCCTCGGGTGAAATCCGCCATTTTTCCAAGCACCTGGTGGACCCCGAAACCGGACTCTCGCTGCAGGAACCCCAGCCGCACAGCTTCTCATTCAATTCCCCGGAAGGCTATTGCCCCCATTGCAAGGGACTCGGAATGATTGTGGACGTCAATCCCGACACCATCATTCCCGACCGCAGCAAATCCATCGCCGACGGCGGAATCGTTCCGCTTGGAAAGGTCAGGGAGAACCGGAAGTTCGACATTATCCGCTCCATAGCCCGGAAATACAACTTCTCGCTGTACGACCCCATCGCGGCCATCCCGGACGAAGCCGTATCCCTCATCATCTACGGTTCCGACGAACTGTTCCGCGTTGGCGACGGGACCCTGTCGGAAATGGAGTCCTTCGGCGGCGTGGTAGACGACGTCGAGGACCGGGTGGTGTGTCCAGTATGCAACGGTAACCGACTGAATTCCAACGCACTGTGTTTCAAGATCGACGGCAGGACCATCCCCGAGGTGTCGGCCATGGAAATGTCGGAGCTGAGACGCTGGCTGGACACCATCGAGAACGATTTTTCCTCCAGGGAGAAGGCCATCGCACGGGACATCCTCAAGGAACTCCGCGAGAGGGTCCAGTTCATGCTGGACGTGGGCCTGGACTACCTCACCCTCGACAGGGCCACGGCCTCGCTTTCCGGAGGCGAATCCCAGCGCATCCGGCTGGCCACCCAGATAGGCTCCAAGTTGGTAAACGTGCTCTACATACTGGACGAGCCGTCGATCGGGCTGCACCAGAAGGACAATATCAAGCTGATTTCCTCCCTCAAGAAACTACGCGACGAGGGTAACTCCGTAATGGTGGTGGAGCATGACCAGCAGACCATGACCAGCGCCGACTGGCTGGTGGACGTGGGTCCCGGAGCCGGGGAAAACGGCGGCAGGATATGCCTGAACGCCCCCCTGGACGTACTGGTTGAAGGCAAACGGCCCGACCCGGAAACCGCACCCCACTGCATCACCGGTGAAAGCATAACCCTCGACTACCTGAAGGGACTCAGGTCGATACCCGTCCCGCCCAGGAGACGGAAGGGAAACGGCCTCACCCTGGGCCTCAGGGGCGCCACGGGGAACAACCTCAAGGGAGTCGACGTGGATTTCCCCCTGGGATGCTTCATAGGGGTAAGCGGCCTCAGCGGCAGCGGAAAGTCGTCGCTTGTGAACGAAACCCTCATGCCGATCCTGCGGCGGAAATTCTACCGAAGCACTGCCAAGCCATTGCCTTACAAGGAGATAGTGGGTGACGGCAACATCGACAAACTGATAGAGATCGACCAGTCCCCCATCGGCCGGACCCCGAGGAGCAACCCCGCCACCTTTACCGGGGTGTTCGGCGACATACGCCTGCTGTTTGAAAACACGCGTGACGCCAAGGTGCGCGGATTCAAGGCCGGGACGTTCTCGTTCAACGTGCCGGGAGGCCGCTGTGAGGAATGCAAGGGCGCGGGGATCAAGGTTATAGAGATGAATTTCCTCCCGTCGGTGAACGTGGTCTGCGAGCAGTGCAGGGGACGCCGGTACAAGGAAGAGACCCTCGCCGTCAAATACAAGGGAAAGAACATCAACGACGTGCTGGAAATGAGCGTCTCGGAGGCCTATGAGTTCTTCAGGAGCATCCCCAGGATAGCCGTCAAGCTGAAGGCCCTCCTGGACGTGGGGCTCGGATACATCCACCTGGGACAGAGCGCGGTAACCCTGTCGGGCGGCGAGTCGCAAAGGATGAAGCTTGCGGCCGAACTCGCCAGACCCGGTACCGGGAACACCCTGTACATTCTTGACGAGCCCACCACCGGCCTCCACTTCGAGGACATAAAAGTGCTCCTGGGTGTGCTCCAGGCCATCGTGGACAAGGGAAACACGGTAATAATTATCGAACACAACCTCGACATCCTCAAGAGCGTGGACTACATAATCGACATGGGACCGGAAGGCGGCCGCCGGGGCGGTATGATAGTGGCAACCGGCACCCCCGAAGAAATAGCCCTGGACCGGAAATCGGTCACAGGGCCGTATCTAAAGGAGGTCCTTTAGGACCGTTCTCTCATTCTTGAAGCTTACAACGTCTGGCCTCCGATGAATTCCCTCATTATGGAGGTCGGAGGGATGGCGGCGATTTCCTGCGGCGTCAGGGCCACTATGTACTCGAGGAACTTCAGCAGCCGGACCGCCTCGGTATAAGCCTTGGAGGTGGGAGGTATCCTGCGCAGCAGCGGGTCGGCATAGTACTTCAGGAGCGGCAGTTCGTAGATCAGGGCCGTGTTCATCAGGGCGTCGGCATTTTCCTGGAATGGGAAGATGTACTTGACCTCGCCGCGTCGGACGCTGTCCCAGCCAAGGATGGTCTTCTCCGGGGTATGGCCGCGATAGTTGAAGTCCCGGACCATGCGCCTCATGAGGCGGTTGTCGGAAGTGGACAGGTTGTTGTTCTCGTCGAGGTTGAGCGATGTCAGCGCAGAGGCGTACACCCTGAAGATCCTGGAGTTGTCAACATCGGGGACCATCGCCGGGTCCAGGGCGTGGATACCCTCCATAATGAGGATGTCCTTGTCCTCGAACCTCATCCTGTTGCCCTCGAAGAATTTCCGTCCCTGCTTGAAATCGTAGCGGGGAATCTCGGCCGTACCTCCCGACAGAAGCGTGTTGAGGGTGTCGCCAAGGAGTTTCAGGTCCATGGCCTCCAGGCACTCGAAGTCAAAGTTACCGTCCTTGTCCTTGGGTGTGAACTCCCTGTCTACAAAGAAGTTATCCAGTTCTATCACCTTTGGGTTCATTCCCAGGACGCGGCACTGCTGTGCGATCCTGAGCGACGACGACGTCTTTCCGCTGGACGACGGACCGGCAATGAACACTATCTTGACCTTGTCTTTCCGGGCATGGATCATGTCGGCGATGGCGGCGTACTGACGCTCCTGCCTGGCTTCGGACAGGTTGATGAGCTGTATCGCCCTGCCCTTGCCGATGGCCTTGTTGAGCTGCCCCACGCCAAGGACGCCGGTGGTTTCGCACCAAGTGGAATACTCGGCCAGCGACCTGGCCACCTTCGACTGCTTCTGCATGGGGATGCCTTTCTCGGGGTCGCCCAGCGAGGGATACTGCAGGCAGAAACCCCGCACGCAGGGCACTATTCCAAACACCTTCAGGTAACCGGTGGAAGGGACCAGGGGGCCGTGGAAAGAATCGGGCCTCCCGTCAAGCCAGTAGACGCTGCAGGAATAACGGCCGAGCGACTTCTGAAGGGCCGCCTTGAAATACTGCCGGTTGGAGAAAAACAGCTTTGCAGCCTCCTCCAGGGGCAGATGGGTACGGGAGAATGGAAGGTCGGCCTCCACTATCTCCTGCATCCTCCGGCGGATTGCGGTGAAATCCTCATCCGAGAGTGGCAGGGCTACCCTTCGGCCTTCATCGGAAAGGCGGGGCTCCACCGTCTCGCAGTAGAAACCGCTCGGGAGGGAATGGTCGATTATCAGGACCCGGTCCGGGAACAGGTCCCTGACGGCGTTCTGGAGCACGAAACTCAGCGAGCGGAGCCAGGTGCGGCGGCCGTCGGGATGGTTGTAGCCTATGAATTCCACCTCGTGCGGCTCATCGATCCTGGTGTCAAGGCCTTTGAGTTTGTGGTCCACAAGGGCGGCCAGCACCCTCTGGCGCTTACCCGTTCCGGGAGACTCCACATAGGGGCAGACGGCATCGGAAAGCTCCTTGAGGGTAGTCCTCATGGGAACCTCGTGAAACACTCCGTCATTCACGCAAAAAATCCTGATGTTCTCTATTTCCATATCTCATCAATTTCAAGGTCGGTGCCCGCATGGCGGCGCGCTCATGACAGACGGCAAGGCGGCGTGCTCATTTCAGCCCGCATGGCAGTCCACACATGACAGCCAGCATGGCGGCGTCCCAATGGTGGTGCAGGATGGTGCAGCCGGATAGCGTCCCAATGGCGGTGCAGGATGGTTGCAGCCAGATAGCGTCCCAATGGCGGTGCAGGATGGTTGCAGCCGGATAGCGTCCCAATGGCGGTGCAGGATAGTTGCAGCCGGCAGGTCTGCGCCCTCTGCAGGCGTCCTCAAGCGACACGAATATAGCAAATGTTTTGGAAATAATGCTGCAGGGCAGAATTATTTGATGCGCCGGCTCCGATCCGCACAGTCGGCACCGACTTTGGCCATAATCGAGCCCGTCCGTGTCAACCATGTCACGGGCGGGCCCGATTTGCCGCGTTTCCAGACCCGACTGTGCGGATCAACGCCTCCCGACAACGACGAAAGCGGACGCGGAGGCAAAGGCGGAAGCTGAGGCAAAGTACGGAAGCGAAGGTGGAGGCGGAGGAAGCCTCCGCAGGCCTAGGCGGGATTCCCGGCCCGACCGGTAATCTCACCAAAATCCTTTCACAGCGTTGCAAGCGCTTGTCAACCTATTAACTTCGCGGCGGCTAAACGACTGATTCATAGATACTTAGCAGAAATCGGGGTCAACAGCGACGCTACCCCGATTTTCATGATATTCCTGATTCTCAAGCACTTACGTGCCACGAATCATTTAGGGCGGACGACCTTGACGCCGCTGCCGGGATTGCGTGAAGCGGGATTGCCGGTCATGCCGGCAATGACGGTTGGGGATGGTTCTTCTAAACTGAGGTCGGAAAATTCAGGCTTGTGCACGGGCGGGTTCACTTAGCCCGCTTTTCAGGCCCGTCCGTGCGGATCAATGCCTCCCGACAGCGGCCAAGGTGGAGGTGACGCGAAGGTGGACGCGGAGGCGGAGGTGGAGGCGAAGGCGGAGGC
>JAEEGL010573682.1_pt1 | contig 10115 bp, 6 predicted proteins | sample 9134231 | NCBI WGS metagenome assembly JAEEGL01 (sample SAMN16246548, study PRJNA631951) | gut metagenome | biome: gut microbiome; feature: rumen; material: fiber-attached | host: Bos | place: Iran: Karaj | collected 2018-10 | reverse complement strand
TCGAACTGCGGCTCGGCGATCTTGACGGAGATCACGGCGGTCAGGCCTTCGCGGAAATCCTCGGGAGCCAGCTCGCCCTTGAATTTCTCCAGGAGCTTGTTCTTCTCGGCGTACTGCTTGAGCGAACGGCTGAGGCCCATCTTGAAGCCCTGGAGGTGCGTACCGCCCTCGATCGTATGGATGTTGTTGACGTAGGAGTAAATCTTCTCGGAGTAGCCGTTGTTGTACTGGAGGGCGATGTCGATCGGGATGATCTTGTCGGAAGTGACGCAGACCGGCTGCGGGATGATGGTCTGGGCCCCGGCGTCCAGGTAGCTGATGAATTCGCTCAGGCCCTGCTCGGAATAGAACATCTCCGAACGATGGACCTTGCGGCCGGTGGCCTTGGACTCGCCGCTCTCGTCGGTAACGAACTCGTCCACGAATTCGCGCTCATCGGTCAGGCGGATGTGGATGCCCTTGTTGAGGAAGGCCAGTTCGCGCAGACGGGCCGCCAGGGTGTCGTAGCGGTACACCGTCGTCTGGGTAAAGATGGCCGGGTCGGGATGAAAGGTGATGACCGTTCCGGAATCCTGCGCCTCGCCGACGACCTGTACGGGACCGAGCGGCTTGCCCTGCGAATAATGCTGTTCGAACACCTTGCCTTCGCGGTGCACCTCGGCGACCAGCGAGTCGGAAAGGGCGTTCACGCAGGATACGCCCACGCCGTGCAGACCGCCGGAAACCTTGTAGCTGGACTTGCTGAACTTGCCGCCGGCGTGCAGGACCGTCAGGACCACTTCGAGGGCGGAGCGGTGCTCCTTCTCGTGCATGCCCGTCGGAATGCCGCGGCCGTTGTCCTGGACCCGGATGGAGTTGCCCTCCAGGATGCGGACGTCGATCGTGTCGCAGAATCCGGCCATGGCCTCGTCGATACTGTTGTCCACGACCTCGTAAACCAGGTGGTGAAGCCCTCGTTCGGCGATGTCGCCGATGTACATGGAAGGACGCTTGCGGACCGCTTCGAGGCCCTCGAGCACCTGTATGCTGTTGGCGGAATACTGCTCTTCCGCGAGCTTCATCTCGTCTTTCTCAATCATCGTTTTTCGTTCTGTCAATAAATCCCGCGAATTTACGAAAAATATCGCGATTTACCTACATTCCGAAGCTCAAACCGAGCGTCAGATACGGACTTTTTTCGACGAAACCGGGCATACGCTCGATCGCCATCCCCAGCAGGTTGCCGGCCTCCGCCCAAAGCCCCCAGTGCGCGTCGATCTGCCAGGCTCCGGTGAGCCCCACATTGGCGTAAGCCGGGATCTTCACACCGTCCCCCGTGATCAGGATGCGGGAGGAGGCGAAGTCCAGGAATGCGCCGAAGCGGAGCTGGCGGAGCCAATTGTAACTTCCCTGCAGGGTGGCGGTGACGGCGGGCGGCGCGTAGGCTCCGGTCCCCTGGTAGATGCGCAGGTAGCTGTAGGACACGATACCGTCCAGGTCCAGGCGCTCCCCCTTCCAGGAAAGCCGGCCGAGGCCGTAGGCGCTCTTGTAGTCCGTCAGGACGATGCCGCACAGCGAGGCGAGGGGCTGTCCGAGATAGGACACGTAGCCGGTTTCGAGCGAATACTGCAGGCGCGAGTTCCAGCGGCCCGTCAGTCCGGCCAGGATATGGAGCTGCTCGCGGGAAATACCGGCCTGGGCCGCGGTCAGCTGGGCGGTGTGATTGATTAGCTTGAGGTCGTAGAAGGTACGCAGGGACTGGCCGCCGCTGATACCGGCATATAGCTCGAGGTCCATCTGCGGGATGTCCATGCGCGCCGTCACGTCAGGAGACAGGCTGAAGCGGAACGCCCCGGCGGGACCCGCATAGTCCAGGCGCAGGCCGGCATCCAGGTGGACGGGGCCGAGCACGAAATCCAGGTGGGGGCGGAGCGAGGCGTAGAAGTTCGTCCCCGTACCGCCGAGCAGTTCATTGGCCGAACTGATGTTCTGCATCCCCAGGTCGGCATCCATCAGGAAGCCGTATTTCTGCCGGACGACCGGACCGGCGGAAAAGCCGAAGAGGAGCACGTTCTCGCCGATATGGCCCGTCCGGGCCGGAAGCGTATAGCTGTCACCGGAATGGCGGTAGTCCGCGCGGACGTCGTAGCGCAGCACGGCACCCGCGTACTCCCGCGAACGGATGCGGGCGGAAGCCAGGGCCGACTGGAAAGCGGAGCGGAAAAGCGGCGCATTCCCCGCCTCCCCCGAATAGATGCCTTCGTAGCCGAACTGGTAGGACAGCCGGCTCCGGGGGCGCAGGAGCAGCCCGTTGAGACCGGCCCGGCTCCGGATGTCGTGCCCGCCGAAATTGCCGTCCGCCCCGCGGCGGCCGTAGCGGCCCGCATAACCGTCGATGTCGGCGTAGACACCCACGCTCAAGTCATCCGCACACAGGGCCTGCCAGGCCAGTTCGAACTGCGGATGCAGGCTGTAGCCCGCACCGGCGCGCAGGTAGAGCCGCTTCGAATCGGGGGTCATGGGCTCCGGGGTCAGCTCGATGCGGTAAGGCGAGAAATCATACGAACCCCGGTAGGGCGTATCGAATACCGAGTAATCGAAATCGTACGCGAAACGGTAGAGCGTATCCGGGACCTGCATGCCGGTCTGCTGCTTCTGGAAGTCGGCGAAACGGGCGATGTAGTCGTTGGTCACGCTCACCGACTGGTTGATATTCTGGGCGGCCAGCGGCAGGACGGCCGCAACGGCCAGCGAAAGGGCGAAGAGGGTCTTTCTCATACGTTTACTCGTTCATCAGGGTGGAGAGACGGTCCAGTTTCATCTTGACGCTTCCGGCGATGTCGTCCGTTCCCTTCTCGGGCTCGTAACCGTCGCGAATGCTCTCGTAGGTCGCGCGGGCCTGGGCATACTGCCCGCGCTCGGCGAAGGCATCGCCCAGCACCAGGTAGGCGCGGGCCAGCCAGTAGGACTGGTCGCCGGCCACCTGGGAGAAACCGTACACCGCTTCATCGACGGCATCGAACTTACCGGTGTCGAACAGATCCTGGATCACCATGTAGCGGGACTCCGCTCCGATGGCGTCGGAGGCCTCGGTCCCCAGCTCCCGGAACAGGCCCAGGGCGTCGTTGCGCCGGGAGGTGGCCAGGCTCGATTTGGCCTTGGTAAAGGCCGCTTCGCGCTTGAGGGCGGCCGAGGAAGTCTCAGAGGCAAGGACGGCATCGGCCGCGGGGATGGCGGCTTCGTAGTCCTTGCTCCGGTAGGCGGAGCGCATCATGCCCGTACCGGCGGTTTCCCGGACGGCGTCCATCCGTGCGGTGGCGGCCAGCCGCCTGTACCCTTCAAAGGCATCCTGGTAGCGCTCCAGGCCGTAGGAAAGCTCGGCATAGCGGAGCCGGGCGATCTCGGTAAAGGAAGTGAGCGAATCGGAGGCGGCGGCGCGGGCGTAGGCCTCGACGGCCTTCTCCTTGTCGCCCTGGGCGTTGTAGGACTCCGCCAGGTAGAACTCGGCCTGCAGCCGGTCGGCGGCGCCGGGATAACCCTCCAGGTAGCTGCGCAGGGTGGGGATGGCCTGCTGGTAGTTGCCGGCCAGGTAAAGCTGCTCGGCGGTATTGAAATACATCTTCTCCCGGTCGGAGTCGCTGCGGCTCTGGGCCAGGGAGTTCTGCTCCACGTATTCGAGGAATTTCTCGGGCTGACGGAGGGTCTGGTAGATGGATTCGATCGCCGTCATGGCCTCTTCGGCATACTCGCTGCCCGGCATCAGGGAAATCACCTCCTTGTAGCTGGTCAGCGCGGAGTCGTAATCGGACATGTTGCGCCGCACCATGCCGAGGCCGATCAGGGCCCGGACCACATAAGTGTTGTCCCGGGTCGTCCGGCGCAGGCGGGTGAAGGTGCGGACGGCGTCGTTGTTGGTCTTGAGATCCATCTGCGCCCGGCCGAGCTCGTAGCAGGCCTCATCATAGAGCGGGGCGTCCGGCGAAGAGTCTTCGACGTGCAGCAGGGTCGAGACCTTGCGGCGGGTGTCTCCGGCCAGGCCGTACGCGACCGCCTGCTGGAACCAGGGATAGATGTCGTCCGGGGAGAAGAATTCCGTCACGACCTTCTGGTAGGAAGCGGCGGCGGCCCGGTAGTCCCGGCGGCCGAAATCGCAGTCCGCCCTGCGGGTCAGGGCATCCTGCCGGCAACGCGCGTCGCCCGAGGCGATGTAAACGTCGAACCAGCGGGCGGCGGCGGCATAGTCTCCCTGCTTGAAGCAGCTGTAGCCGATGTTGTAGGCGAGCAGGTCGCCCTCCGCCGTGCCGTACAGCGCGGCCGCATTGTACAGCTCGGTGAAGATGTCCTCCGCTTCGGCGAAATTGCCGGCCAGGTAATTGGCCTCGCCCATCCAGTAACGGGCGAGCTGGTTGAGACGGTCGGTGCGGGGGACGTAATAGGCGGTGGCCCGGAAATAGGGGATGGCATCCCGGTAGGAACCGTTCGCAAAGAGCTGCTCGCCGCGCAGGAAGTTGGCCTTGGTGTAGTTGTCCCGCATGTCGGGCGTCAGTTCTTCGATGTTGTCATAGGCTTCCACCGCCCCGGCGTAATCCCGGTCCACGAGGGCCGCCAGGGCCATGTAGCCGTAGATCTGGTCGCCGCGGGCCTTGGTGGACCAGCGAGCGATGTAGCGGGCGAAGCCGGAGGTGTCTTTGTTGAGGTCGAAGGCGAGTTTGGCATAATTGAAGGCCGCATCTTCCGTGATCTCGGGGTCGTAGTCCACGGCGGACGCCTCGTAGAAGGCCTGCATGGCGGACACTTGGTCGTGGGTGCGCAGGTAAGCGTTGGCCAGGTGGTAGTTCGCCGCCTGTCCGAGCGAGTCGCGGCGCTCGCCCATCTTCAGGAAGTTATCGATGGCGCCGGGATAATCGTTGACCGAGTAGAGCACGGTCCCCGCGTAGAAGTAATCCTTGCGCGTCATGTCCTCGAAAGAGAGGGCGTCGAAGTATTCCCGCGCCTTCTCCCGGTCGCCCCGGATCAGGTAGCACTCCGAGAGGATGCGGGCCAGCCGCTCCCGCCGTTCCGCAGGCACGCTGTTGTAGATGCGCGTCCCTTCGCGCAAGGCGAAATCGTAGTTTTTCTGGTTGAACTCGCAGTCCACGATGTAGAATTCCGTCAGTTCTTCGAAACGCGGGTCGGCAGAGGCTTTCCAGAAATTCGCTTCCGCCAGGGCGAACTGCTTGTCTTCGTAGAGCATGATACCCGTATAGTAGCGGGAAGGCGCCGTATAATCCGATAACGGCAGGGACTCCATCAGGGTGAAGAACTGTGATGCCTCCAGGTCGTGTCCGGTCGCAAAAGCGGCATAGCCGCACTTGAAGATGTATTCGGGCAGCTCCGCTTCCGTCAGGTCATCCATGGACACCTCGGAGAACTCCATGGCGGCCTGCTGGTAGTGGCCGGTGTCGAAGAAGATGCGCCCCTGCTCGAAGCCGATACGTCCGGTGAGCCGGGAGTGCGGATAGCGCTGGCGGTAGGCGTCGAGCCGCTCGGGATAGTCGTCCATGCGCTGTTTTATCGCACAAATCAGCGCATACCCTTCCGACAGCGGATCATCGGGCATCTCCTCGAAGAGGATGCGTGCCTGTTCATACATCCCGTTTTCATAGAGCCGGATCGCCTTCTGCCAGGTCCGGAGGTCCGCGTCAGGCGCCGCATCCAGTCCCGTCGCCAGGACGAGGGCCGCCAAAAACGCGGCCAGGCGGGGAATTGCGTTCATACACAGTTTCTGGTTCATAGTTTACAAATTTACTCATTTTTACGCTATATTTGCAGGGTATAGCCAATTAAATTTTCACGCCCGCATGGAAGATCTCAACCCCGGTTCCCCCGTCATCGCTTTTTCCGGTGCCGATATCCTCAACGGCGAGAGTGTCGTCGTGTACGGACTCAATCTTGAGGTACTGCCCGGACAGCTTGTTTACATCGTCGGCAAGGTCGGCAGCGGCAAGACTTCCATCTTTCGTACGATCACAGCCGAAAACCGCCTCGGCAAGGGCAGCGGCCAGGTCTGCGGCTATGATCTGACCCGCCTCCGCAAGAAGGACATACCCTTTCTGCGGCGCAGGTTGGGGGTTGTTTTCCAGGATTTCCAGCTTCTCATGGACCGCAGCGTGGAGAGCAACCTGGCCTTCGTGCTCAAGGCCACCGGCTGGAAAGACGAGGTGGCCATCCACAAGCGCATCGACGAGGTTCTGGAGGCCGTGGACATGGGGACCAAGGCCCATAAGATGCCGCACCAGCTCTCGGGTGGAGAGCAGCAGCGCATCGCCATCGCACGCGCCGTCCTCAACAAGCCGGAGCTGATCCTGGCGGACGAGCCGACAGGCAACCTGGACGAGGAGACGGCGGAGGGCATCCTGCAGCTCCTGTCCCGGATCAACCGGGAGGACGGTACGGCCATCGTGATGGTCACGCACAACCGTTCCATCTGCAGCCGTTATCCGGGCCGGGTCATCGAAATCCGCGACGAGAGCGGGCGGGAGATCGGCGCATGACCCTCCGGCAGCGATACGACGCCGTACTCGGCTATTTCCGCAGCCACGTCCCCGTGGCGGAGTCCGAATTGCATTTCGATTCTCCTTTCCAACTGCTCGTGGCGGTGATGCTGTCGGCGCAATGTACCGACAAGCGGGTCAATATGACGACGCCGGCCCTGTTCGCCGCTTTCCCCAGCCCCGAAGCCCTGGCGGCCGCCTCCGAGGACGAGGTGTTCGCCCTGATCCGTTCGATCTCCTACCCCAACAGCAAGTCCCGCCACCTGGTCGGGATGGCGCGCAGGCTGGTGGCCGATTTCGGCGGGCAGGTGCCTTCCGATATCGACGCGCTGATGAGCTTGCCCGGCGTGGGGCGCAAGACGGCCAATGTGGTTGCTTCCATCGTCTGGAGCGAGCCGGTGATTGCCGTGGATACGCATGTGTTCCGCGTGGCGCGGCGTCTGGGGCTGTCCAGCGGTACAACGCCGAGAGCCGTAGAACTGGATCTCGAACGGCATACGCCGGAGGAACTGCGCCCCATCGCACACCACTGGCTCATCTTGCACGGCCGCTACATCTGCACCGCCCTCAAACCCCGCTGCAGCGACTGTCCTCTCTCCGCCTGGTGTAAAGAATACCACGAAAGCGGCATGTCCGGTGAGGACGCGGCCTAGATGCCGAGCTTGCTGCGGATGGCGGCGGGGATGGCGTCCTTGTGGACCATGATGCTGATGCTGCGCAGCTGGATGTAGGCGCGTGACATGTAGAGGTAGCCGCCCATCTCCGGGTTGCGGTTCGGGCCCCAGGAATTCTTCGTCTTGTAGAAGTAATTGCCATTCTGGTCTTTGAACAGGCCGGTCAGATGCATCAGGTGATCGTCGGTCGTGTCGAAGCTCTCGAACGCCTTCTGGCGGACATCCTGCGTCACGACACGCTCCGGGAACATCTTCTCGAGCTTGACGGCCTCGGTGAGGTTCTCCGGATCGGGGCAGATTGCGATGCCGCGGTTGTGCATGAACTCGCTGGTGCTGACGTCGCCGTCCCAGTCAACCGTGTAACCGTTCCTGAGGGCGTTGTCGATGACGTCCATGAACTCGTCGAGCGGGAGGTTGTACTGCAGACCGTTGTCCCAGTTGTCCGGAACCTCGATGCTGACGGGCGCATAGAACGGATGATGGTTGAAGCTCGTCAACTCCACATAGTCGCTCAGGTCGTCCAGGCCGAGCATCGCGGCGAAGCTTTTCGCATCGTAGCTCCGGCCCTGATAGGTGAAGGTCTCCGGGACCTTGCCGAGATAGATGTCGAACAGGCTGTTGACCAGCTTCTTATACTCGGGACTCTGCTTCCGCTGGGTCACCGAAACCGCCGCTATGCCCTGAAGATAAGCGTTCAGCTCACCGTGGCTGTGCGTCGGGGAATCATATTCGATGCCATCATAAACGCTCTCGGGAAGGATGCCGTATTTCTCGATGGCCTGCGTGGCCATATGGGCGATGGATCCCTGGCCGAGGTTACCCTTGCCGCGACGGAGGTAGTTGTCGAAAAGCCTTGCATCGTAATTGTTCCGCACGACGAACATTTCGGAGAGGTCAAATTCTCCTTTGCCCTTCCGGATCAGTTCGGCTTCCAGGAATGAAATGGTGGCGAAGCACCAGCAGGTACCGGTCGAAGCCTGATTCTTCACCGAAGTGACACGGATGTCATTCACCGGAGTGAACTGGTAAATGGTCTGGGTCTGGGCGAAGGCGGCGATACCCAGGGCCGTTGCCGCCAACGAAAGTAAGATTCTTTTCATATCTAGGATGATTGTTCAAAGTGCTGCTATACAACCGGACGTAGCTAAATCAGGATGGTGGCTCAAGCCGGGCCGCCATCCTGTCAAATCTGCTGTTTCGCTTATTTTTTCAGAATACCGCCGAGGATGGATTTGGCGGCAGCGCCGAGCAGGCCGTTGCCGGCTTTGGGCTGTCCGCCACCCTTCAGGGAAAGGATGATGTCGTTGAGGTCCACGTCGCCGTCACCGTCACGGTCGCGGATGATGTTGGAGAGCCCGCCCATGACCTTGGGGACCAGGCCCATCAGGGAATTGTTCGTGGCGGCGCCCAGGTTGAGCCCCTTCAGGACGTTGTTGCTGAACAGGCTGCCGGCCAGCTGGGTGACGGGGCTGGTGGCGACATTGGATTTGCCGCCCAGCAGGGATTTGATCAGATCCACGCCGCCGGGTTTGGCGACGGTCTGGGTAAGGCTGCCGAGCACGGAGGAGGACAGGCCTTCGAGAACGGAGGATTGGACATTGGAGGGAATCTGGACGCCACCGGCCACAGATTTCACCTGCTGCATGATAAGATCGCTGATAGATGCCATAATGGGTTATTAGTTAAACGGTTTACTGACAAAACTGCTGTTTGAGCGCCTCGATCTTGGCATCGGCCTGCGGGCCGGCGGCGCCAAAGTAGAATTTGATTTTGGGTTCGGTCCCGGAGGGGCGCACGGAGACGACGTCTCCGTCTTCGTCGAAGAACTGCAGGACATTGGAGGAGGGCTGGCCGGTCTTTTCCGGCTCCAGGTAATCGATGATGCGGGAAACCGGGCTGCCGCACAGTGCCTGCGGCGGATTGCTGCGCAGGCCGGCCATCATCTGCTGGATCTCGCGGGCGCCCGAAATGCCCTTGCGGACGACGGACACCAGGCCTTCCTTGCGGTAGCCGAATTCCGCATAGATGTGTTCCATGAGCTGGAAGAGGGTCATGCCCTGTTCGGCCGCCCAGGCCGCGCATTCGGCGACCATCATGGCGCTGACCTGCGCGTCCTTGTCGCGGACGAACTGCCCGACGTTGAAGCCGTAGCTCTCTTCGCCGCCGCAGATGAATTCGCCGCCGGCGGCTTCCTGGCGCTTGACCACTTCGGCGATGTATTTGAAACCTGTCAGCACGTTGTACACCGGGACGCCGAAGCGTTTGCAGATGTCGGTGATCAGTTCGGTGGTGACGATGGTCTTGACGACGTATTTGCCGGGGCCGAGCTTCCCCAGGTCCTGCCAGCGGCGGAGGATGTAGTAGGTCAGCATCGCCGCCGTCTGGTTGCCGTTGAAGAGGACCATGCGCCCGTCGTTGTCGCGCACGGCGATGCCCAGCCGGTCCGCGTCGGGGTCGGAGCCCATCACGACGTCGGCACCCGTCTCATCCGCCCTGTCGAGGGCCATCTTGAGGGCCGCCGGCTCTTCGGGATTCGGCGAGATGACCGTCGGGAAATCTCCGTCGGAGATATCCTGGGCGGGGACATGGATGATGTTCTTGAAGCCTTTGCGTTTCAGGATTTCCGGGATCAGGCGTACGCCGCAGCCGTGCAGGGGGGTATACACGATCTTGAGATCGCCATGCTTCTCGCAGAGCTCCGGGCTGAGGCTCAGGGAGAGCAGGTCGCGCAGGTAGGCCTCGTCCATCTCTGCGCCCAGCGCCTCGATCTCGCCGCAGCGCAGGCCGGCCTGGAACTTCACCTGGGAAGGGTCGCTGACCCGGGCCACTTCCGCCACGATCTCCCGGTCGACAGGTGCCGTCACCTGACCGCCGTCGGACCAGCTGACCTTGTAGCCGTTGTACTCCTTGGGGTTGTGGGAGGCGGTGA
>JAEEGL010051969.1_pt1 | contig 10115 bp, 5 predicted proteins | sample 9134231 | NCBI WGS metagenome assembly JAEEGL01 (sample SAMN16246548, study PRJNA631951) | gut metagenome | biome: gut microbiome; feature: rumen; material: fiber-attached | host: Bos | place: Iran: Karaj | collected 2018-10 | reverse complement strand
CAGATATGGGCAAATAGCGCGTGCGCCATAGCCAAGCAGCAGGGCAAAATGGTGCACCTCTCGCGGTTCCGCACTTTCCAGAATGATGGAGACTGCGGTGCGCTTCTTTGTCCGTACGAGATACTGCTCCAGAGCTGACACTGCAAGGATCGACGGAATTGCCATATGGTTTTCATCTACGCCACGGTCAGACAGAATAAGAATATTTGCCCCTTGTTTATAGGCTTTGTCACACTGGATAAAGAGGCGCTCTACCGCACGCTCAAGCGGAGTATTTTTATAGTAGAGCAGGGAAATCGTTTCCACATGAAACCCCGGCTTTTTGATTGCTTTGATTTTCAGCAGATCGACCCCGGTGAGAATAGGATTGTTGATTTGCAGTACGGTGCAGTTCTCCTGCTGTTCAACCAGAAGGTTGCCGTCTCGTCCGACGTAGACGGTGGTATCCGTTACACATTCCTCACGTATAGCATCAATTGGTGGATTTGTCACCTGGGCAAACTGTTGCTTGAAATAATCAAAAAGCGGCGGATACTGCCTGGAGAGCACGGCAAGAGGAATGTCTGTCCCCATGGAAGCGATCGGCTCGCTCCCGCTGCGTGCCATAGGAATCAACGTGTCTTTGATCTGTTCATAGGTATAGCCGAAAGCACGGTAAAGCCTGTCGCGCATCTCCTGTGTATGGCGCGGTACTTTCCTGTTCGGGATCGGGAGATCCGCCAGTTGGACAAGGTTCTGGTCCAGCCATTCTCCGTACGGCTGGCGGGAAGCGTAATAGTCCTTGATTTCATCATCCTCCAGCAGTCTGCCGCGCCGCGTATCCACAACGAGCATTCTGCCGGGGCACATTTTGTCTTTCCGGATGATATGTTCTTCAGGTATTTCCAGTACTCCGACCTCGGAGGAGAGAATCAGACGCCCGTCATCCGTCAGATAATAACGGGAAGGCCGAAGACCGTTTCGGTCAAGAATAGCCCCAACAATTTCCCCATCGGAAAAGAGAATGGATGCGGGACCGTCCCATGGTTCCATCATAGTTGCATAGTACCGATACAGGTCGCGCTTTTTTCGCGGCATATATTTGCTGTTTTTCCATGGTTCGGGGATCGTGATCATCATGGCCAGCGGCAGGTCGATCCCATTCATCATGAGAAATTCCACGGTGTTATCAAGCATGGCGGAGTCCGACCCGGAGGTGGAGACCACGGGAAAGATTTTGTCCATCTCATCCTGCAGGAGAGGAGAGGACATTGTCTCCTCGCGGGCAAGCATTCGGTCAACATTGCCGCGGATGGTATTGATCTCTCCGTTGTGCAGAATCAACCGGTTGGGGTGTGCCCGTTCCCAGGAAGGCGTCGTGTTGGTGGAAAAACGGGAATGCACCATCGCAATGGCGGAGCAGAAATCTTTCTGCTGCAGATCGCTGTAAAAGCCCCTGAGCTGGCTGACGAGAAACATTCCTTTGTAGATGATGGATCGGCTCGAGAGGCTGACAACATAAGTGTCATTGTTCGACTGTTCGAATTCTCTTCTCACCACATACAACCGCCTGTCAAAAGGCAGACCGCACGCCACATTGTCAGGTTTTTGTACAAAGCACTGAAAGATGGCCGGCATACAGTTTCGGGCTGCTTCCCCCAGGATTTCCGGATGGACGGGTACTTCACGCCAGCCAAGGAACTGCATCCCTTCTTTTTCCGTAATAATTTCAAACATCTTTTGTGCCTGTCTGCGATGCAGCGTGTTATGCGGAAAGAAAAACATGCCGACCCCATAAGTTCCGGCATCCGGCAGGCTGATATTTTCCTTTTTAAGCGCCTTTTTGAAGAAGGAATGACAAATCTGAGAGAGAATCCCGACACCGTCTCCGATCTGCCCGGTGGCATCTTTCCCCGCACGATGCTCCAGTTTCTCCACGATTTTCAGAGCGTCATCCACAATCCCACGGCTCTGCCTGCCTTTGATATCAACTACCACCCCTATACCGCAGGCATCCCGGTCCTTTACTTCTCCGTAAGATAGCCATTTCTCATCATTCATTTCCTGTCTTCTCCCTTTCTGCTGCTCAATGCCGCTGTAACAAATCCCTTGAAAAGAGGATGCGGTTTGTTAGGGCGGCTCTTGAATTCCGGATGGTACTGCACCCCGATAAAGAAAGGATGATCTTTCAACTCCACTGTCTCAACCAGATTCCTATCCGGCGATTCACCGCTGATGACAAGGCCGGCTTTCTCCAGAACGCTGCGGTACTCATTGCTGAATTCATAGCGGTGGCGATGACGTTCCCGGATCTCCCGTGTGCCATAGCATTGTTCCATTTGGGAACCCGCACGAATCACGCAGGGATATGCACCGAGGCGCAGCGTCCCGCCTTTGTTGATTTCATCATTCTGCCCGGGCATAAAATCAATCACTTTGTAAAGAGCATTTTCATCAAATTCACGGGAATTTGCTCCCGCAAGATTTGCCACATGTCTGGCAAACTCGATCACAGCGATCTGCATCCCAAGGCAGAGGCCGAGATAAGGAATCCTATGCTCTCTCGCAAACTGAGCAGCAAGAATTTTTCCTTCTATCCCCCGGCTTCCAAATCCGCCCGGAACGAGAATTCCGTCTATATCTCTGAAAAGCTCCCCACAGTTTGCAGGTGTAACCGTCTCGGAATCGATCCAGCGAATAGCAATTTCCGCGCTGCAGGCATACCCCGCATGCTTCAGCGCTTCAATCACGGAGAGATAGGCATCGTGCAGCTGTACATACTTGCCGACAAGCGCAACCGTCACACTTTTATTCAGAGATCTGGCCGATTCTACCATGCTCTCCCAACCCTTCAGATCCGGCTCGGGAGCGTCAAGCAGCAGTCTTTTACAGACGATGCTGGAAAAGTTCTGCTTTTCCAGCATCAGAGGGCATTCGTAAAGCACATCGAGTGTACGGTTTTCTATCACGCATTCTGCCTGCATGTTGCAGAACATAGCCACCTTGTGAAAAACGGAAGGGTCTTCAATCGGTTCATCGGAACGGAGTACAATGATGTCCGGATGGATACCCATACCCTGAAGCTCTTTGACGGAATGCTGCGTCGGTTTGGTTTTATGTTCGCGGCTGCCTCGCAGGTAGGGGACAAGTGTTACATGAATGAACATGGCATTTTCCTTGCCCACTTCCAGCCCAACCTGACGGATTGCTTCGATAAACGGCTGAGACTCAATGTCTCCGATTGTCCCTCCGACCTCTGTGATCACCACATCTGCTTTGGTTTTTTGCCCGACACTGTAGATAAAAGACTTAATCTCATCCGTAATATGCGGAATGATCTGAACAGTACTGCCGAGATATGCTCCCCTGCGCTCCTTGTTCAGAACATTCCAGTAGACTTTTCCGGTTGTGAGGTTGGAATATTTGTTCAGGTCTTCATCAATAAAACGCTCATAATGCCCAAGATCCAGATCCGTTTCAGCACCATCTTCCGTGACGTACACTTCTCCGTGCTGATAGGGGCTCATAGTGCCCGGATCAACATTGATATACGGGTCGAGTTTCTGGGCTGCGACCTTCAGCCCCCGGGCTTTCAGAAGCCGGCCGAGGGAAGCGGCAGTGATCCCTTTCCCAAGGCCGGACACGACACCACCTGTAACAAAGATATATTTTGTCATGGCAGAGCCTCCGCTTATTTTACACACCGCTGTTCCCGTAGTTGGCCAGCACACGGGCAGACGGATCGTTGACATTGCAGCCTTCCCACTCTTTGTTCGGCATCCAGAAGTCCTTTACCATTTCAGCCTGCCCGGGATAGTGTTTTTCGAAAAGTTCCCGGTAAAGCAGGCTTTCCTTGGTGAAAGGCTGTGCAAAATCATAGGCTTTGCGCTTCCTCTCAAATTCAGCATCGGTGTATAGTCCTTCCGCATATTCTTTCAGGTCATCCACCATCGAATGGCCGACGGCATCGGAGAAAGCCGCCTTCTGTCTCCAGAGAATGGAATCCGGGAGAAGCTTGTCCTTTTCAAAAGCTTTCCGGAGAAGATATTTACCCATCCCATAACTGTTTATCTTCAGGGCTGGGTCAATTGACATCACGTAGCGGACGAATTCCAGATCCCCGAAAGGCACACGAGCTTCCAGAGAGTTTACGGAAATACATCTGTCAGCTCTGAGCACATCGTACATATAGATTTCATCGATGCGTTTTTTTGCCTCCTGCTGGAAAGCCTCCGGTGATGGTGCAAAATCTGTATACTTATATCCGAAAAGTTCATCACTGATTTCACCTGTCATAAGTACGCGGATGTCCGTCTGCTCATGGATTGCCTTGCAGCAGAGGTACATCCCCATACTGGCGCGGATCGTGGTGATATCATACGTCCCAAGCATGGCGATCACTTCCTCCAGGGAATCAATCACTTCCTGCCGGGTCATAAATACTTCTGTGTGTTCTGCGCCAATGTAAGAAGCTGCCTGTCTTGCATATTTGAGGTCAATAGCATCTACATCCATACCGATTGCAAAGGTGCGGATATGCCTCCCCAGAACGCGTGCTGCAATGGCACACACCAGGCTGGAATCCACTCCACCTGAGAGCAGAAATCCCAGTGGGGCATCCGCATCAAGCCGTTTATCCACACCGAGAATCAGTTTTTCCCGGATGTTACTGCAGATTTCATCCAAATCTCCGTTGATATACTCTGAAACGGTGGTAAGATCCGCATACTTTACAAACTTTCCGTCCGCATAATAATGCCCGGGAGGGAAAGGAATAATTTTGTCACACAAACCGACAAGGTTTTTTGCTTCACTGGCAAAAACCATCGTTCCGTCTTTCAGTTTGCCGTAAAAAAGCGGCCGGATCCCGATCGGATCACGTGCAGCGATGAGAGCGTCCTTTTTACTGTCGTAGAGAACCATAGCAAATTCCGCATCCAGCCTGGAAAACATTTCCAGGCCGTACTTATGATAAAGCGGGAGTATAATTTCGCAGTCAGAATCGCTGATAAAATCGTATTCTTTTGCAAGTTCCGCTTTCAAAGGCCGGAAAAGATACAGTTCTCCGTTGCAAACGCACATATCTCCGTCAAGGTGGAAAGGCTGCATCCCTTCTTCGTGCAGCCCCATAATGGCAAGTCTGTGAAAGCAGAGCATGCCTTTCCCTGCTTTCTCCATGCGGCTCATATCCGGGCCGCGTGATTTGGTCCTGTCAAAATAGGTTTTAATCTCTTCCTCACTGATGGATGCACATGAGGTAAATCCCATAATAGAGCACATTGTTTCTTCCCCCTGTCAGCTCGTTGATGCAGTGCTGGTTTGCTTTTATACGCCGAAAAGCAGATCTCCATATGTTGGAAATGGCCAGTAACTGCTCGCAGTAAGCGTTTCCGCCTCATCACAGGCAGCGCGCAGGTCCGACATTTTCGGAAGTATGATATCCCGGATATGGAGAGCCTGAAACGTCACATTCTCAAGGCTGTCCAACACAATGACAGCTTTTTCCAGTTCATCTGCTGCTGTGTCAATGCTGTCGGAAAGATCGTCAAGACGTTTGATCAGTTTTGTTTCATAACGGCAGGCAGCACATGAATCTACCGCTTTTTTTGCAGCAATGCCTCGTGCAGCATCTGTGCTGTATGCCATCACGGCAGGCTGTATTTCACGCCGTGACATATCGGTCATTGTAAGTGCTTCAATTCTCACCGTACGAACATAGTTTTCCAGCTGAATTTCATAGCGGGAACGCAGCTCGCTTTCCGTAAATACATGCTGACCGAGCAGCATGCGAATGTTCTTTTCCTCAAGAAGTCTCTGCAAGGCATCCGGAGTAGTACGTAGATTACACAAACCTCGTTTTTCCACGGCCTCCTTAATCCAGGCATCGTCATACCCGTTTCCATTGAAGATAATCCTCTTGTGGTCAACTATGGTTTTCCGGATGAGATCATGCAGGCAGGAGTTGAAGTCCTTCGCTTTTTCCAGTACATCAGCGAACTGCATCAGAGCATCTGCCACAGCTGCATTGAGCATCATATTCGGGCAGGCAATCGAATCGCTGGAACCCACCATGCGGAACTCAAACTTATTGCCTGTAAAAGCAAACGGGGAAGTCCTGTTGCGGTCCGTTGAATCCCGCGGAAATTTAGGCAGGATATCGACGCCAAGCTTAAGCTGTTTCTTTTCCGCGCCAAAATAGGGGGCATCCTTTTCAATAGCATCCAGCACCGCGGTGAGCTCATCTCCGAGAAAGATGGAAATAACAGCGGGAGGTGCTTCGTTTGCACCAAGACGGTGGTCATTGCCTGCCGATGCCACGCTCAATCGGAGAAGATCCTGATAATCGTCTACCGCCTGGATTACCGCCATCAGGAAGAGAAGAAACTGGGCATTCTCATGAGGCGTTTCACCGGGAGAAAGCAGGTTGACACCCGTGTCAGTGGAAATAGACCAGTTGTTGTGTTTCCCACTGCCGTTGACACCTGCAAAGGGCTTTTCATGCAGCAGGCAAACCAGGCCATGTTTCCGTGCTACCTTTTTCATCACTTCCATGATCAGCTGGTTTTTATCCGTGGCAACATTGGTCGTGGTGTAGATTACAGCAAGCTCATGCTGGGCGGGGGCAACTTCGTTATGTTCTGTTTTGGCAAAGATGCCAAGCTTCCAAAGCTCTTCGTTCAGTTCCTCCATATAAGCCTGGACACGCGGTTTAATCGAGCCGAAATAATGGTCATCCAGTTCCTGCCCTTTGGGGGGCTTCGCGCCGAAAAGCGTTCTGCCTGTGTAACGCAGATCTTTGCGTTTCAGGTACATTTCTCTGTCGACCAGAAAATATTCCTGCTCCGGACCTACATTGGTTGTAACCCGTTTCACACTGTTGTTGCCGAAAAGTTTCAGAATACGCAATGCCTGACGGTTGATTGCTTCCATGCTCCGCAGCAGCGGAGTTTTCTTATCCAGCGCTTCTCCGCCGTAAGAACAGAATGCTGTTGGGATGCAGAGTGTTTTCTCTTTAATAAAAGCGTAACTGGTAGGATCCCACGCCGTGTATCCGCGGGCTTCAAAGGTTGCCCGCAGCCCTCCGGAGGGAAAAGAGGACGCATCCGGTTCGCCTCGGATCAGTTCCTTCCCCGAAAACTCCATGATAGCACGCCCGTCCGGTGCTGAATTGACAAAACTGTCGTGCTTCTCGGCGGTGATGCCTGTCAGCGGCTGGAACCAGTGTGTAAAATGCGTCGCTCCGTTTTCCACTGCCCACGTACACATGGCGGAAGCCACTGCATCGGCAAGCTTCTGATTCAGAGGGGAACCCCCCTCAATGGTCTGCCGAAGTGACCGGTATGCATCTTCCGGCAGTCTGGAACGCATTACCTTGTCATCAAAGACCTTGCAGGCAAAAATATCGGGTATGCATGTCATAGTACCATCTCTCCTTTTCTATAAAAAGAGACAGCGGCGCCTTGAGGGCGGAACCCCTCAAAAGACGCCGTTGTCTTTTAATGGCGCATATCATACGCCTTCCATTGCGAATCGTCAATGCATGTTTTTTGTATGAAAATGATATGAAAAGGAATTGTTTGTAGCTGCTGTGCCTCTTGCGCAGTGGATTATCTTACGCTAAAATGATAACTAAACTGCAGCAAACCCTCTTCCTGGATATTCCCCGGAAAGGAGGAATGCTTATGCTTTTCCAGGAAAACACCTATAGCGTTCTGCTGGTGTCTGTTTCCCGAAAAACAATTTCAGAGACTCTGCCGCTCCTTCCTGCTACAGATTATTATCCCGTTCTCAGCGCACGCAGTGTCAGCGAGGCAAAGCGGATGCTGATCGACGAAAGTTTCGATCTTGTAATCATCAACGCTCCTCTTCCGGATGACGCAGGACTCCAGTTTGCAACGGATCTGTGCGTTAACAGCGATGCAGGCGTGATGCTGATGGTTCCCAAAGATCTGTATGAAGACACTTGTTCTAAAGTGCTTCCCTTCGGAGTTGTCACGCTTTCCATACCAACAAGCACGCAAATGGTATCCCATAGTCTGCGTGTTTTATGTTCTATAAGGGAGCGGCTGCGGGGTGTGAAAACCCGTCAGAAAACGGTGGAGGAGAAAATGGAAGAACTCCGTCTCGTCAACCGGGCAAAGCTTTTGCTTATTCAGTGCCTGAATATGACGGAGGCTGAAGCTCATCGTCATATTCAGCAGCAGGCCATGGAACGGCAGCTTTCCAAACGCGATGTCGCAATAAATATTATCCGTACCTATCAATAACACAGGCTTCTCGGTATTCCTGAGAAGCCTGTGTTTCTTATAAGGATTTTGTTCCCTCCGGAGGGAAATATTCTTTTTCCGGCATCAGGTAGGTTTGTCTGCCCAGCCGCTCTTCCTCCTGACAGTCCTCCACAAAATTGAGGAATTCCTGAACAAGTTCTGTGTTGTGCTGTCCCCGGTTTTTGATAAGGAAATATTCAATCTGTCTGGCACTTTCTACAATGATCTTTTTCACCAGAAGATTGTTTTCTGCATACGTTGTAAGCGGGTAGATACAGATGCCGACGTTCTGTTCTGCCAAGGCTTCTGCATCAATATAGTTGGAGAGCTCGCACACAATGTTCGGCTCCTCGCCGATCTCCTCGAACCAGGCCCGGATTGCCTCCGCACGTGAGTGTCTGCTTGGCACAATCAGAGGTTCTCCCGCCAATGCTTTGAGCGGAATAAAATCTCCCTGCTCTTGAGCCAGAGGGTGACTTTTGGACAGAATGGCTACCCATGGCTCTCTCCCGACGGGAAGCCCTTCCAGTTCTTCAACATCATAGGGCGCCGCAATCAGGGCGAGATCCGCCAGCCCGTGCCGCAAGCGATCAATCGCCTCATCCCCGTCTCCGTTCCACAAACGGAACGTAACCTGTGGGAACTCCATCCGAAACCCCGCAATCCATCTCGCAAGGAGGTATGGAGCACGCCCCTCTACCAGGCTGATATTGATGCTGCCTTTCAGCCCCTCAAGAGATTCCATCTCCAGCTTTGTCTGCTCCGCCAGTTCCAGGATCTGCTTTGCACGTCGGTAAAGCATTTCCCCGGCATCTGTCATTTTAAGGCTTCTTTTCCCACGGATCAGAAGCTGTACATGGAGTTCATCCTCCAGGTTTTTGATCTGGCTGCTCAGTGGCGGCTGGCTCATTCCCAATCGTTCTGCAGCGCGGGTCATATTCCTCTCTTCCGCTACCGTAACAAAGTACTTCAATGCACGAAGGTCCATACTTTCCCCTCCGGATTCTAGCTGTTAAATTTTTCATGCAATTATAACATGTTGGAAGGCAGCAGGCAACATCATTCTATACTCTTCTGGATAATATAGACGGTAGGGCTGTCATAAGGAACGCCGTAAACAGTCTCCGCTTCTTCGCTGTAGTAGCTGCCGCCGATAAGATCTTCCTCTGTTGCTGCTCTGATAATCGTCACATGCTCTGCCGTACAACCGGCAAACACCGTTACCGGTATATCGTATTTCTCTTCTTCGTACCCTCCGGCGTATCCTGTGATGCTGCCGATCCAGGCGGCATTTTCTCCGGCTGTTAGGACGACGTTGATCACTTTGCAGTTTGTAAATTCCTCGGCTCCGAAGCCGCATCCGGAGATTCCGCCAATCCCGTAACAGTTGTTCCCAGCTGTGACGCTGCCGGTTGCCGTGCAGTCAATTACAGATGTTTTCTCAAGCCCTCCGCCAATAATGCCGGCGTTTGCTGTTCCATCGGGTATAACGATATCTGCCTTTGCATTGCATTCAATGATCCTGCCGCCCAGCCCCGCTCCGACGATTCCACCCACCATTCCTTCTCTGCTGATTTCAGTATGGTGTGTTGTCACGCTCCCATTCATGAGCGTGACATTATAAACCGTTGATCGGAAAGAATAACCCACCGCATCTGCAGCCATTACAGTACCTTCAACGGTAGCATTCTCAAGTGTAAAATTCCCGATCGATGCATTTGCGATGCAGCCAAATAAGCCAAGTGCAATGCCTTCCGGCTGCCGGATAACCAGGTTGTATATTGTATGGCCGTTACCGTCAAAGGTGCCTGTAAAGGCGTATCGCTGAGAGGGGGTTACCTGTTCTTCCTCTTCCTCCCCGGATGGTAT
>JAEEGL017267506.1_pt1 | contig 10116 bp, 3 predicted proteins | sample 9134231 | NCBI WGS metagenome assembly JAEEGL01 (sample SAMN16246548, study PRJNA631951) | gut metagenome | biome: gut microbiome; feature: rumen; material: fiber-attached | host: Bos | place: Iran: Karaj | collected 2018-10 | reverse complement strand
TTCACGGCGGCTCGTTCCAAGGGGTTCGACGAATTCGGTGCGACCGGCGTCCGTAGCTTTTCGTCGTGGGATCGGTTTGAAAAAGCGTTGGCGTTCTCCGACGCGGGGACGTCCGAAAAACTCCTGTCCGCCTTCGCGACCGAGGCGTATCGGGCTTTGCGTGTGGGAGAAACCGCCAAGTCCCGTGAAATCTATTCGCATATCGAGAACTACGACAGCAAGAGCGTTTCGCGTCTCCGTCGGGAGTCGTGTACGTACGTTCTTGATCTGATCGTAAAAGATACGGACACGGCTGCGTTTTTCATCGACGCCTATCTGCTCTACGAATCGGATACTGATCGCTATATCGAGACTCTTTCGACGGTCGTCAAACGCGCCGTCAAAGAGGGCAAATTCGAGTTTGCAGAGAAGTATCAAAAAGAATGGCTCTCCTACGCCGAAGACGAGTACGCGTCAAACCTTGCCGCGCTGAAGGTTCGCTTCAAAACCCGCACCGAGGACGGCGTGCTGGACGCAATCGAAAACGCCGGGGAGTTTTCCGCGCTTGAGACCGTTTTGAAGGGGCTGAACGCCGAATCTGCTGCGCGGCTTTTTAAGGTCGTGTCCAACCGGGTGAATACTATCGCCTTGTCCGACCATGGGAACGCCGAAGCGGCTCTCGGTTGGATCCGCACTTTCTTCAAATATGACTTTGCCGAACGGACGAACACCATCCGGGAACTTCTGCACGCGATTTTGTCGTCGTCCGACGCCCGTCGCGCCGAGATATTCGATCTCCTTTTGATGATGTCCGACGCCGACGAGGAAACGACCTACGAACTGTACAAAGACTACGCCGATAAAATCCGTCTCGCGGGCGACTTTGTCCTTGCCGACCGTTATTACGGGAAAGCAATCGACGTCCGCGAAACCGAGGAGTGTTGGAAGGGGCGGCTGATGTGTCATCTCGGCGTTTCCGCCGCCGCCGATTATCCGAAGAAGATCGGTTTGCTGTCCGATTGGACGATTGTTGAGACGATCCTCTCGCTTTTGACGCCTTCAGATCGCGTTCATTTCCTGAACAAGATGCTTGAGTACGCCCTTGCGGCGCTGTCGCTTCCGGAAACTAAGCACGAAACGATCGTTTCGATCGCGGACAAGTTCTTCTCCTATTTTCCGCAGGAGTCGAACGGCGATCTGACGCGCCATCTCGCGGCGTTTGCCGAAAAACTGAAAGAGCTGAAACAGTTTGACGTTGCTGAACGGATGTACGCGACGCTGCTCGGGTTCGATAACCGAAACCACGTCGCCTACTGGGGACTGCTGCAGGCAAAACTGAAATGTCGGAACGAAAACGAGCTGGTAAAGCAACTCGTTCCGCTCTCCGATTTGCCCGAGTTCACGAACGCTTTGCTTGCCGCCGGAAACAATACCGAGGCGATGCAGCGTTATATTGGGATTCAGAACCGCCAGAGATCGTGGCTCGAACGCGTTGAAAAACGGAAGAAAGCGCTCCGCAAACTGCGCCGGATAAGCGCGATCGCCGGTATTTGCGCCGCGGTTGCTCTTGTGATTGCCGGGGTGATCTTCGGCATCGTTACCTATCACGCAAAGGAAAGTGTCCTGAAGTTCACGCGCGACGGAGAGGGCGTTTCGGTCTCTGCCGGGAAGTATTACAAATCCGACGAGGTGCTGGTAATTCCCTCTGAATCGGAGGGGTTACCAGTCGTCAGCGTCAAAAAAGGGGGATTCCGTGGACACAGCGAGATTCGTGAGGTCGTTCTGCCCGACACGCTGACAGCCATTGGAGAGGAAGCGTTTGCAGGATGCACGAACCTGGAAAGCGTCACGTTTGCAAACAATTCTTCAACGGCGTCTCTTGTCGTTGTCCCACGCCTTGCGTCCGCTACTCCCGGCGCCGGGAACGCCGCTCTGTCCCGTCTTTCTGTCATCGGCGCCCGTGCGTTCCAAGGATGCGCAAAATTGACCGAGATCACTCTGCCGCAAGGGTTGACCTCGATCGGCGACGAAGCGTTTGCCGACACCGGGCTCGTTTCGGTCACGATCCCCGAGACGGTCGTTTCTGTTGGTAAAAAAGTCTTTGAAAACTGCGAGCAACTGACCGAGATCCGCGTCGTCAATCGCGACGAGATTCCCGCCGAATGGGACGAGAACTGGGGCGGCAACGCTGAGGAGAAGATCGTCTATTCGCTTCGTGTTCTGCTTGACTATTCCAAGACCGATGATCCAAGTCACGTGGGAGCAGCCTTAGCCTTTGTCTTCTTTGGAGAAAACTACAATTTGCCTGTTCCGACTCGTGCCGGATATGTTTTCAACGGCTGGTATCGTGGAGACGTGCAACTCACGAATGAAAGCGGCGTTTCACTCTCCGTCTGGGGCTTTGAAGACGGCGGTATGGCAACTCCGAGGTTTACCGCCAACGAGAATACGGTCTTCTTCAACGGGAACGGCGCCACGTCCGGCGAAATGCCGTCACAGAAACTCCATACTGACGAGACAGGCGCTCTGAACGCGAACGGTTTTGTCCGCGACGGCTATACGTTCCTTGGCTGGTCGACCAAGCAGAACGGAACGGTTGAATACCTCGACGGGGCTGATTTGAAAATGAGCGCCGTACCGTCGCTCGTTCTTTACGCGGTTTGGGAAGCAAATACCAATACGCTTCATTTTAACCCGAACGGCGGAGAGGGAATGATGACAGACGTCGAGGCAAAAACTGACGCCATAGTCCGGTTTCCATCCGTTGCGTTCTCCAAGACGGGTTATTCTGTCATTGGATGGGCGACCAAACCCGACGGATCAGTGCGCTATTCCGTAACGGATTCCTATAGAATGGGAGCCGAATCCGAGTGTACTCTTTATGCTGTCTGGGTTCCCGTCGCTTATTCAATCAGCTATTCGCTCGGCGGCGGAAGCGTCAGCGGCAACCCGACGACCTATACCGTTCTGTCTGATTTGATCACGCTGAATCAACCGACCCGCGCGGGCTACACCTTCACGGGCTGGAGCGGCACCGAATTGACCCAGCCAACGAAGAACGTTGTGATCGCCGAGGGCTCGGTCGGTAATCGGACTTATACCGCGAATTGGGAAGCAAACCTTAATACGTTGCATTTTGACTCGAACGGCGGTGAGGGATCGATACAGGACGTACAGATCCGCACCAGCGCAAGCAAATCTCTCCCTGCTTGCACCTTTACCCGTTACGGATATTCGTTTCAGGGTTGGGCGACGACTGCAAGCGGAAACAAGTCTTATAACGATAAAGCCTCTTATCAAATGGGCGCCAAGAGCGAGTATACCCTTTACGCCGTCTGGTCGCTTGATAACTATTCGATCACATACACGTTGAACGGCGGAAGCGTCAGTGGCAACCCGGCGACCTATACCGTTCTGTCTGATTCGATCACGCTGAATCAACCGACCCGCGCGGGCTACACCTTCACGGGCTGGAGCGGCACCAACCTGACTCAACCGACAATGAGCGTCACTATTCCACAGGGTTCGGTCGGTAATCGCGTTTATGTTGCCAACTGGCAAGTGGTGTCCTACACGATCCAATACCAACTGAACGGCGGAAGCATTGACGGGAATCCCGAAAACTATACGGTGGAGGACACCGTCACACTGATCGCTCCGACCCGTGACGGCTATTCGTTCTCCGGTTGGAGCGGCGCCGATCTTGATCAACCGACAAAGAACGTCACCATCTCGCAGGGGGCGGTCGGAGATCGTACTTATACAGCCAACTGGGCGGCGATTCAGTATCCAATTGAATACGAATTGAACGGCGGGACGGTCGATGATAATCCGACAAGCTACACAATTGAAGATGAAATTGCTTTAAACAATCCAACTCGTTTAGGCTACACTTTTGCGGGGTGGAATGGGACCGAGCTGGCGGAATCGTCCGAGTCGGTCGTCGTAACTGCTGGCTCCACGGGCAATCGTTTCTATAGCGCGACTTGGGAGGCAAATCTCAACGTGGTGATTTTGACCGATGGAGTTAATACTCTTCAGACGAGCGGACATACCGACGAATATGTCAGATTGCCGCAGAATCCTTTTGAAAAAGAGAATTATGAATTTAAAGGATGGGCTATAACGCAGGGTGGCGAGGTGGCCTATTATGACCGCGATCTTTTCCCGATTGGAACAAACAGCAGTTATACGTTACACGCGATTTGGGAAGAGGCAATCGATTATTCGGATTGGATACCGATTTCATCTGTAAGTGATTTTTCAAGAATCAGAAACAATATGAGCGGAAAGTACTATTTGACCTGTGACCTCGATTTCAATGGTTATACGTGGCAGCCACTTGGGTGTAAGATTTATAATACCGATTTTAATGCTGGAAGCAGTTATAATACCTCTGCAAAAGCACAATCGTTTTCGGGCATTTTGGACGGAAGGGGCTTTACTATTTATAACTTTAATTCAATCAGTTCCGCCGGAACGGTAAAAGAGTATACTTATTATGCTACATCGCATTATACTTGTGATGAGCGGACAGTCGGTTTGTTTGGGACAATCGATTCGACAGGCATTGTCAGGAATCTAAACGTTATTAATATGGACCTGAGTCTTTGTTGTACTGGGATTACTACTGGTTCAAAACTTCAGTATTGGCATCTTGGCGGAATCTGCGGAGACAATCATGGAACAATTGAAAATTGCTATGTAAATGGGACCATTCGTTGCTTGCCGCCTTTGCTTAATAATACGCGCTATTATGGTGCAATATGTCACGGCGCTTATGGTTTAGTGAATTGTCATTCTAATGTTGTAATATATGAAGATGATAACGCTGTTTTGTCAGAGGATTTGACTGTTTATGACGGGAATGATGTAATTATCTATTCGAACGGTGATCGTTTTTACTATCAAAAAACATACCAGCATAGTTTTGTTAATCTTTATGATAATCGGTATACCAAAGCGGGGTATACTTTTACCGGTTGGGCGTTGTCGCCTGGTGGAGCAAAAAAATACGACGCCGGTGAAGAGTTTTCAATGCCGCTTGATAGAACAACAATTACGCTCTACCCTGCATGGGAGGCAAATAACAACACAATCATTTTTCACTCCAATGGCGGGACGGGTTTGATGGACAATCTTTTGCTGCGAACAGATGAAATCGGAAAACTCCCACTGCTTTCATTCTCAAGAGCTGGTTACCATTTCGCAGGATGGGCGACGACTTCCGACGGTGCAGTGGCTTATGCAGATCAAGCAGATTACACAATGGGAACCGCCGCAGAGTACAATCTGTATGCGATTTGGGAACAGAACACAAATCAGATTGTTTTTCACGCAAATGGCGGGCAGGGAACAATGGATGTGCAAGAGGCACTGACGAACACTACCGTTGCGCTGAATCAATGTACATTTGCTGCCCCAGCAGGATACTTTTTTGCAGGATGGTCAGAGGATCCTGAAGGTGACGCCGATTATCTTGATGGCGCGTCTTTCCCCGTGGGGACAAATAGTACTTACAATCTCTATGCGATTTGGAAGGAGATAAAAGATAATTGAAGAAGAGTAAACAAAAAATAATGATTAATCCAAACTCTAGTTACTTTTTCTACCGCAAAAACGCACATCAAAACACCACAAAAACGCATTTTTCATATCACGGGTGATCTTATGAACAACCAACCGAAAATTGAAGCGTTCAAGTCTTTTTATCAGCAGGGAAAGGATCTGTATGCCGCCGGGGATATCTCGGGGGCGCGCGACGCGTTTCTCAGAGCCGCCGAACTAGCGAACGACATTTCCGTTCACTCTTCGTCCTACGACGTGCGAATGGAGTATCACAAAACGGCGGCGGGGATTCTGGATTTTATCAAGAAATCCTGCGCGACCCCCGTCCCTCGCACGGTGGAACCCGAGGAGAAGACCGAGGGCGAGAAACCGCAGCCGATCGCGCAGGGGGAATCCGGCGGGATCACGTTTGCCGACGTCGCCGGGATGGAGGACGTCAAGGAACAGATCCGCTATAAGGTGTTGGAGCCCTTGAAGAATCCCGAACTTGCGGCGCTCTACCGGATCGAACCGGGCGCGAAGATTCTGCTCTACGGTCCTCCCGGAACCGGGAAGACCTTTCTCGCGCGTGCCGTCGCCGGGGAGGTTGACGCGGCGTTTTATCCCGTCAACTGTCAGGATCTAATCTCCAAATATCTCGGCGAGAGCGGCAAGAAACTCGAGGTGCTCTTCGACGCGGCGCAGGAGAACGAACGAGCGATCATCTTCTTCGACGAGTTCGACTCGGTCGCCAGCCGCCGCAGCGACGCTTCCGAGGGGGCGGATCAGGAGATCGCGCGTTTCGTCGCGACGTTCTTAACGAAAGTGGACGGCTTCAAAAAGAGCAAAAAGAACAAGATGCTGCTCCTGATCGCGGCGACCAACCGCCCGTGGGCGATTGATCCGGCAATGTTGCGCGGCGGGCGGTTTGATACGCAGATCTACGTCGGCCCTCCCGACGCAGCTGCACGAGAGTTTCTCGTCCGACGGGTGCTCGACGGGCTTCCGACCGACGAAGACGTCGATTTTGCCTCGCTTGCGGACGAGCTCGCGGGTTACGGAGGCGGAGATATCACCGCCATCTGCGGGAAGATCAAACTCGCCGCCTATATGCGCGCGCTCCGGCTCGGAACGCCACAGAATATCACGCGCGAGGATTGCGCCGAGGCGATCCGGACGTCGCGCAACGTCATCACCCCGGAAGAGATAGAACGATTTGACGCGTTCCGTTCGGCAGAGCCGACGGACTGAAGGAGGACAGAATGCAGAACTGTTGCCCGATCTGCGGAGGGACCATCGTCTCTCTGATCGACGAGAAAGCCAAGAAGTACCGCTGCAACGCGTGCGACGGGATCTTTACCGTCACGCCCCCGACGCCGAAAGCACCTCCGGCGACCGCCCCGACGGCAGCGCCGAAAACCGCAACTCCGGCAGCCCCGACGGTCTTCACCGCGAAAGAGGTTTACAAGAGGACGGTTTCCGGCGTGGTGGAGGTCGCGGCGACCTTCGGGAACGACGAATCGCGCGGGACGGGTTTTTGCGTCTCGGGAAACGGCTTTTTCGTAACGAACGCGCACGTAGTTGTCGGGAAGCATAACAACAAACTCGTCCTCTGCGACGGGGTTGCCGTATCGGGCAGCCGGACGAATGATTTTAACGAGGCGGAGGTCGTTTTTCTCGACGCCGACAGCGACTTGGCGCTCCTGCGGATCAAGGGCAGACGCGCCTGCCGTCCGCTGACCTTCTCGATGCGCGATCCCGAAACGGGCGACCGCGTTTTTGCGATCGGGAACAGCCGCGGGGAGGGACTTTCGCTGCTCGACGGTCTGGTCGGTGACGTCAACCGCCCGTTCCGCAAAACGAAGGCGTTCCTCTTCAACGCCCTCGTCACGCACGGCTGCTCCGGCGGTCCGGTCTTCAACGAACGTGCCGAGATCTGCGGTGCGACCGTCGGCGGCGTCGAGAACTCCGCCGGGATGAACTACGCCATCCCGATCTCGACCATCGCCAACTTCATCCTCCGCGCGAAGAGCGAAAAAGGGCTGGCGTTTTAAGCGCGCTACAGTAGGGTGAGATTATGGTTGCAAATCGTTTTGTCAAAAAATCAATCTGATTTGTGTAGAGTAAGAGCAGAGTTTTGTACCTAAAGGCGCTCTAAATGAATACCCGGGTTTTATTACATTAGGCAGAGAGGATAACACCATTATGTTTGCTTCCATCATATCGATCGGTATCTGGACAAACAGTACGTCCGTCATTACGACCGAATGGTATGCTTGGACGATAAACTCCCCACATCATCCCCTTTGACACGACGGAAGACGATGCTTCTGCCGTTGACGCTCCGATCGAGAAAACGCGTCTCAAAGCGAAAGAACTCGATACTCTGAACGCCTATATGTCCGGTATGATGTTTATGGAGATCACGCGCTTTATGAACGTCGACCACATAACGATCTGGCGCAGAATGCAGAACGCGCGGAAGAAATACGTAAAAGCAACGGGAGCCGTTTGACTCCCGTTTTTCTTTTTTCTGAGTTAGTTCGAATTTGTTTTTATTTGCCGGCGCGGTTAGGTTTTTATAATGTGACAGGGACGGCGGCGCCGCCCTCCGTCAGTCGCACGGGCAATCGCAGTCCCCGCACATCCGGTCGACGACGTGATCGAGCGCGTCGGCGCATTTCTTGCCCGCCTTTTTCATTGCGCATTTCGCGTCGTTCCGCTTGTACCACAACAGCGTTCCCGTAGCACCCAGCCCCATCGCCGCCGCGATCCAGAACACCACCGCCGGCGAACAGCACTCCCGCCGCTTCTTTTTCTCTTTGCAAAGCATCATCATTCCGAGAACTCCTTTTTTGTTCTATTATTGCTCGCCCGCGACCCGATTATGCGATGTGCCCGCGTTCATTATTCATTAAAAAGTGTCGTAAAATGACAAAAAAGCCCACGATGGATTGAAAACCAATGAAACAAGTGGTATAATCAAAATAATAGAATTGTTTGGATGCAAATTTTCAATAACGGAAAGGACGGAACCGCCATAATGAAGATCACTTTCCTTGATATGGAGTTCGCAAACACGAAAACGAAATCCATCTGTCAGATTGGGATCCTCTGCAAAGATCTGGATCATATGGACAAACCCGCCGAAACGCGGAATCTTTTTGTAGATCCGAATGACGAGTTCGATCCGTCGTGCGTAGCGGTCCATCACATAGACGAAACTAAAGTAAAGGGTGCGCCGTCTATAAAGGACCTTTGGAACGACTTGGAACGGTTCTTTACCAATGCAATCGTTGTCGGGCATAACGTTGCGCCGAAGAATCTGGACGCGCTTTATCACGATCTTATTCGGTACCACATCGAGGTACCAAAGATGTACTATTTGTGTACGTATCATTGCGCTCAAAAACACCTTTCCCCTTTTTTGGTGTCTGATTATGCGCTGGATACCCTCTGTCAGTATTATGGGATCCTTTTGCAATCAAAACACAACGCTTTCTATAACGCCTGTGCGATATCGGATCTGTTTGACTGTATGATCCTCCAAGAGAACATTGAGTATCAAGATGAAATCCGATTGTTTTTTCCGCAAGAGGATTCGTTGGAATTAGGATATACGACAAACGGTACATTGTCAGGGGATATTCAGAATTTTTACGGCGAAATCAAAGGAATAACGCTGGACGAACAAATTAGTGATAAAGAAGTGCTTTCGCTCAAAGAATGGAGTAGGCATTTCTCCGTATACAAAAAGATACCTTATATTACCGAGATACTTGATTTGATCGATCAAGTGCTTGCGGATGACGTCGTGACTGTAGAAGAAATCAAACGACTGCAATTCCATATCCGAAAATATTTGAACGTGGCAGATACGTCTGCCGCGACGTTGGCAACGCATATTTTGGGCGGTATCATTAAAGGGATCGTAACGGATGACGATATTACGGAAGACGAATGCTTCCAGTTGAGAGACTGGCTTTATGAAAACTACTATCTTGCGGGACATTATCCTTTTGACAGGATGTTTGAAAAAGTCGAGGGCGTTCTGGAAGACGGTATTCTGACGAAGCAGGAAGCAGACGGCATCAAGGAAGAAATACGGCGTTTGCTGGAGCCTGTGGAGAAATTAAAGAAAGACATCTTGTCTCTTGACGAAAAGCGCGTCTGCCTGATCGGCTATAAACCGTCAAAGCAAAAAACAGCGCTGGAGCAGTACGTCATAGAAAGCGGCGGGATCGTGTCGTCAAATATTGACGATGCGGATTACGTTGTCGTGAAAGATGAAAAAGCCGCCGGAAAAGCGGGCAAACTGCTTGGCGAGAACGAGCACGCTCAATTCCTTAAAGAATACGAACTGTGCCCTCCGGAAAAATCGTTTTGCGACGTATTGCTCGATTATATTGACGAGCGAGGAATGGGCGATGCCGAAACATATAAAAAAGCTCGTTTACCTCGACAAATGATGTCAAAGATCAAATGCAATCCGGATTATAAGCCGGAAAAGAAGAATATCTGTTCATTTGCGATAGCGCTGGAGTTGGATTTGGAGCAAACGAATCGCCTTTTATCTTCCGCTGGGTATAT
>JAEEGL015660629.1_pt1 | contig 10116 bp, 8 predicted proteins | sample 9134231 | NCBI WGS metagenome assembly JAEEGL01 (sample SAMN16246548, study PRJNA631951) | gut metagenome | biome: gut microbiome; feature: rumen; material: fiber-attached | host: Bos | place: Iran: Karaj | collected 2018-10 | reverse complement strand
TTCAGTGCGGCGGGCGTGCCCTGCTTCATGGCCGATGTCAAGGGCGATTTGTCCGGCATCAGCCAGGCAGGTGCCATGAGCAAGTTCATTGAGAAACGCAAGGCGGAGTTCGGTATGGACGACATCCCGTTCGCAGGCTGTCCGACCCGGTTCTACGACGTATTCGGCGAACAGGGGCACCCCATGCGTACCACCATCTCGGAGATGGGGCCGCTGATGCTTTCGCGGCTGTTGTCTCTCAACGAGGTGCAGACCGGTGCGCTCAACATGGTCTTCAAAATCGCCGACGACCGCGGCCTGCTGCTCATCGACATCAAAGACCTGCGCATGATGCTCGACTATGTATCGAAACACGCCAAGGAGTACACCACGACGTACGGCACAGTGGCGTCTGCCTCCATCGGGGCCATCCAGCGCGCGTTGCTCGAACTGGAGACCCAGGGCGGCGACCTGTTTTTCGGAGAACCGGCCTTCCACGTGTTCGACCTGATGCAGACCGAGCAGGGGAAGGGCGTGATGAACATCCTGGCTTCCGACCGGCTGCTGCTCTCGCCGAAACTCTATTCCACCTTCCTGCTGTGGCTGTTGTCGGAACTCTATACCGACCTGCCGGAGGCGGGCGACCTGGCGCTGCCGAAACTGGTCTTTTTCTTCGATGAAGCGCACCTGCTTTTCGACAGCACTTCCAAGGCGCTGGTCGACAAGATAGAACAGGTGGTGCGCCTCATCCGTTCCAAGGGCGTGGGCGTGTACTTCATCACCCAGAGCCCGACCGACATTCCCGAAACAATCCTGGGACAGCTCGGCAACCGCATTCAGCATGCGCTCCGTGCCTTCACGCCCAAAGACCAGAAGGCGGTCCGGGCGGCGGCGCAGACGTTCCGGGCCAATCCGGACTTCAAGACCGAGGAGGCCATCATGGAACTGGGAACCGGCGAGGCGCTGGTGTCCTTCCTGGATGAAAAGGGCGCCCCGTCCGTGGTGCAGCGGGCCAAAATCCTGTTCCCGCTGAGCTATATCGGTGCCATTACGCCCGAACAGCGTGCGGATCTCATCAAATCGTCGAAGGTGTATGGCGTGTACGAACGGACGTTCGACCGTGAAAGCGCCTACGAGATGCTGACGGCGCAGAACGAGTCGGATGCCCGTAAGATGCAGGCGGAGAAACAGATGGCGGAGCAGGAAAAGGAATTGCAACGCCGTCAGAAGGAACTCGAAGCCGAGAAAAAACGTCTGGAAAAGGCAGCGTCTTCGCGCAGCAGGACAACTTCCGGTACGACCACGCGCAAATCCAGCCGCAGCCGTCAGAGCGCGGTTGAAAAGGCGGTCAATTCGGCGGCGACCAGCATCGGCCGGAGCATCGGTACCCAGCTGGTCCGCAGTATCCTGGGTTCTATCCTTAAGAAATAAGGCCTCTGGCCTGCAGCATCAGCCGCATGGCTTCGGCAGTTTCGCGGGCTTTGGCGCCGGCCGTTTCGGCGAACCGCTCGCTCGAATCGGCATAGATGATGCCGCGGGAGGAGTTGACCAGCAGTCCACAGCGGCTGTTCATGCCATAGCGGGCCACTGCCTCGAGGCTGCCTCCCTGGGCACCGACACCCGGTACCAGCAGGAAGTGGTCGGGAGCGATGCGGCGGATATCCTCCAGCATCTCGGCCCGGGTGGCTCCGACAACGTACATGGTGTTCTCGGGAGAGCCCCAGGCCTGTGAGGTCCGGATGACCCTCTCGAAAAGTTTTTCTCCCTGCACATCAGGTATATATTGAAAATCCTCGGCGCTCTTGTTGGAGGTCAGTGCCAGCAGGATCACCCATTTGCCGGCATAATCCTTCAGGAACGGCTTCACCGAATCTTCTCCCATATACGGCGCGACGGTGACGGCGTCGCATGCCATCTTCCCGAAGAAGGCTGCGGCATAGCGGCTCGACGTGTTGCCGATATCGCCGCGTTTGGCATCGGCTATGATGAACTGCTCGGGATACCGCTCGCGGATGTAGGCGACCGTGCGTTCCAGCGTCCGCCATCCTTCGACCCCTTCAGCCTCGTAGAAAGCGACGTTGGGTTTGTAGGCGACGGTGTAGGGGGCGGTCGCATCGATGATGGCCCGGTTGAAGGCGAACATGGCGTCTTCCGTGCCCTGCAGGCATGCCGGCAACTTCTGCGGGTCGGTGTCCAGTCCCACGCAGAGGAAGCTTCCTTTCTGCCGGATCTGTGCAAACAGTTGTGTGCTGTCCATTATACCAACGAATTAAGCATCTGGTGGACACAAGCCTGTATGCGCGCCTCGAGGTTCCCGGTCGGTACCTTTTGGAACTTGCGGCCGGTGATGTTTTCGTACAGTTCGATATAGCGTTCCGAAACTTCCGCGACATAGGCATCTGTCATTTCTGGAACCTGCTGACCCTGAAGGCCCTGGAAGCCATTGGCGATGAGCCACTGGCGGACGAATTCCTTGGACAGTTGCCGCTGCGGCTCGCCGGCTGCGAAACGTTCCTCATAGCCGTCGGCGTAGAAGTAGCGCGAAGAGTCCGGCGTGTGGATTTCGTCGATGAGATAGATCTTGCCGTCTTTCCGGCCGAACTCGTATTTGGTGTCGACCAGTATCAGCCCTTTGTCGCGGGCCATTTCCGTGCCGCGTTCGTACAGCGCGTAAGTATAGTTTTCAAGTGCCGTGTAGTCGGCTTCGGAGACGATGCCACGGGCGATGATCTCCTCCCGGGAGATGTCTTCGTCGTGCCCCTCGGCGGCCTTGGTGGTCGGCGTGATGATAGGTTTCGGCAATTTCTGGTTCTCGCGCAGGCCTTCGGGCAGGGCGATGCCGCAGAGCGTGCGGCGGCCGTCGCGGTATTCCCGCCAGGCATGGCCGGTCAGGTAACCGCGGATGACCATCTCCACCTTGAATGGTTCGCAGCAGTGGCCGATGGTGACCATCGGATCGGGTGATGCAATCTTCCAGTTGGGAACGATGTCGGCGGTGCTGTCAAGGAAATGACAAGCTATCTGGTTGAGTATTTGTCCTTTATAAGGAATTCCCCGCGGCAGGACCACATCGAAAGCCGAGATGCGGTCGGTCACGACCATGACCAGATACTGTCCGGCGATGTTGTACACATCGCGCACTTTGCCTTCGTAGCGGCTCTGCTGGCATGGGAAGGAGAAACCGGTTTTTGTGAGTGCTTGTAACATGACGGTAGATATTTAAAATGTTTTGGATGATGCTTTGTCTTGGTCGGCATCCGGCTGTGCGGCAGCTTGTTCGTAAGCCTCCACGATGTATTTGACCAGCCGGTGACGGATGATGTCGCGCTTGTCGAACCGGATGACCGAGATGCCCGGAATGGCGCCGAGCAGGTCGAGCGTGCGGGGCAGTCCGCTCTGCCTGCGGTCGGGCAGGTCGATCTGCGTCACGTCGCCCGTGATGATGAATCTGGCGTTGCGCCCCATGCGGGTCAGGAACATCTTCAGCTGGTTCATCGTGGCGTTCTGTGCCTCGTCCAGAATGACGAAGGCATTGTCCAGCGTCCGGCCGCGCATGTATGCCAGCGGCGCGATCTGGATGGTGCCGTCCTCCATGTACGAGGCCAGCTTGCGGAACGGAATCATGTCGTACAGCGCATCGTACAGCGGCTGCAGGTAGGGGTCCAGCTTGTCCTTGACGTCACCGGGCAGGAATCCCAGTTTCTCGCCGGCTTCCACCGCGGGTCGCGTGAGGATGATGCGCTTGACATTCTTGTTTTTGAATTCTCTGACAGCCAGCGCAATGGCGGTATAGGTCTTGCCGGTGCCGGCTGGCCCGACGGCAAACAGCATGTCGTTGCGGGAGAATTCGTCCACCAGCCGCCGCTGGTTGACCGTCCGCGTGGAGACCGGTTTCCCGTTGCATCCGTAGAGAATGACGTCGTCCGGATTGGACTGCAGCAGTTGCAGGGCTTCGTCCTCATGTTCCAGGATACGCGTCATGTCTTCTTCGGTCAGTGTGTTGTATTTCTGGTAGAAGGCAGTGCACAACTGCAGCTTCTCTTCGAACCGTGCCGCTTCGGCCTCGTCGCCGGAGATCTTGATTTCGTTGCCCCGCCCGACACATTTCAGGCGCGGAAAGGCCTGGGCGAGCTTGGAGAACAGGTGGGCGCCGGTGCCGAAAAGCAGGGCCGGGTCCAGTTCGTTCAGAAGATAGGTTTTTTCGGTCATACGGCAGCTCTGTAAGGGGTTTCTTCCACCGGTGCGGCATCCGCCTTCTGCGCCCGCAGATGGGTGGCGACATATTGGGCGATGTCCAGCACCGGCCGGTCGGCAACGTCTTGGAAAGTCTTTTTGCAGAGCGGACAGGCTGTGACCAGTACGTCCGGATTGCGGAAAGTGAGCCGGTTGAATGCATCTGCGGCGATTTTCCGCCGGGTCTCGTACGGCATCAGGTTGCTGCCGAGACTGCCTCCGCAGCACAGTGCCTGGTCTTTTTCTTCGTATGCGCGCTGCAGCACGGCCATGTCTTTCAGGATTTCACGCGGCGCCTCGTAAATGCCGGATCCCCGCCCCAGGTCGCACGGGTCGTGATAGGTGACACGTTCCTGTACCGGCTCTGTGGACAGTTTCCCTGCCGCAATCAGATCCCGGATAAATACGGTATGATGTACGACACGGATGGGCAACTTGTATTCTTCCGTGAAGACCCGGTAGCAGATCGGACAGGAGGTGACCAGCGTCTGTGCACCGGACTTTACAATCAGTTCGGTGTTCTTGGCTATCAACTGCCGCGCGGCTTCTTCCTGTCCGGCCAGCATCAGGGGCCGTCCGCAGCAGACTGAGCCGTTCTCATCCAAGTATCGGTACCGTATGCCGGCCGCCTTGAAAAGCGTCTGCATGGCCCGTGGAATGGCGGGCGTCAGGTGTGACATGCAGCCTGCGAAATAGACCACGTCCGGTTTTTCCGGCATCTGCCGGACGACTGGCTGGATTTCCGCCGGGAGTGCGTCCGATGCCGGGTTGAGATACTGGAGATAGGTGTCGCCCTGTCCCATCTGGTTGTCGGTCTTGACCGACAGTTTCAGCCGGCAGGAGTCGATGCCGACCGGGCAGGCCGCCACGCAACGTCCGCACTGCATGCACATTTCGGCCATTTCACGGGCCGTCTCCATGTGGTTGTAGCGCAGGTTGCTGATGAAATAGACGGTTGCCTTCTTGTCCATCCGTCCGGGGAGCACCATCTGGCAGGGATCCAGACAGATGCCGCAACGCGAGCAGGCAAAGGTCTCGGTCAGGGCATATCCCTGTCCGTGCCGCACCGTGCGGATACCGGCGTTGCGCAACAGAATCAGGAACGGTTCAGTGAGAATGTGCATGTAGCGCGAGAAGGGCATGGCGATGAAAAACACGCCGAGCGCGGTGGAATAGGCCCACCAGGTCGGCACGACATGCACGCTGTTCGAAACGAACGAATCGAACAGCAGGCCGAATCCCCGGGTGAGGAAACTGCCGCCGCTGATGCTGGAAGTAAAGCTCTCGGCCAGCAGCCGGAGCGGGAAGATGCTCCACAGGGAGTAGAGCGCCAGCCAGTCATATATCTTGAGCCGGGTGGTGCGGCGCATGCCCACGATGCGCGAGTTGATGCGCTTGTAGATGGCGATGCCGATGCCGATCAGTATCATCAGCAGGAAGAAATCCATCAGGAAGAAGAAGATGGCGCCTCCCAGCGTGGAGTCGGTCTGCTTGACGAAATATCTGAAGAAAATCGGGAAATAAGGCAGGTTGAGGTGGTTGGGACAGTACAGCTTGACTTCGATGTGTCCCAGTACAATGATCATGAACCAGCCAAAGGCGATGCTCATGTGCATGAATCCGAGCAGCGGGTCGCGCTGGAAGATGCGACGGTGGAGCAGGCATTCCATGAAAATCTCCTTGATGGACACCAGCGTCTGTTTGGTAAAGAGACTCTTGCCGAACTTTATCTTGTCGCTTTGCGGCAGCTCTTTGAACACGCGCACGATGGCGGCGACGAAGAAGCACAGGAAGAATATCAGCCCGATGACAAACGGCCAGACAAATGGCGCATAACTGAATCGTTCTCTGAACATGGCGGTGCGGTTACAGGTCTTTTAATTCTCCCCGGTTGTACAAGGTCATGGCTTTGTGGATGGTCATCACCAGATGACGGGTGTTGACGCCGCGCGGACAGACCATCTGGCATTTGCCGCAGAGCATGCACTTCTCGGTTTCCTGTTCCAGCCTGGCCAGTTCGCCGCGATGCACCTGCAGTTGTATCCGGCGCAGGTTGAACGGCGTGAACTGTCCCGCCGAGCAGGTGGCGGTGCAGCATCCGCAGCCGATGCAGAGCAGGGCCGACGGCTCGTGCGCGATGACGTACCGCGACACATCTTTCGACGCCTGGTCGTAGTCGATGCGGGTGCTCTTGTTGATGGTGAATCCGAAATTGACCATGCTCAGGCTTTCTGACAGAGATAACGGTGGATCCGGAGCGCTGCTGCGCCGGCGTCGGCCAGGACTTCCGGAATATGCTTCGGTCCCGTGCAGGTGCCGGCCAGAAAGACACCTTCGGTCCGGGACAGGTTGTTGTCCGTGTATTCATCCACGGCGTTGAGGAAACGGTCTTTGCCGACCGAGAGCCCCAGCGTGGGCGAATTGTAGAGTTGTGTCGTGCGTCCCTCCATGCCGACCATGAGCACCAGCATGTCAACCGTCATTTTCATGGGTTTGCCGACCAGCGTGTCTTCCACCTTGATGGCGATGCGCTTGTCGATGGTCTCGGCCGCCTCGGACAGTCTGCCCCGGACAAACGTGACGCCGTAGCGCGTCTGCGCGTCGAGGTACATCTGCTCGTAGTGCCGGTCGAACATGCGCAGGTCCATGTAGAAACAGAAGACCTCGCATTCGGGATACATCTCTTTCAGTTCGGAAGCCTGCTTGACGGCCGTCACACAGCATACCTTCGAGCAGTACCGGTTGCCGACTTTCTCGTCGCGCGACCCGACGCAGTGGATGAATCCCACGCGCCGCGGCACCTCGCCGGAACGGGTCAGGATACGCCGTTCCTCGCGGAACATACGCTCAATGTCCACGGATGTGAATACGTTGTCGTAGATGCCGTAGCCGTACTCCTCCTTGCGGTAGGCGTCGAAGGGCTTGAATCCGGTGGCCACCAGCACGGCATCTGCCGTCAGCACGGTGCCGTCGTTTACGGTGAGGATGAACTGCGCGTTCAGCTTTTCGATATTCAGGATGCGGCGCGAGGTCAAGACGTGGATGCCGCCGAGCCGGCTGCGAAGTTCTCCGAGGACTTCGGAGGCCGGGCGTTTGAACGGGAACAGCCGGTCCCATGTGAGCAGGTTGCCGCCGGTCTGGGGCTGCTCTTCGAGGAGCGTCACGGCGTACCCCAGCCCCTGAAGCTGTGCCGAGGCTTCCATGCCGGCGATACCGGCGCCGATGACCACTACATGTCGTTGTGAAGATGTATCCATGCTTGTCGGTTAGACTTTTAAAACAGAGGGAGATTCGGGATGTGACAGGTCCTTTTGGTCCTTTCCGGCATATTTCCGGGTCGGGTCGTAGGGAATGCCGATCTTGTCCAGCAGGGGCTCGACAGCCACCTGGTGCACCTGCAGGCCGAGGTCCCACGGGTCGTATCCCAGCACCAGGCCGGCCACTTCCTCGTACGTGAAGACCGGGATGCCGTAGCCGTTGTCGCCGTAGGTCTTGCCTTCGGTCTCGGCGATGACGTACTGCCAGCGGTCCAGGAAGTAGGGACATCCGGGACAGTTGGTGATGATCATGTCCGGCCGGAACGGTTCCATCGACTCGAACTTCTTGCGCGTGTTGGCGGCCGAATAGCCGCGGTTGGCCTGGACGAAGTACTGTCTGAAACCGAAGCCGCAGCAATGGCGCCTTTCGGGATAGTCGACGACTTCGCCGCCCCAGGCTTCGACCATGCCGGTCAGCACGTAGGGGTATTCGGCGCCGCCGACGCCTTTCGACGGGAACATCTTGGCATAGTGGCAGCCGATGTGTTCCACCACACGCAACGGGGCGCCCGTGTAACGGTTCACCAGCCGGTATCTGGCACGTGCCGCGATTTCGTTCCGCACTTTATAAATGATGTCGCTGGCATGGGCCAGATGCTTCGGCGGCTCGAAAGTGCGTCCGGTGGCCTTGTACAGGTTGTCGCGCACCTTCTGCAGCACGTCGGGGAATTTCTTCCAGGTCTCGATGATTTCGGAATACAGGCCGAACGACGTGATGCACGAGGCCGCGTAGTTCTCGTATCCTGCCTCGGTCATCAGGGCGAACTGCCGCGCCACCACGGTCATCGCGGTCTCGAACGGCACGACGTCGCTATGGTATCCGATGCCGCTGCAGGTGGTGTGATGCTTGTTCTCGTAGATATCCCGGTGCAGCACTTCGCGCATGATCTTCAGGAAATACACTTCCGAAGCCGGGAAGAAACTCTGCCGGATACAGCTGCGCACATAGAAATATTTGTCATCGGGAATCTCTTTCTGGTACTCCGACCAGATGCGTTTTTTGCCTTCTATTTTCATGTCATTCCCTCCCGTGCCGGTCGCTGTTATAGGTAAAGATATAGTCTGCGTATTCTTTTTCGGTCATGCCCATTTCTTTGGCTTTTTCGGCGGAACATTGCTCGATGTTGTCGTAGAAAGCCTGGCCGCCGGTCACGTCGAAGATGCGTTGCAGCTCGTCGAGCGATTCCTGCGGAATCTTGCGCAGCACCCCCGGTCCTTCGCCGTCGAGATTGCCTCCCAGCCGTTCGAAGACATCGTCGAGGTGGTCGTGTTCCCACTTCCAGACCAGTCCTGCTTCGGGATGGCGCTCGAAGACAACGTTGCGCGGATAGACGCAATAGCCGTGTTTCAGGATCGATTCGCCGATGGCGCGCTTGAGGGCCAGCTGCTGGCGGCCTTTTTCGGAGGCGGTGAACATGCCGGTGCGCTGTGAAAGGGTGCGGAGCGCCTGGATGAGCATGCCGGGGGCGTTGTTGCGGGGACAGCGTGTCACGCAGGACATGCATTCTCCGCAGTACCATATGCGGTTGCTCTTCAGCAGGTCTTCCAGTGTCTTTTCGTCGTGCTTCTGCACCAGGTCAACAATCTGCCGGGGGTCGTAGTCGTAGAACTCGGCCGCCGGGCACAGCGCGGTGCAGGTGCCGCAGTTGATGCAGGCGTTCAGCGCTTCCTCGTACCGGATGTCCTCCTGGAGCATGTCGTACAGTTTTCCCATGTCTGCGTGTGCGTTTTACATGTACCGGGCATAATCCGGTATAAACTGCAAATGTATAAAAAAGGGTGTTCGGTTGCGAGAAACGGGAGTAAAAATTATCTTTGCGTGCACTCTCAGGCATGGCTCCGGAATACGGAAATCTGCGCGTGCGCCCGTTATCAACGCGAAACTAATGTACAGTATAGGGATGGATGTCGGTTCCACGACGGCCAAAGTCGTGGTGTTGGACGAGCGGCAGGAACTGGTGTTCCATCGGTATGTCCGTCATCATGCGTCGATAGACGAAGCCGTATCCGGGTTGTGCCGTGAGATTTCCGTTGCCGTCGGCCACGTTCCGGCATGTATGGCCGTGACCGGTTCCGCGGCGATGGGCGTGGCCGAAAGGTCGGGGCTGCCTTTCATCCAGGAACTGGTGGCCTCCTCTGAATTTGTCGCTCGGTACTGTCCTGAAGTACGGACGCTCATCGACATGGGCGGTGAGGACACCAAGATGATTTTCTTTTCCGACACCCGGCTGCCCGATATCCGGATGAACGGCAATTGTGCGGGCGGAACCGGGGCCTTCATCGACCAGATGGCCATGCTCTTCGATGTCACGCCGGCGGCGTTCGACGCTTTGGCGGCCGGACACAGACAGCTATGTCCGATTGCATCGCGCTGCGGTGTCTTTGCCAAGACGGACGTGCAGAATCTCTTGAGCCGTAAGGTGCCGCGGGCCGACATCGCCTATTCGGTGTACTATGCCGTGGCCATGCAGAGCATCAATACGCTGTCCCGGGGCTGTGAAACCATGCCGAAAATCTTGTTTTCCGGCGGACCGTTCTCTTTCCTGCCGACCCTGTCCGACGCATTCCTGTCGGTGCTCGGACTGCA
>JAEEGL013864865.1_pt1 | contig 10116 bp, 8 predicted proteins | sample 9134231 | NCBI WGS metagenome assembly JAEEGL01 (sample SAMN16246548, study PRJNA631951) | gut metagenome | biome: gut microbiome; feature: rumen; material: fiber-attached | host: Bos | place: Iran: Karaj | collected 2018-10 | reverse complement strand
GAAAATTTCCTTTATATAATGTAACATTCTTAACTGCATCTGCATTGAATACAGAAAAGAACCCCATCATATGATTTACATTATATAATGGCACACCATCCAGAATTATAAGATTCTCGTCGGGTCCTCCACCTCTCACATACAAACCAGCACTACCCTCCGAACCTGATTGAACTCCAGGTAGCAACTGCAATGCTTTAATCACATCCACTTCTCCACCAAGTGCAGGAATGCCCTTAATCTGTTGTACAGGAACTTCTATTGCCGACATTTGAACAGATTGTGGAGCGGTAAGCGACTGATGTCCAACCACAGTGACCTCTTGCAAACGAGTATTCTCCAGAAGAATAACATTCAATAGAGTATCTTTTCCTATCTCAAAGCTGATAATTTGAGTTGGTGCATATCCAACATAACTGAATTGCAATGCCACTCGACCTGCGGGCAACGTGAGGGTATAGAATCCGCTATTGTTACTTACAGCTCCGTAACCGCTTAGTGTGTCCACCACTGTCGCACCTATTAATCTCTCACCGGATAAAGAATCACTGATATAACCATTAATAGTATATCGCTGCCCTAAACCGAACAGCGATAACAATAAAAAAGGTAATATTACAAATATTCTTCTTATAAGTGCGACATTTATCTTTTCTCATCCCATCCAAAAGGATGTCTGGCAAGTGGCAAACGAGCAAGCGGATGATAATCACCCTTGAGTCCTATAGGAGTAGAATTACGTATCTCACTTACCATCTCAATGCAAGGACGAGCCTCCGCTATGCGGAATCCTTCTCCGGAAAGGATCTTTTGATAACTGAGAGTGTGAAGTTCGGTAAAACCTTGCGAGAATTCAAACTCCTCACCGTCAATATTCAGTGTTCTATATGTTCGTTTTTCTCCTTCAACTGCATTTTGTGGCAAACAATCGGCATTAATACTAAGGAAATATCGTACACGTGCTTTCTCAAGATCAAGATATCCTGCCACACGGTCAAACGACATAATATGAACTACATTCTGACGTACAGGTCCAAAAACCCACTGCAGCATATCATAGAAATGTACACCTATATTGGTCGCTACACCACCGGATTTATGAACATCACCTTTCCATGAAGAATAATACCATTTTCCTCGAGAAGTTATATATGTAAGTTCTACATCATAAACCTTGTCTTTGGGTCCTTCATCAATTTTTTTCTTCAACATCGCAATTGAATCGTGCAAACGAAGTTGCAGAATAGTATATGCCTGATGACCGGTTTCCTTCTCAAGTTCAAGAAGATTGTCGATGTTGTATGGATTCAAAACCAAAGGTTTTTCACAAATCACATTGCACCCCAAACGCAAACCATAACGAATAAAAGCATCATGAGTATAATTGGGTGTACATATTGATAGCCAATGGAGTGGATTGTCTGTACGCATTTGTTTCGAACAGAAACGATCAAACTGCTCATTCTCTGTAAAAAAAGAGCAATCTGGGAAACTGCTGTCAAGTCTACCCACAGAATCAAATTTGTCATAAGCAACCATCAGATTGTTTTCTGTGTCTTTTATGGCTTTGATGTGTCTTGGCGCTATATAACCAGCAGCGCCTATAAGTGCAAAATTCAACATGATATGGTATAATTTATTAGGGCAATGCCCTATTTATTAATATTTTAGTCTTTTGAGAAGCATTATCAAGGCTGCCACAGATGCATGAGTTGTTATTTGCTCACGGCCACCGCGGAAATGATGACACTCTGCAATAGTTCCATCTGGTCCACTAACTGCCAGCCACACTGTACCTACAGGCTTTTCCGGAGAACCACCACCAGGTCCTGCAATTCCCGATGAAGCCACCCCCCACTCCGTTTTCATCGAGGATTTTACACCTTCTGCCATGGCTCTCACTACCTGTTCACTTACTGCACCGAATTGTTGAAGATCGTATGAACTAACTCCAAGAAGATTCTGTTTTATACTATTGTCATAAGCGACTATAGTTCCCCAATAGAATTCAGAACTGCCGGCATGTTTATTCAGTAGCATTGCTATTTTTCCACCAGTGCAACTCTCAGCAGAGCTTACCTTTTGATGCCTGTTTTTAAGAAGTTCCCCCACAAGTATTTCTATTGGTTTGTCTTCTTCAGCAATAATAAAATCCTCAATAAGAGGACGTAACTCTTTAATACGTTGTTCTGTCTGATCTTTTAGTTTCTGCTCACTCATTTTATCAGACATTGCTGTGATGCGCAGACGGATTATTCTATTCGATGGCAAATAAGCCAAATGCATATATTCAGGTAATGAATCTTCCCATTCTGCGATCTTTATAGCAAGCGACGATTCCGGTATGCCATATACAATTATTGTACGATGCAGTATCACATTTCCTGTTGAGATAGTTTTGAGTTTGGGTAGAATCTGCTCACTCATAGCGACCTCGGCTTCATATGGAACTCCGGGCATAGAGTACAAGCGTTTGTTGCCATTAACAAATTCCATCAGTGGAGCAGAACCTACACGATTTTCGAGAACATTACATGCTTCCGGTACAAGCCATTGAGTTGCTGTAAGGCTATTAAGAACTTGTGGTCGATCGCTATAGAGTTGCTCTATATGTTCCTTTACATGCAAGTCTGGCACAAGACGCGTATGAAAATAATCGCAAAGAGTTTTCTTGGTTATATCGTCTTTCGTTGGGCCAAGTCCACCTGTCATCATAACCAAATTTACTCTCAAGAAAGCCTCATCGAGTGCCCGACGAATCTCGGTTGCATCGTCATGAACAGCCGTAGTGCGCAACACTGGAATACCAAGCATATTCAGTTGACGTTCAATCATCCCTGAGTTGGTATCAACTACCTGACCAATTAGCAACTCATCACCTATTACTATTATTTCTGCTTTTTCCATTCTTCTGCAACTAAACAAAGTTCATTATACCAATCTTCACCAAAACGGCGAATCAGCGGTTCTTTCAAAAATTTATATATCGGCAAATGTAATTTTCTTCCGCATTGCCTTGCCGAATGACAGATATCCCAATGATGATATTCTACTGCAGTAAAAGACGGATGTTCTGTCAAACGAATAGGATACAAATGGCATGAAACAGGTTTCTTAAAATCAATCTTGCCTGCATTATACGCCTTTTCTATCACACAATAACACCATCCGTTTATATCAGTACGCGAAAACACACAATCCTTGCCATTGATGATCTGTGTGACTTTTTCTCCAGTAGGATCAAGGTAGGAAATACCATTATTCTTCACTAACTCACGAGCTTCTTTGCGCATCTCTGGTAGCAATAATGGTAAAATCTCAATGATTTTTCTCTCCTCTTCATCAGTTAAAGGCGCACCGGCATCACCCTCAATACAACAACACCCCTTGCAACTGTCCAAGTCGCAACAGAACTCTTTTTCGAGTATATCGAGCGAGACAAGCGTATTTCCTATATGAAAAATCAAGGTTTAAAATTATATAATTAACAATCGACTTACTATCGCAACAAATGCTCAATTAGAATTTTCAGACCTATGCCCATCAATATTATTCCACCTATAAATTCCGCATTCAAACGGAAATGAGCACCAAACTTATAACCAAAAAAGTATCCACATAAAGAGAAAATAAAACTTGCTAATGCAATAATGCTTATTCCTAACCATAGAGTCTCAGGAACTGGAATAAATAACAATCCGGAAGCGAGTGCATCTATACTGGTTGCCAATGCGAGAATCTGAATCTCCAAAAATCCCACAAGAGGCTTGTCAGTATCTCTTGGTCCTTCTATAGTTTTATTTTTAAAACTCTCAAATATCATTTTTCCACCGATAAAACCAAGCAAACAGAATGCGATCCAATGACTCCATCGAGTGAAAAAATCGGAAAAACTAACTCCCGCATAAAAACCTATGAGCGGCATACCTCCCTGGTAGAGACCAAAAAAGAATGCCATTAGAAAAATGTTTCGCCACTGCGGCAGGTTTTTGGACACAAGACCTTTACTGAACGACACAGCAAAACAATCCATTGCCAATCCTATTGCGAGCAATATGATTGAAAGCAGATCCATTAACGTTTGGTTTTGTAACGAGCTGTAGTTTTGCCTTTGGCTATGTTGGTCAGTTTACCTTTAACGAACTGACGACGTATCGGTGAGATGCGGTCGGTAAACACATGGCCATCAAGATGATCATATTCGTGTTGAATAATACGTGCACGGAAACCTGAATATTCCTCTTCATGCTCGCAAAAATTCTCATCTAGATATCGAATTACAATAGTTTCAGGTCGAACTACGTTTTCACTTATCCCAGGCAAGGAAAGGCAACCTTCACTATAAGTAACTGTTTCTTCCGATTCGCCAACTATTTCCGGATTCAGAAAAACCTTCTTAAAATTGACACAATCAGGATAGTCTTCGCCTAATTCCGAACCATCCACAACAAAGAGTCTGATACTCTTGCCAATCTGGGGGGCAGCTAGTCCACAACCGTCGGCTTGAGTGAGGGTCTCAAACATATCTTCAACCAATTGCTTGAGTTCAGGATAATCTCTATCTACTTCCTCTGTCTCTCTACGGAGCACAGGTTGACCATATAAATATATTGGTAATACCATACTATGTAAAGGGCAACGCCCTGCTAATTTGAATATATGATGCTATAAAATTTTGATTTGCTTGTTTTATCTAATATATTCCAAGTAATCTTCAAGTATAATGCAAGCGGCAATCTTGTCAACCACCGCCTTGTCTTGACGTTGCTTTTTCTTCATTCCGCCATCAATCATCGCACGATGCGCAAGCACGGAAGTGAATCGCTCATCGTATCTAACAAGAGTTATCTGAGGAAAACGCTTTTTAAATCCATTGACGAACGGCTCAATATACTTTGCGCTTTCGCTATCTTCGCCAGACATTTGCGTAGGTTTTCCAAGAACTACCGAGTCTACTTGCTCTTTTTTAAAGTAATCAGCAAGCCAATCAAGTAAAGTATGAGTAGGCACCGTCAGTAGTGGTTGAGCAAATATACGCATAGGGTCAGTCACTGCCAACCCTGTGCGTTTTTTGCCATAGTCTATTGCCAGGATTCTTGCCATCACTTTACGATTCCTGCATACTGTTGATATTGTGGATACCACTTATCAAACAAATCCTCTCTTTGGTAACGCTCCAGATTCTGTAGAACATATCCGAGAACGGCAGCATGATGACCCAATGTACGAGAGTTTGCTTTCAACGCCTGTTTGTCAAGTGTGCTACCCCACTCTAGATACTCAACATCAAGTTGAGCGACCTTATCCATGATGGAATCAGCTTTCTCCGGTTGACCGCACAGATAATAGTTCGTCGCCATTGTAGCTGCAGTGTAATCGTAAGGGATATTGTATCCGGGAAGCATTTCTTCTGCATAATCAAGTACTTCAATTGCTTTATCTTTCTTCCCTTCCATGACCAAAGCGTCAGCCAATTGAGAGAACATCATGCGGTGTGTACGACACATACGCATCAAGTTTTCGTCAATATAGATACCAGGTTTGTTCATATTTCCATAACGGAACTTATTCATCATATTATCATACATCTTTTCGGTGTTCACCTGAGGCTGACCGGTAGGAGAAGCAATAGGTGTTACCTGATAGGCCAAACCGGTAAGAGAGAAATACTTCTCCAAACCCTGATAGTAGTCCTCACCAACTGTAACAGCAAAATATATCGGACGCTGCCAGTGGTTTGACGATATCATTTCAAGCACCATCATTTCACTTCTGGTTAGGCGACGACCTACCTTAATATCCAATCTCTCTGCCACCTGACGGTTTTCCCATTCTGTACCAACAAGGTCGGCAGCATCAACAGGTATATACAATTTGTTGCTCGGGATATAATTCTCGCCATCACGTTTTGTACGTTGATTATCAGAACGAACAAAATCAAAAGCAGTTTTAACATCGAGTGGAGTTGACATTTTATTATCAACCCATACTACTTCATTTGTACCTGGCATATAATCTTTCTGCTCCCACGTGATAGGCAGAGCGGATGATGTATAATAAGGACGCTTCATCTGTGATATATACCAGTCGGTTTGCAAATAACTAAGGTTACATACACGCAGATTGGTACCTTCGCCTTCCACCTCTTGATTGTACCACAACGGGAAGGTATCATTATCTCCATTTGAGAATATGATGGCCTGATCATCACAAGAACGAAGATAGTTCGCTCCGAAATCGCGACAACTGTATCTGTCTGAACGATCGTGATCGTCCCAATTCTGCTGTGCCATCAATGCCGGTACTCCCAAACAAACTATAGTCAATACAATAGCAACACTTGCTTTAACCACCTTACTATCGGTTTTCATCATTGAATTAATACCATCAATTAATGCCATAACACCTAATCCAATCCATATACAGAAGGCATAGAACGAACCTGCATATGCATAGTCACGTTCGCGAGGCTGGTATGGTGTTTGGTTTAGATATACCACGATTGCCAAACCGGTAAGGAAGAATAGCAAGAAAACAAGAGTGAAGTTCTGCAAACCTTGTTTGCGCCTACCCAATTGATAGCAGATACCAATTATTCCGAGTAACAAAGGAAGCAGGTAATATACATTATGTCCTTTATTCTCTTTTAAGTCGGAAGGTAAAGCATCTTGATCGCCAAGGCGAGCATTATCGAAAGCAGAAATACCTGTAATCCAGTTACCTTTGGTCAATTCTCCATAACTTTGTAAATCGTTTTGGCGACCGGCAAAGTTCCACATGAAATAGCGCCAATACATGAAGTGGCATTGATATGAGAAGAAAAATCGCAGATTCTCACCAAATGTGGGACAAACATCCGTCTTTTGTTGACCACAATATTCATAACGTACTTTCTTACCTTTAACATCCCCCCATTGCTTATAAGCCTCTTTATGGCGACCATCAGGGGAATACATACGAGGAAAGAGCATCATGAACTGATCCATCATCACATAATTGGTTTTGTAACCTGTAATTACATATTGGTCCTTCTCATTCTCACCAGTCTTTGGTTTGGGGGCATATTGTGCATGACCTCTTTTTTCTACAGGAACACACATATTACCTTTAACGTCCAGTTTTACAGGCGCACTATATACAGCACCATAAAGGAGTGGACGATCACCATATTGCTCTCGATTCAAATAATACTTCAAAGAGAACACATTATCTGGTGAGTTCTGATCCATTGGCGTATCAGCACTACTTCTTATAACTATTGCTGCATATGAAGAATATCCGATAAGGATAACTGCAATCATTAGTGTAGAAGTATTAAGCCAACGGGCAGGAACACGTTCTTTCAGGCCAAACAATAATCCGGCCAAGCCGGCTATCACAATCAAACCTATCCATACACTCTCACCAAAGAAAGGTATGCCAGCCATAGTAACTGCCAGAATAACAGATATGTTCATTCTAATACGATTCTTCTGTGCATAAGTTTCATATATAGCCCACGCCATAGAAGCAGTTAGCAGAATCAGATATATACTCAAACCGGTATTGAATGGCATACCCAGCACATTGACGAAGAACAGTTCTGCCCAACATGCCATCTGAACTGAACCTGGAATAATGCCATAAAGCACCACTGCAAGCGCACCCACAGAGATGAGAAGGGCTATTATGAAACCTTTCCAAGAGAATTCGTACTTGTGGAAATAATAAACCAATACAATCGCAGGGATAGTTAGCAAATTCAAGAGGTGAACACCTATAGACAAACCCATCAAGTAAGCAATCAATATAAGCCATTTGTCAGAGCCATCTTCCTCTGCTTTCTCATCCCATTTGAGTATCAACCAGAATACCACTGCGGTGAAGAAGGAAGACGAAGCATATACCTCACCTTCTACTGCGGAGAACCAGAATGTATCGGAAAATGTATATGCCAATGCACCAACCATGCCGGCTCCAAGAATAGCCACAGCATGCCATAAACTCATCTCCTTATCTTGGGGTATCAATTTTTTAGCGAGTGCTGTAATAGTCCAGAAGAGGAATAAGATGGTAAATGCCGACATCAACGCAGAAAGAGCGTTGACACACATTGCCACATGTTCTACATCTATGGCAAACAAACTTGCCAAATGACCCATCAACATAAAAAATGGCGCTCCTGGAGGATGACCAACATCAAGTTTGTAAGCAGAACTGATAAACTCGCCACAATCCCAGAAACTGGCAGTAGGCTCAATAGTAAGCAAATACGTGGCAGCTGCTATGGCAAAAGCCAACCATCCACACAGCGTATTCCATAGTTTAAAATTTTTCATTATAGATTATTTATGCGTTTTTAATATACAATATTAACTGCTTAACACAATAAGCGTGCAAAGGTAGTGAAAAATTCGGACACATGCAAATTTTACTCATAAGCCAGCTGCATAATAAAGAAAAATACCCACCTATTTGGCGGGTATTCTTCAATGAATAGCATCAATAGTTATTTATTTTTCAACTACAAATGTAGGAACAAATGGTTCGTTTACATTGCCTTGTCTGGATTCGTTGACAAAAACGAAGCTATCTTCGGAATAGAAAATATTCTTCAAAACCGAAGAGTAATAGCGAAGTGTTATCTTCTTCTGCTCACCTTTAGGATCAGAGATATATAGATAGAATAAGCCGTCAATAGGATTTGCTATTCCGCAACATTGCGAACCAGCAAAAGCAGCAAGCAAATCGCTAGTCACTACTGACACATCAGATGCTTGAGAATAGGACTTAGTCAGATCAACCTTTACGACTGCTGTCATGCTTACACTTATGTCCTCTGATTTCACTTCTTGCCAATCAGGGCGAACTTTATTACCATATATACTCTCAGGATCATTATTAGGTTTGCTTGAACATGACGCAAACATAAACATTGACAATAGTACTACTGAAAAAATTAATAAACGATTCATAATATTTGATAATTCATTGGTTTATAATTATTTTTTGATAAGTTTGACGGTCGACAACTTACCATTCACATTCACTACAGCCGAGTAGATTCCTTCAGGCAACTTGCTCAATCGGTCGATTCTGTAGCTTGATTCTGATTCTGTAATGCTGAACTTTTCAGAAGCAACCAATGCTCCTGTTGCACTATAGATATTGACATTTGCTTCGCCATCTGTCTGGTCGGTGAAATTGAAGTCAACATAGTCCGCAAATGGATTAGGCATTGCGCAAACCGATTGTGGCTCGCCGAAGTGCAACATTACTGGCGCTTTCAAGGATCCGTGAACAGCATTCGTCTTATATGTGAGCACAGGTTTGGTCATACCAACAACTACTCCATCATGCTCCAACGTAAAGAACACCGGACTCTCCTCTTCACCTCCTATTGAAATAAAGAGCAAACTCTCGTCATCCACATTCACTTCTGTAGCAACACCTGACAATCTGTCGGCTACCCAAGCCTTAATAGTATAGTTATTTAGATGGTTATATGCATTGGCATCGGCAATTTTAGCAATAACCGACATATTAGTTGCATACTGCAGCATGAAATCTTTGCCTTGACTTTCTCTATTTATCTGTCTAGGAGTAACAGTATTGACAGACACATCCGAATCGTAATAAGTGAAACGTATGTCTCCTTTACCATTACGCAAGAATAGATATCCTTCGCCAGGCATCAGATATGTGAGATCACCGACCCACTTCTTGTCTTGAGAGAACACTGCAAAACGATTGTGAGCTTTGATAAGGTCACCCGGAATGGCATCATCGTAGTAATCAGCCATTGCCGATTTTATATTGGTTGCTTGCGAGAATAAACATGGAAAAGCAGTCCACTGCTTCTTCCCCTCCGGAGATTCGCCATACAAAGTGATAGTGCGCAGCGAATCCTCTTCTAGCGTCATACCCGGAAGATAAATACGATTGGCCGATGAGGTGTAGAACATGTAAGTGTAAACATAATCGAACTTACTCAGCGAACCCGTCCATTGCTTGCCATCAAGCGAGTATTCGCAGAAACTGCTCGTTATCGGATTCTTGATCTGATCCGTTGCACCCCACGGATTATCGGCCGAGAGAATCTGATTGATATCACCAGCACCATCAGGCTTGATATTG
>JAEEGL013830090.1_pt1 | contig 10116 bp, 6 predicted proteins | sample 9134231 | NCBI WGS metagenome assembly JAEEGL01 (sample SAMN16246548, study PRJNA631951) | gut metagenome | biome: gut microbiome; feature: rumen; material: fiber-attached | host: Bos | place: Iran: Karaj | collected 2018-10 | reverse complement strand
TCGAGATATGTTAGTTCAAGCATATGGTGAAGATTTAGTTAAAATTTGGGATGATAGTTTACAACAAATACGAGAAAAATTACAAGGAACGGATCAACAAGTAAGTGAAGACATTAAACACGAAGAACAAAAGGGTGAAACAATTGAAGAATTAAGTGAAAAAAATATAGAAGTTCAAAAAACTGAAGAAGTGGAAATATTACCTGATGAAAGTGATGCTAGTAAAATAATTGATTTTGAAGAAGATGGAAAAAGTGAGATTATAGATCAAAATTTTAGAGCAGAAAATCAAAAAAGAGAAATTACCTTTTCTAATGAAGAACTTGATGAAATTTTTGATCGTATTTCGGGAGAAAATGCAATTAGACCTGAATATAGGGAAATTCTTTCAAAATATTCTGAATATTTAAGAACACAAGCTAATAATGGAAATAAAGAAGCGGGAAGACATGCTTTATTACTTGCGTCTGCTTTATCTGATCCAAATTTTAATATTGAAAATTATAGTAAAAACCAGTGGTACAGCAAAGATAAAAAACTTCAGTTAACATTAGATTCAAGAGTTTTAACAATTTCACATGAATTAGAACATGCATTTCAATTTTTGTTTGGTGAACAAAATAAAACTGGATTAGGATTTGATCCTTCATTGGAAATTAAAGATGGAGTAAATAGTGTAACAGTTCAAGGAGATAATAATGAAATTTTTGATTATTCTAAAATGCAGCAAAGATTTATAGAAAATCCCCAATTAGCAGTTGAATTTCTTGAAAGTATTGAAGAAAAAGCATGCAGAACTACTGATCATAAAGGAAGAACCTATGATGAATCTTTTACGAGTTATAAAGAGCAACTAACAAAAGCATTTGAAAGTGATCCAGTATTATTTGATAAAATGATGGACTATGTATATCAAGGTGATCCAAAACCAAATATTACAAATGATAATAAAACAGCAATTTTTGAGCAAGCTGCACATAATGCAGCACTTAATGAAAGAATTAAAAAAATATCTCAAACTGATCCAATAATGATTGATGTGTATTATATAATGAAAGATATGGTAGGAGCTATATCAGGTAATAAAACGACAGATTCTTATGGAAATATAATAACTGGACATGATTATTTTACTTTACCATATTTTGGTCAGCAGGGTATAATCAAAGCCATTTCTCATCAACTCGGTGAAGGAATAGCTCAATGTACTGCTTTTGAAATTGAAAATAGTGGTTCAAAATCAGTACTAGAACAATGTTTTGGTAAGGACTATGTCAGGATGTTTGATTCACAAAAGAAAGTTCAAACAAGAAATGCAATTTTATTATTGAATTCTCATGGTATAAATCCAAAAATAGCAATTCATTTTGCGGAGGGATCGGAATAATGAATGAAATGAGTGAAAAAGAATTAATATATCAAATGATGGAAGCAAAATATATGGTAGACAATAACTATAAAAGTTTAATGATGGCCTTTAGTATGAATTGGATAAAAAGTGAAGATTTAGATTTAAAAATGGAGATTTTGGCCAAAGCAATAAGAGATAATAAAAAAGTATATGAGATTTTTGAATATGAAGAAAACTTCGTAGATAATTGTTTGCATATAGAAAAAGAAGATATTGAAGAATTATAATTAAATATATTAGAATCTATTGAAATAAAAGTATTTAGAAACAATTAAGGAGAAATAATTCTTGCAATTATATAAACAGTTATTCATAACTTAATAATATAAAAAATTAATAAAAATAATGTAGATATAGTAATTGTATAAGAATTATAGAAATAAAAATAATAATATGTTATAATAAATTTATATAATTGGTGGTAGTATGGATATTGAAGATAATCAAAATGAAGAAACAGAAGAAGTGTTAATAACCGATAATTATACCAATGAAATTGGTGGGATTATATTAACTCAAAAACCAAATGATAATAATATGGATGAAGTTATAGAAATATTCAAAAATACTTATGGTGATGAATATAGTTTTTCGTATGAAAAAATAATTTCTGAAGAAACTGGAGAAATAACATATGTAATTGTTGCTAAAAATGGTGAAGAAAAAACATCCATAGAAATAAATGATGATAAAACAATAGGTGAATCATTGTCACCTTATCTTACTACACAATATAAATCACTTGCAAATTTAGTTAATCAAGGAAATGAAAATATTAATGATGATAATATCATTGACATAATGACATATTTAGAAGAAACCTATGGTGAAGGAAATGATTTCATTTTAGATAGAAATGATGGAAAATATGTAATAAAAGTTAATGGGGAAGTTTTTTGTGAATTAACAAGTGATAATAAAGTATCAGATGTAATAGGAACACTTTCAAATGAAGAAAATGAAAGAGTACCTGAAGTTAATCAAAAAAAGCCAATAGGTGGTGGAAGTAAAGGAGCAACTAAAATAAATGTAAATTTATCAGTTGCTTATAATATTTTTGAATTATATAATAAAACTATTACAAGATTAGATGAATATCAAAAATATACTAAAAGAGGGTATTTAAATGGTAAATTAGGTGATTTTTACCATAATAGTGTTAAAGATAATTCTATTGAATTAATGTATGCTCTTTCTTATTATATTACTGGTTTATCAACTACCATTGAAACATGTATTCAAATGTATACAATGAAAGATGAAAAAGATTATTATGAATTAGAAGATTTATGTAATGAACTATGGGATGCTCTTGATGAGATACATGATAGATATAAACTAGCTGCTAATTATGATAATAATGGACAAAATGGTGGTGATGTATTAGATCCACTTAATAATCCAACTGATGAAGATTATGTTGAAATTATGCAAGATGGTGATGCATTTTTTAATCAATTATATGCTGATTCTGTTGAAGATTTTCAGGCTAAATTAAGAATTGACTATCAAAACTTTTTACGTCAAAAAGTTCCACAAGTTTATAATATGATAGTTGAATTTTGTTACACTAATTATGGTGATAAAAGTAAGTCGTTGGATGAATATAAAGAAGAATTTGCACAACATATAATTAAAGATTATTATAGTGATGGATTAGATGGAATAAATCCTCCTGATAATATTCCTAGTGATTTATGGGAAGGTGCTGAAACAAATTATGATAAAGCATTATTATTAATTACATATGATGAGGATTTTTTAAATACTACTGAAGGATATTATGATTTAACTCAATTTAAAGGAAATTGTTTTACTCGAGCACTTGATGAAACCTTTAAGCCACCAAGAATTGAAGGAGCAAATTCTTATGAAGATAATCCAATCAATCAAATTTGCCTAAGAACATTTAGCTTTTTAGCTAAAATGAAAGAGGTATATACAAAAGATTATACAGGTATGGAAATAACTGATATCATTTCATATGTTGAATCAGTACGAGATGATTTGGTAAGATTTTCATATGTTGATTCGGATTCTTTTTATGGATTACCTGATGTATATAGTCAAACACGCATAGGAATTAGTAATGATTATGGCATTGAAGCTAGATACGAATGTAAAAATTGGTCTAAGTGTTTACCTGATTCTGTAGTTGAATTATGGTTAAATATTGCTGATACTGATGAAGAAGGTAATCCTATCATTATAGAAGATAGTGAAGAAAATCATAAAACATTAGAAGAATTAAGAAGAGATAATGATAATTTTTGGGAATATATAAATAATGATCCAGTATTACGTACACAATATATCGATGTTATGGGTATAAAAAGTGCTGACGAATTATTTGATTATCAAATTTATAGTTGCACTTTTATGCGACCAGAATTTCATCAAGAGTATATTAAAAATAATGGCATGGCTGGGTATTATTCTCTATTAGGAAATTATTATACTAAAAGTTATAGTGATGTAGAAGTTCAATCAAATATATATGGTGGTCAACCATGGACAGAAGAGGAAATAAATGAAAGAGTACAAGGAAAATTAGGAGATGTTTTTGGAACCCATAATTACACTAATGGAACATTTGGCGTAAATAGTTTTAGATTAATAGATGTTATTAATGGGGATGATATATATTTACCTTTTGCTAATGCTTTTGAGGAACTATGTACAAACAAACTTAGAATAGATGCTGCTCAAAATAATTTTGAAATGGTTCTTGCGGAAAATTTAGATGTCAGTGATGTATCAGATGATGATGTTGAAGAAGTTAGAACTCTTTATTTTAGTAATGATGAAGTTGATTATTATGTCATTGATAATTATGAAACAGGTGAAGGACATGTAGAACATGGAACAAGATGGGATATTTTATCTGATCAAGAACAAAGGGCTCTAGCTCGTATACATAAAATTAATCCAGAGTATGCTAAACGATTAATGAATCGTGGTTATCATAATTTAATAGCTGATTCTGTAGGACATGCACGAGCAATTAACAAGGCACAATATATAACCGATGGTGTAACAGAATTTGATGAGGAAATTGATGGTGAAATAGTACATGTAACTCGTTCTTCTGGTGGAGACATTGGAAGAGGTGTAAGAGCTACTATGGTTGGATTTGGAGATGGAGTAATTGATTCTGTTCTTGGGGTATCAAGATTTATTTATGCTGATGGTAAAATGTCAGAACATGATTATTATTCAAGTTATATTGTAAATGAATTACAAGATGGTGAACATAGTTGGACGGCATCCGCATATAGTTTAGGTAGTAGTGTAGGAAACATGACAATACCAATGATTTTGTCCGCTTTTGTTCCTGGATGTGGTCAAACTGCTAGTTTATTATGGACTGGTATGTCAACTGCAGGAAATGAGACAGAGCATTTACTATGGGAAGGTGTTGATAGACGTACAGCTTATGGAATTGGCTTATGTAAAGGATTACTTGCAATTGGTTCGGAGAAAATAATGGGTGGTATAACAGGTATGAGTGATGTATCTGATAAACCATTAAAAATATTTAATAAATTATTTAAAGATTCTGATTTTGTAAAGGTTGGATGGGGCAAGAAATTTCTACGTTTTGTGGCAACAATATTCTCTAATCAAGTACATGAGGTTAATGAAGAGTTATTTGAAAATGTTGGTGGATATTTTGTTGATTTCATTGCTGGACGTGATCTTCCAACTCCTGACGAATTTATAAGAGAAAGTTGGGAAACAGCAAAAATGACTTTTTTATCAACGCCAATTATTAATTTTATGGGTGGCGGATTTCAAAAAATGGGAATGAATGTTCAACATAAGGTTCAACTTGGAGATGGGCTTTATGCAACATATTCTCCCGCTGAGGCAAGTAGATTCATAGATGCTAATGGAAATATAGATCAAGAACAATTCTTTACCTTTTTATCTGATAATAATAGATTTAGTGATAGTCATTTTGGTAATTATTCAATACTAAATGCAAGTGATTTTGAAACAACTGTTACTAATCAAGAAAGAATATTAGCAACTAGAGCACAAATGGAAGAAGATTTAAATAATATAGAAACTGATAGTAATGAACCAAATGCAGAGTTATTAAGTAAATCTAAAGAAAATCAAAAAAGGGAAAGAGTCCAACAAGAAATGATTGAAATAATAAAATCTAAAAATGATTTGACTAAATCTGAAGAAATACAATCTTTAGATGAAACTCAAGATGCTACTGAGACAGATGCAGAAATAGAAGTATTGACTGATGAAAATAATAGTGAGCCAATTAATCTTGATGCAGTTAGTAAATTGGAAATTTTTGATCAATGCTTTAGGGGAATTAATCAAAAAAGAGAAATTACCTTTTCTAATGAAGAACTTGATGAAATTTTTGATCTTATTTCGGGAGAAAATGCAATTAGACAAGAATATAGTGGACTTCTTTCAAATTATTCTCAATACTTAAGAACACAAGCAAATAATGGAAATAAAGAAGCGGGAAGACATGCCATATTACTAGCAGCAGCTTTAGCTAATCCAGAGTTTAGTATAGAAAATATAACATATAATGACAATAAATTTAATAACAGTAAAAAAATATTATGTATTAATTTTTCTACAACATCTAATATGACTATTTCACATGAAGTTGAACATGCGGTTCAGGCAATGTTTGGAGGACAAGATAGTAAAAGTCATGGTTTTAATCCTAATATAACAGCTGAAAATGGTGTAATGACTACTATAACAGTTCAAGGAGATAATAATGAAACTTTTGATTATTTTAAAATTCAGCAAGAATTTATAAAAAATCCACAAGTAGCAGTAGATTTTCTTGAAGGAATTGTTCGTGAAGTTAAGGATAGCAAAGGAAGAACATATGAAGAGGCTACTGTATCTTTTCGAGAACAACTAACGAATGCTGATGAAACCCAATTTAAAGTAATGATGGATTATGTTTATGGAAAAAATAACCCAAAACCAATAATTACAGAAGATAATAAGGCAGCAATTATTGAGCAAGCAGCAAATAACGTTGCAATTGGCAATAGATTATCAAAATTATATAGTGACCCACATGTGTCTGATGTTTTTGGTAAGTTTGAAGATATGATTGGTGCCTTATCAGGTAATAGAGTAACACATTCAGCATATTCGTATGGAGAAATAATAACTGGGCATAAGTATTTTACTGAAGGTTATACAACGGAAGTAACAAAAGGTGGATATACATATAGAAAAGAATTTAGTCTTAATGATGTAATTAGCTTTCAACTTGATGAAGGAATAGCACAATATACTGCTTTTGGAATTGAAAATGGTGGTTCAAAATTAATACTAGAACAATGCTTTGGCAAAGACTATATCAGGATGTTTGATTCACAAAAGAAGGTTCAAACGGGAAATGCCTTAGCATTATTGCAGGCTAAAGGCATCAATCCTAAAATAGCAATTCATTTTGTGGAGGAATCAGAATAATGGAAGAAATGAGTGAAAAAGAATTAATTTATCGAATGATGGAAGCAAAATATATGGTAGACAATAACTATAAAAGTTTAATGATGACTTTTAGTATGAATTGGATAAAAAGTGAAAATTTAGATTTAAAAATGGATATTTTGGCAAAAGCAATAAGAGAGAATAAAAAAATATATGAGATTTTTGAATATGAAGAAAACTTTGTAGATAATTGCTTAGATATAGAAAAAGAAGATAATGTTGAAGAATTATAATTAAATATATTAGAATCTATTGAAATAAAAGCATTAAAATAATTCTTACAATTATAGGAATAGTTATTCATAATTTGATAATATAATAAATTAATAAAAATAATGTGAAAATGTTTACATTATTTTTTTCTTTTTGTATAATTTCTTTTGGTGATATTTTATGTGGATGGTTTATGCTATTTTAACATTCTTTTTATGGGGAATAGCGGATTTGTTTTATAAAAAAGGAAATAGGGAAGAAGATAAATTTTCTCATATTAAAACAGGAATATTTGTTGGATTAGTAATGGGGATACATGCAATTATTTATATGATTGTAGAAGGAATATCATTAGATTTTATTAGTATGCTTAAGTATTTACCTGTATCTCTTTGTTATATTATTTCAATGATAATTGGATATAAAGGACTTAAATATATTAATTTATCTATTTCTAGTCCTATTCAAAATTCTTCTGGATTAATTACAAGTTTATTATTAGTTATTATTTTTAGTGTTAAACTTTCACTTTTAGAGATTATTGGTTTAATTATTATGGCCATCGGTGTTATTTTATTATCAATTATTGAAAATAAAAATAATAAGAAACTTATTATAAAGAAAATAACTTTATCTGTTGTTATTTTTCCCATTATATATTGTATTATTGATGGACTTGGAACTTTTTTAGATGCGGTATATTTAGATCATTTGGAATTAATTAGTGAGGATATGGCATTAATTTCTTATGAATTTACTTTTTTAATTTATGGTATTATATCTTTTATTTATTTAAAAATAAAAAAAGAAAAAATAAATGTATTAAATGAAAAAGATAAGTTATTTGCGTCTATCTTTGAAACAATGGGACAATTTACATATGTTTTTGCTATTTCATCACATTCTGTTATAACTTCTCCTATAGTTGCCTGTTATAGTGCTTTATCATGCTTATTAGGTGGATTATTTTTAAAAGAGAAGATATCTAAATTACAATATCTTTCTTTATTCTTTATCTTTTCAGGGATAATTATTTTAGCTATTGTTGAAGAAATATAATATTTTTGATATAATATTTTTTGCTGGTGATTTATGAATAGTGATTTAAATAAGTTATTAATAATAGATCAAGAAATAGCTAATTTCTATTATGATAATATGGAACTTAATGATGAAAAATTTATTAAGAAATTTAATAAAGAAAAATATGTTGATAAAATTATTAAAATAATTGAAAAATTAAGTAATAAAAATATATTGGAATTATTAAAAAGAAGTTCATATATTAAAGATATAATTGATTTAAAAAAATATTTAAAAAATTATCCAATTAATAAAACATATCTTAAAAAGAATCAAGATATGTATATTCTTGAATATAAAAAATTATGTAATACATGTGATTATTTAAGTGATATTTCTAAAAATAGTAATGAATTTCTTGAATATATGGATATTTTAAATATTGATGGTACAACAGATTATTTACTTTCTAATATGCCTAATGATCAAATATATAAATTAGCTAGTGAAACAGGTGAATGGGATTTAAAATTATATTATTTTAGTTATTTAAAAAAATAAAGGTTAACCTTTATTTTTTTATAATTTTATTAATATTATTAATCTTTTTTTTTATTTATGATAAAATATATTATTACTGAGGTGTATATGGATTTAAAAGAAAGATCTTATATTATTAGTTTAATTTTATTTCCTTTTACATTAGGAATTTTAATATTAAGATTAATTAATTTTATTAAAGAGAATATTTATTTGTATTTAATTATTGTTTTTTCTTTAATATTTTTATTTTATTTTATTATTTCATTATTTTACACTATCGATGATATTATAAATAATAAAGATAGTAAATTAAAAAAAGTATTATTCCTTTTATTTTTAATTGTTTTTCCTTTTTTATTTATCCCTTTCTATTATGGAAAATATATTTCTAATAAAGATAGAATAGTAAGTTACAGTTTAATATTTTTGAATTTATTATTAATTATAGGTTTATTTTTCCCTATAAAAAATATTCTAAATAATTATCTTTTAGAAAGAGATAGAATAAAACTTAAAGAAACTTTTAATTATCAAGATAAATTAGGAATATTTAATATGGAAATAAATAAAAATTATGTATGTAGTTATTTAGAGGGGTATGATTTATCTTGTGAAGATAATTTAAGTGATTCTTTTATAGGGATATATACTTATCAAGATGATAATTTTACTGAAGGAAAAATAGATGATATAAAATATTTTCATTTAGATGAAATTATTTCATACATAGAAGAAAGTGGTTATGATTATAATGAAGAGGAATTTGATAATTATATTAAAATAACTTATAATGATATGGCAATTATTTTTAAAGAAAGAATATATCAAATAAATGATAAAGAATATTTATTAATTATTGTTAGAGAATCACATGATTATGATGATATTTTGCCAGATTTGGAAAAATTATTAGAAACTATTACTTTTATAAATTAAAAGTGATATAATTTCTTTGTGTCCTCTTAGTATAATGGATAGTACGGATCCCTCCTAAGGATTAAATATAGGTTCGATTCCTATAGGGGACGCCAGTTGATAATAAATGTTTTGAAATGAAAAAAATTCAAGACATTTTTTTTAAATATTTTATGATATAATATTATTGTAATTAACTTGGAGGAAGAAATGAATAAAAAAATAGTATTTATAGCATTGTGTATTTTAATTCTTACTGGATGTGGAAATTCTAATATTAAGGAAAGTAATAGTAATACTAAAAAAGATGATATGGTAGTAAAATGCTCAATTAATAATGATACTGGAGAATATTTTATAAATGAGATGATGAAATGTCCTCAATTTATGGATATTGCATATTCTGGATATAGTATTTTTGTTACTAACTCTGGTGAATTGTATGAATATTCTAATAAAAAATATTCTACAACAAATAATAATTGTAGAAAAGTTGATACAAACATTTTATTTGA
>JAEEGL013228300.1_pt1 | contig 10116 bp, 9 predicted proteins | sample 9134231 | NCBI WGS metagenome assembly JAEEGL01 (sample SAMN16246548, study PRJNA631951) | gut metagenome | biome: gut microbiome; feature: rumen; material: fiber-attached | host: Bos | place: Iran: Karaj | collected 2018-10 | reverse complement strand
TAACATTAGGTGGTTATTGCGGCAGGGTTCCACCTCTTCCCATTCCGAACAGAGAAGTTAAGCCTGCTTGCGCCGATGGTACTGCAATGCAATGCGGGAGAGTAGGTAGCCGCCTCCTTTATAACAGAGAGCTTCAGAATTTATATTTCTGAGGCTCTTTTTTATGTGGGTATTTCCGGAGAAATCAGAATAACCGGATAATCTAGATGTTCTGGATGGTTTAGATAAAACTAACTGGAGTTCTAGGACATTCTCTATTTTCTAAGGTGCTTAGTTGGTGCCCAGTTGTTCTAGAATTCTTTCTTGAATAATTATTATTTCACATTAAAGCCCCCATGTTCCTTGCGGAAGATGGGGGCTTGAGTGATTAATTCTATGTTTTGTTATTTTACTGTCTCCATTTTTATAATCTTAGGAGCAGCAAGAGGTCTGAAGTTGGTGGAACGTTTAACTGGTGCGTTGCGCTTGTTTGATGTGTTTTTACCATTCTCAAGGTCGAAAGTAATGAAATCTGCTAAATTGAAATTCCAACTCTTACCGAGAGCGATTTTCATACAGCGTTTGTAGATTATCACACGACCAGCCACGTTGAAGCCTCCAATATTGTCGTTCATGATGCTATTCTCTGTTGGACGATATACGCCAAGTGCATATGTGGCAGCACCTTCGTAGCATCCTAACCGCTCTGAGTTATAACGGCTGTCTGCGGCGAAGTCTGACCAGTATGACTTCGTAACATCAGGATCGAATGCCACATTCCTATAGCCACCAGATTTCTGCCGACTAATTAAATCCTGTTTTTCATCCTCTGGTATCTTTTCGAATATAATATTGTCATATTCATCGGCTAACTTTGCGAAACCATGTCCGATAGCCTCGTGACAGAGAACAGTAGAGAACATCATCTGCTCCTCATTTGACTCAATGAGCGGAACGTATGCTATGGAGTTGCCATTAGGTATATCTGATTCCTTTGTATCCATGTACATAGAACAAGTTCCTGCATATCGATTATCATTAATCAGAACAATAATCAGAGCATCGTCAAGACGTTTCTCTTCTATTGCCTTTTTAGCATACTCCATAACCCTACCATCATCACCTTTTATCTCTGTGGATGTAATGCTGGTAAACTTCGAACTGAACGCCGTGCTTGAAGTGGATGTGAAATAATCATTGAAGGACACTGCCTTAACCTCATATACATCAAAATAATCTTTCAACGCCTTCATAGGGTGCATGGAGAACAATCCGTCGATAGCTTTGTTGGTTGCCGCACGATACTTACCACTTGTGATGTCACGATCAAGGAATCCGTCACCCATGATAACGATAGGCACTCCGTTACCCGTCTTATGCTTCAGAATTTGCGTAACCTTACCGTCCTGCGACATATCTTGCGAACGGTAGGCGTTGGCAGGTAACTGCGTAATCATTATACCGTCAGAGAACATTCCTGTTTTTTCTCCAACAGAGAACGCAAATACTCCTTTGCGAACCCTCGAAGTGGTGTTTGGCGTTATCTCTACATGGAATGTGGCTTCTTCTGGCGAATTTGATGCACGAGTAAGGGTAACAGTTCCAAGGTATTGCATATTGCCATTCACACGTTTTGTCTGCGATTTTGTAAGTTCTTCATCAGTAATATTCTGAATCATTTTCTCTGCGTCGCTTGTTGCGTCGCAATATGCATATATCTCATTTTTCGGATTAGCCAAAGCCTTTGACTTTACATGCACGTCTATAATATCTCCCTGAGCTTTAGCTTCATAGATGAGGGAGTCGACTATGAATACAGGCTCATGAGTGATATTCACCTTTGTGTCATTTTTGCCAGAAGTAATAGTAAACGAATAGTGTGCATCTTCATTGGTGCAGTTATAGTCCTTTGCCTTAACCACGATACTATTTTCTCCCGCACCTCCCGAAGTCTTTGAAAGCGAAAACATTGCATTATTGACACCCGAAACCGTCCAGTTGTCAGATGCGTTGAACGTCAATGTCTCGCCAACTCTGATGTCGTAGGACAAGGTTAGTTCTAAAACATTCTTTGATGAGAGCGTAGGTGCCAAATCTTCGTCATCGTCCTTACATCCTACAATGGTAAGGATAAGGAATGGTAAAAAAAAGATGTAATTCTTTAGTTTCATATTGAAAAAATTATGGTATGGTTAATAAAATAACAGAATTTTAGTGCAAAGATATTACAAGAAAATGAAAAAACATCAATTTATCCATATTTTAACTATAAAAAATTAATGGAATTGCGAAAAAAGACGTAACTTTGCATTCGAAAATCAGAGACGTGCGCCAGCCTTTGGGCTGACACGCACTATTTTATTCGCCGTGTGGCTCATCAAGCTGCGCAAGTCATCATGCGAGGATGTTTTTACACTTTGCACTCGAAAAAAGTGAAGAGGGAAGAACGAAAAGTGAAGAATGAAAATTCCGCTCTTGGTTCTTAGCTCTTAGCTCAGTTTTAATAACAACCGGAATTACCCCCTCTTGAGCAATCCGGCTCCCTCCCTACGGGGGAGGGCGGGGGGAGAGGCCAAACAATTATGAAAAAAGTAACTTATTCCATTGCCGTGGCTCTCTGCTGCGGACTCTTAACAAGTTGTGGCTTTGGTACTACAGGTACCGCTACAACCGACAACTCTCAGCAAACAGTAGGCGCAGGTGACATCCTTGGCGCAATCCTTACAAATTCAACTGGTGGTTCAACAGCAGCAAGCACAGGTAATGTGCTAGGTGATATCATCTCAGTATTTGCTGGCGATATTCTTACTAACAAAAACTTCCTCGTTGGCACATGGAACTATCAGAAGCCTTGCGTACAGTTCGAGAGCGAGAACCTTCTTGCAAAGGCTGGTGGATCTATCGTGTCAAACAAGGTGGAGGCAACCCTTGAGTCATACTATCAGAAGGTTGGTATCAAGCCAGGTGCTTGTAAGTTCGTATTCAATAAGGACAACAGCCTCCAATATACTATCGGCAGCAAGACCTACACAGGCTCATATTCCTTTGACTCCAATAAGAAGATGCTGACCATTACCACCGCCCTAGGCAATCAGGTAACGGCTTACGTCAGCATTGCAGGCACGACAATGGGCCTCACATTCGATGCAAGTAAGCTGCTCACGCTTATCAATTCCGCTTCGGCTGCATCATCAAGTCTCAGCTCTATCTCATCAATAGCAAGCAATTACAGCGGCATGAAGCTCGGTTTTGAGTTCTCAAAGTAAGTCTATCAACGAGACAAAAATAACGTTTATAAATGAAAGAAGCCCATCAGTTTGATGGGCTTCTTTTTATTGATGAAAAAGAAAGATTTACCACTAAGATTCTGCATATAATTTGTTAGGCAGATTTCGCAAAGTTCAAAGAAAATGAATTGTTTTTTCAAATTTCCACTCATTTTTATTTGTTTTAAAACAAAAATATGTATATTTGCAAAGGCATAACCATATTAGTGGTTAGACACGACAAATACTTGTTTCCTCCTAAACAAAAATCAAAAGGCGCAAATTTTATTGACAATGAGCAAATTCAACATAGGTGATAAGGTCATCAAAGCAGATTCAGAAGAACATGGAATCATTATTGAGGTCATGCCACCTCGACGTGGCCGTCAGTTGTATAAGGTTAGCTGGGGAAGCATTGTGACAGATGAACTGGAAGTGAATCTACTACCAGATTGTGATATTACTGACCCATTCGAACGTTGCATGAGCGGAATGTTCGGCTCTTACTCTGAGTATTCTAAGAAGAATACCACATTTAAGATACGTAATTCTAATAACAGTACCATATCTTCACTAAAGGCTTCAAAGACGCTATTCCGCGCATATCAATTTAAGCCATTGCTCAAATTCCTCAATTCACCAAACAGAAGACTCTTAGTTGCAGATGAAGTTGGTCTTGGTAAAACAATTGAAGCCGGTCATATTATGCTGGAGTTGAAAGCTCGTCGTGAGCTACATCATGTTCTCATTGTATGTCCCAAGTCCTTGCAGAGAAAATGGAAGGATGAATTAGCTTTCAAGTTTGGACTTCAATTCAAAATTTACGATAACCAAAAGGAATTGCTTGCAGAAATGCAGGAACATCGAGTTTCTATTCATGCAATTGTCAATTATGAAAAGATTCGCATGAAGAAACACAAGGAAAGTGAAAAACGGGATAAAGGGAAGGAGGATATGCCAAAGAATATTGTCGATTTCCTTTCAGAGAAGGATTTCCACTTTAGCCTTGTGCTTTGTGATGAAGCTCATAAGATGCGCAACCGAGAGACGCAGACTTATAAAGGTGCAGAAATCATCATGAGTCAAGCAGATGCTGCCGTATTTTTGACTGCAACACCTGTAATGATTAGCACAGAGAACCTGTATAATCTGCTGCATCTGCTTGATAATACAAGGTATTACAACTATCAGATCTTCGACAACCGACTTCAAGAAAATCGTCCGTTTGTCGAGGCATTGACGGATTTGAATCATAATGTAGCATTACCAGTTATTGCTAAGAAACTGAATGAGTCAGAAATACTTACCCGTTTCTTTTCTGATGAAATAGAAATATTCTCACATCAAACGACTGTGGGCAAAGCATTCGCTGATGACGCAATGTATCAGGAGATAATCCAGATGCTAAATGGAGAAGATAGCTCTAAGAATCGTGCGCGTCTGCAATACCTTATATCATCTATGAGCATGATGAATAACATCTTCTCTCGTACTCGCAAGCGCGAGGTCACTACAGATATGTCACAGGCAGAGCGAAAGCCCCACATGAGGAAAGTCGTCTTGACAGAAAAAGAAAGAAAAGAGTTCGACAAAGTTATTGAGGAATATATTGATGATAATTCATATACTGACGATTGGGGCGAAGAAGTCCTCACACAGGGCGGTGCATTAGGTTTGGTACAGAAGAAACGTCAAGTAGCAAGTAGTGTATATGCCTATCTTAATACAGAGGATTGTCTGGATAGAGGCATTGATGAATACGCAGAATACCCAGATGCAAAGTTCGAGGAACTATTAAAAATAATTGATGAGGTTTTCAAACATGGAATCAAGAAGATTGTCATCTTTGCATTATTCCGTAAAACCCTAAAATATCTACAGATTCGTTTTAAGAATCGAGGTTTTGGCACATTAATGATTCACGGCATGGTTGATAACCGTATAGATGTGCTTGACGAGTTCAAGAATAATCCTAATGCTCACATTCTCCTTTCTTCAGAAGTGGGAAGTGAAGGTTTAGATATGCAGTTCTGTAATTCAATGGTGAACTACGACTTGCCTTGGAATCCTATGGTTGTAGAACAACGTATCGGTCGTATTGATCGTTTCGGTCAGAAATCACCAACCGTAAATATTTACAACATTATAGTAGCAGATTCCATTCAAGAAGATATTTATATCCGACTTCTTGACCGTATAGGTATATTCCGAGGTACCATTGGTGACATGGAGGCTATTTTGGACGCACCACTTGAACGAGGTGGAAGCGTTACAATCCAAGATGTATATAACAAATTGGAAAAAGAGTTATATACCAGTCGTTTGACAGACGAGGAAAAACGAAGAAAGATTGCAGAAATAGAACTTGCTGTTGCTAATGAGAAGGAAAACATAAAGCATCTGGAAGAAGGGTTGGACAATGCTCTTACAAATGACGCGTATTTCAAGGATGAAATTAACCGTATCCAGAACAATAATGCTTATGTGACAGAGATAGAACTCAGAAACTATCTGGAATCAGCAATCCGTCAGGAGTTAACGACATGCACACTTACCAAAGTGGGAGATGCCGTTTACGAGTTACAGTTGCCATTGAGTCAACCTCGTATTCTCCAGAACTTTTTGACTATGTATCAACCGTGGGGTGAAGAAAGCTCTACGCTTTTCAAACAGTTCAAGCATGAGATAGAAGATAAGCATGTGCTTCGCATGACATTCAATCAGCAGGTGGCATACGACAATAGGAAACTGTTGTTCATGAATATATACAACCCAATCATTCTCGCATGTCAGAATTATTTCCATAAGCACAATGACGATTCTAAAACTTCTTTTTGCTATGCACTAACACAGGATGACCTGTTACAAGTTGGTTCTGCATACTATCAGATAGTATATCAGATGAGTGTAACCCGAAAAGTGCTTGGTGTTCCAAAGCACACGGAAACATTACTTCCTTTGCTCTATAGTGTAAACGACAAGGAAATTGTAAAGAATGAAGATTTGATTAACCGCGTATTCTCTCGTTCTCAAACAGATGGAAAGGAGCACAATGCAGAAAATGCAGACATAGATACAGAAATGCTTCAAGATATGCGTTATGATTTTGCTGAAGAAATAAACGAGATTAAAACGGAGATGTTATCCGAAATAAAACTTCAAGTCGAAAGTGACATACTAAGAAACGTGAAGCAAACTAATGAATATTATGCTTCTTTTATTGACAATCAACGTAGATACATACGCAATTGGGAGTCAGACATAGAGATGCTATATAATGTGGACGAGAAAAGAGTACAGCAACTTCAAGGCGTAATCCGTCTTGCCAAGTCTCGAATTCTGCAAATGGAAAAGGAAAAAGAAGACCGTTTGACTCAAATTCGTGAAGCATCACATATTGAGATTTCCGAGAGCATTGTGTCATTAAACCTTATAAATATAATCTGAAATTATGATTACAGTAGGACTAGACTTTGGAACCCATCAGACTAAGGTCTGTATCGAGAACAAGGAGGGGGTGGAATTGAACTACACCTTCATGAAGTTCGAAGATACTTACCACCGTCTGTTTTATACCCTACCATCCATTGTGGGTGTAGGAAAAGACGGTTTATTGTCCTATGGCTATTTACCTCGTAGGTATGATGGCCGAATCATACGCTACTTCAAACAAAGTACATTCCGTCCATCGGAAACAGGAATGACGCAGGTAAATGCTATGTATTTTTCAACATGGTATCTGGCATATATTCTGTTTGATTTGGAAGAGATGTATGGTCAAGAGTTTACTATACAGATGGGAGCTCCGACCGATTGCGGTCATGTTAACGAGGTTAAGACTATTGCGACGCGCATCATAGTTTCCGCTTACCGATTAGTCGAAGATGTCTTTGCCAATGATAAGCAGAAATTTCTTGCCACTCCCATGAAGGAATTGGTAGATATGACAGAGATAATAGCCTATACTAAAGATATAAAAGATGAATATGGTTTACTTGTCTTCCCAGAAGCTTACGCCTGCTTGAAACCGCTTATAAACCAAGGTAAACTTGCCAAAGGCATGAGTCTAATGATTGATATTGGTGGAGGTACAACTGACATTTCGTTCTTCACCATCGAAAATAAAAAACCACAGGTTTACGATTTCTTTTCAATCAACAAAGGACTAAACTTTCTAACTGGTGCGAATGAAAATAACCAAATAGGAACTGTAGTAAATGTACTGGATGCATCAGAAATCAATCAAGGACGTAGAAATGCATATATTAATGAGGTGAATCTAGTGTGTAACTCCTTGCAAGCCAAACTTCAGCATGAATTTAAAAGGCAGACAGGATTGGAGAATTACCGTTTATTTGATGCCTTGAAGAACAGACCACTGGTGTATTGTGGTGGTGGTAGTACATTCAAGAGTCTACGTGTTTGCTACGGAGGTTATCAAGACAGAAAGCTAATCTCCCATAAAGAATGGAATGCAAAATCCGTCAAAGACATGGACGAGATTATCGACAATGAACTATGTCCGATTCTATCAACAGCATATGGATTAGCTATTAGCACGGAGAATGATAACATAGTAATGAAACCATTCAATGATATTTTTGAAAATATCAGAGGTATCAAAGAAGAACATCAATATAAATCAAAGTTCGGAAGCGTATATGGGGGATTTAGTTATACAGATGACTGGGATGCGTGGAAATAATAAAAAGCCCATATGAAAGCCCTTGTATAGTAGGAATCGGCAACTATATTAATTTGAATAAAGAATCATGCTTTAATTGATAAGAAAAAAAACAAATGAAGATAAGTGATGTATTGGCGATTGCAGGTGGTTGTGCAATAACAGCAGCTATTATAGGAGGCATTCTTAACTGCATTGTGTTTCCTATAGGCTATATTATAATGCATGATTGTGGTAAATGGATTTGCAGTCATAGCTATCCTATGACGTGGGAATCTTATGCAATAGTGACAGGAATCGTGTTTGTAGTGCTGTTTATTCTTCTTCTAACTGGAGAAAATACGAGTTTGGGGAAGACTACATCAATACGCAGAACGAATCAAGCATATAAAAGAAGAAGTTCTCAAGCATACAACAGCAGAGAGACAGACTATTATGATAGCGACATGGAAGGTGCTCCTGGATATAATGGATTTGACTGACAAAAACTTAACACCAAATATTGGTAATGTGGAGATAACGAGTTTCCAGAATTAAACGCCAAACACGTACATGCTCGGGAAAATTGCTTCTATCTGTACTGATGGTCAAGAAGTTAAGAGCGTGTACGTGTTTGTCTAACACATACATGAGTCGTCATGCCTTATTTCTTTAACAATTTAGCCTAAAATTAGGATAAATCGTATATATCCGTTTCACATCAAGGGGGGGGGATTTTACCCCCCTCTCATAAAACTATTAGTAGAGTGGCTTCACAACCTCGACTCTCAATCCAAGGGCATTAATAATACGATAGAATACTCCGACACTTGGAACAATAACTCCATTCTCGATCTTGGATATGTATGATTTGGTTGTGTTGGTGCGACGTGCCAATTCCTCCTGAGTAACTTTAGCCTCCTTTCTCGCATCCTGTAATATCTGACCAGAATAGAAAGAATATGCCGCTTCCTCAGCCTTAATACGCTCAGGTGTACCCTCTTTACCGAACTTAGCATCAAGTACGAGGTCGTAATCAACTATTTTATGATTGTTTGTCTGCATAATATGCTTCCTTGATTTTAATAGCTTTTTCTATTTCATTTGTAGGCGTTTTCTGGGTTTTCTTTTGAAATCCATTAAACAATACTACAATTTGCCCATCATCGAAGATAAAAAACACACGATAGATATTACCAGCATATTCCGTGCGGAGTTCATAGATACCGTCTTTGATGTATTTAACGAACTTCTTCGACAGCCTATCCTGAGTTTTCAGGAGTAGTAATCCGTATTGTACCTTCTCCTGCTCCTTTTCTTTCAGCGTTGACATAAACGCCTCAAAATAGCCTCCGTATGTAAGTATCTTACGTTTCATGGGTGCAAAGGTATAAAAAGTTGTTGTATCTTGCAACTTTTTGGACAATTATTTCATAATAAATATTCATTGGGATTTAATTCTAAAAAAAATCGCACGTCCATAATCCTGACATTAATCTTGTTTCAAAGCAACTCCCTTCTTCCTCCCAAGTAAGTCCCTTGTAAGTCCCATTTTTCGCCTATTCTAAGGAACGGACTTGAATCGGACTTGAAACGGACTTACAACGGACCTAGAGCGAAGGCATAACGAAGGATGTGCGAAGGATGAATGAGCGAAGGAGTTTTTCACTTGAAAAAAAAAGAATTTTTACGGAACTCTGCAACTCGTCACCCGTAGCGCTGCAACTTGCAGATTGTTAGTTGCTTACAGCGGTGATTCATTTTAAAACACTCGTCACCCACTCATCACCAGAATCTTTGTATGTTGTTGAGAGTGTGTCTGTTATAAACAAAATTCACTCGTCACCCATTTATGATGTCTTTAGGGTGATGAGTGAATAGGCTTTGTAACTCGTTTGATATCAGTATGATATGCCACTTGTGGGTGATGAGTGGGTGACGAGTGAAGTGAAATGAATCACCGTTGCAAAATACTGATACATAGTGCTATACAGCGCTACGGGTGACGAGTTGCAGAGTTATGTTAAAATTCTTTTTTTCTATTTGAAAATCAGTTGTGCGAAGTTATAGAGACCATACTTCCAGACAACGAAGTCGTGCTTTCCGTCAGGATATTTGATGAATGTGCAAGGAATGCCATTGTCATCGCAGAATTTCTTGAGCTGTGCGCTGTTGTTGATAAGGCCGTCAGCACCTCCGCATACCATC
>JAEEGL013125578.1_pt1 | contig 10116 bp, 13 predicted proteins | sample 9134231 | NCBI WGS metagenome assembly JAEEGL01 (sample SAMN16246548, study PRJNA631951) | gut metagenome | biome: gut microbiome; feature: rumen; material: fiber-attached | host: Bos | place: Iran: Karaj | collected 2018-10 | reverse complement strand
TGTCTTAGGCATGCCGCCAGCGTTAATCCTGAGCCAGGATCAAACTCTCAATAAAAAAATCTATTCGATTTTCGGAATTGATTTTTTGTTTAATCCTAACTAAAACTCATTCATTTTACTTAGTTTTCAAAGATCATTTCTGCAGTCCTCTTTCAAACTGCCCTTATAATATATCAAACTCAAACCTTAAAGTCAACAACTTTTTTTAACTTTTTTCATAATTTGACAAATTTTACAAATTATATCGATTTTAGCTTGATTTGTTGGCCCTTTTTGCAACCAACGGGTTATATATTACTACTTCTTAAACACAAATGCAAGCATTTTTTTAAAATTTTTTTATTTTTTTACATTTTTTTAATAATTCCCCGTAATAACGGGCAATTACAATATATAATATTCATATAAAAGAAAAAGATTACTATTCTTTTCCTATCTTTTGATAGATTTTATTATAGTAATCTATAGTTTCTTTATTAAATGGGTTAACTCCTGCTCTCTTCATATCTATTAAAGCAGTAAGTTCATATTTAATAATCTCTTGTATCTCCAAAGGATATTTCATTAGTTTCTTATGATAGTTATATTCATTTCTATCTAAAACCCTGAAAGAACCATCTGGGAATACTCTTAAGTCAAGATCGTAATCAATATACTTTATAACATTATTATCAATTACATAAGGACTTGCTATATTAGAGTAATAAAATAGTCCATTAGTTTTTAGCTGCGCAATAATATTAAACCATCTGTCCTTATAAAAGAACATGATAGCAGGTTCTTTAGTATGCCAACTTCTTCCGTCTTTTTTAGTTACGAGTACATTATTGTTTCCAAGTACCAAGTACTCATCATTGATATCAAGCACGATTGCCTTTTCCCAAGTCTTGTAAATCATGCCATTATGTTTATAGCAGTGTATTTTGATTACGTCTCCTATGTTTAGTTTCATAGTCTACGCCTCTTCCTACTGGCATTATTATAACATAGTTTTCAAAAATTAACATATAAAATTTAAAAATGTATGTAAATAAAAGAAGCAATTCTATTTAATTGCTTCTATGGCTTTATTTAATGCTTTGACTTCATCAGCTTCTTCTATATCAGGAGTAAGTCCAACTCCATTAATATTGTTTCCTTTTGGAGTTAACCAATACCCTGTTGTAAACTTAACCATTGCTCCTGAAGATAAGTCACTGGTCTCTTGAACCGTACCTTTTCCATATGATTTAGTACCAACTAAAACTGCTCCATAGCTTTCCTTTAAAGCGGCAGCTAAAATCTCAGAAGCACTAGCGCTAGCTCCATCTATAAGAACAGCAATTTTATATAGACGCTTATCCTTAGTAGAATCAGTAAAGAACTTCTTAACAGCTCCATTTTGTAGTCCATAAATCTTTTCACCCTTAGAAAGGAATAAACTTGCTATATCACTAGCTGAATGTAAAAGCCCTCCACCATTGCCTCTTAAATCAATAACTAAACCATTAATATTATTATCTTCTAGTTTTTTCAAGGCAGAGTTTACCTGATCATAAGTATTAGATGCAAATGTATTAATCTTAATATAACCAGCGTTATCTATTAATTCACTAGTAACAGAAGGAATAGTAACTTTAGATAATTTAATATCTTTAGTTATCTCCTTTCCTTGTCTTTTAACAGTAATAGTAATCTCACTTATATTAGAATACTTAATTCTAGATGCTATATCACCAGAAGATAAAGAACTGACGTCTTCATTATTTAACTTAATAATAATATCACCTTTTTGAAGACCAGCCTTATCTGCAGGTCCACCTTCAAAAACATTCATGATTTCATGTCCATTATCATTTTGAGTAAACTCTATACCCAAACCAAAAAACTCTCCATCTAATCTTTCTTTTAATTCTTTAGTATCAGCTTCATTTAAATAAGTAGAATAAGGATCACCTAGAAAATTATACATTCCTTCAATAGCACTGTTAATAAGTCCAGCTTTATCCACTTTATTATAATACTTATCTAAAATCTGATTATAAGCATCTTCTATCTCTTTAAGATCTCCGCTATAGTTATTAGTGCTACTCTTATCAAACTTATCATAATTCTTATAAACAATAAGTCCTGTAAGAGTACCAACTAAAACAGTAGTAATTAATATTATTATTATAACTTCCATCAAAGAAAAGTTAGCTCTTTCTTTATTAACTCTACTTTTATTCTTTCTTTTGTTAACAAAAACTCCACACTTTAAGCAAACATCTTGACCTTCTATTAACTTACTTCCACAGTTGCTGCAGTAAAAAGTGTTACTATTATTATTTTGTTTTTTCTCCATGCTATCACCCATCTAAAGTGTAGCACAAAAAAAGACTAAGTAAAAGCACTTAGCCTTCATTTGACATCTTATATACCTTTAAAAACTTTAAGAATTAATGAATTGTCCTTTTCAAGTTTATCTTGAAAATCACTCCCAAGCTCTTCCTTAATTAATTCAAATCTATTTATAAAATCTTCATAAGGAATTAAGAATATACTATAGTAAGTAATTAATAAGTCATTAACATAAAAGATTCCATTCTTCTCTAAGTATTTAATTATTATATCTATATTACTTTCACTCACCACTACCACCCATAATTATTATATATTAAATAACGAAAAGAAGCAATTCATAAGAATTGCTTCTCCCTTTTTATTCTCTAATTCACCAGATCCCCCAGCAAATGTAACCACTAATTCATTTATTATCAATAAGTAAGATATATCATTATATATGTATACCACCTCATTGATAATTAAATTATACCATATTAAGTACAATTTGTCAACAAATAAAAACAGTCTAATTATTTAGACTGTCTAACTAACGATAAAATATTACTTTCAGAAACAGTATACTTATCTTCTAAAAGTATTACACGTTTAATAAAGTAATCAAATATATAATCAATTTCCTCTTCAGAAAATTTAATAGGGCCTTCCATTATGGCTAATTTAATTTCATCTATAGTAACTTGTTTATGTTGTAATTCTTTACTTATATCATAAAACATTTTCTCACTCATCTTTAAGTTTTCTGGTGTACTTGAAAAAATAGACATAAATGTATAATTATATAGAATTGCTTCACAACTATTAACAAACCAACCTGTATTATAATTGTCATCTAATTCTAATCTACTAATAGATTGATTAATAAATTGTCTAGCTGGAATACTAAATTTACTAATTATATCAGCTTCTATAGATATATTCCTACTAGCTTTTAACACCTTTATTAATAAATCATTTTTATCTATAAAAGAATCACTACATCCCATAGGAGTGTATATCATAGATATATCACTTCTGCTAATTGCTTGACTTTTTAAATCGGTAAGTAATTGTTTTAAAGGCTTATACCCTACTGACTCTAGTGGTATAGAACTAGATACTTCATCACAGTTTTGAACAATTTCATCTTTCATGACTGTATAATATCTTGTAGCCTTTTTCATTAAATCATAATAATCATCTTTCAAAAATGATTTAATAGCATCATGTGGATTCTTAGAATATAAATATTCTCCCACCATAGCAATTTTCTCAGCAATGCACTTTTTAACATCATTAGTGTTTATAATAGAACGCGATAAGTTTTTACGTACAGTTTGCAAAGCATCAGATTGAACAGCGCTTTTAAAAAGTTCAACACGATTACTTATAGAATTACTAATATTTCTATAGCTAGAAGAATAGTTAATTAGTTTCATAAAATAATCGGTATAATCTTCTTTAATATAAGTGTTAAATCTTTCATCAAACAATTGAGAATTACTAACTAAAGCCATAATACATCCCCCTTTCATTTTTTATATATATTTGATTATATTAATATTCTTCGTCATCTAATCCAAGAGAGTAAGAACTTTCTCCAATCTCGAATATAGCTTCACTAATAGCGTCAGTTTTAGCTACTTCAAAATACTTAGAATATTCGTCATTAAGAGGATCATAGTCTTCTGAATCACAATATTCTGGTAAGTCTTCTTTATCACTTGGAAGCTCATGATAGAATAGTTTAGCTAATTGGAATCCATGAATATTTTCAAAATATTCACGTACTCTATCGTAACCATATCTCTTAAGTAAGAAAGCTACTACCTCACGAATAAACTTTTCGTCATCTTGAGAAGCTATTATTTTATCTATTGTTTTTCTTACTGCTCTTTCAGTTTCATCATTTTGGTCAAACTTTTCTTTTTCTTCTATAGTTTCAGTATAAGAAGTTTGAATTAAATACATTAATGATAATACTTCGCTTTCTTCAATATCGCTTCGTCCAGACTCATAGATAATATCCTCTACTTCATCCTTAGGAACTAAAAAGCAATTTAAAGTGCTATCTTTACCTTTTTCTTTATATAAATCCATTTCACATAAAGCAAACTCTTTAGCATTAGCAAAAGTATTATAGAAAAGATCAGCATTACTTTTTACAAATTGATATCCTTTCCCAACAAGTTCATTTTCTGAAGAAACAACTAACATATTACTTAGTTCTGTTTCAGAAGAACTAGTTTCATTTTTGATTTCTTCATTAAATTCAAAGAAATCATCTTGACTAAAATTTCCTGTATTGTTATTACTCATTTTCGTTTCCCCCAATCATACAGTATTTACCACGCAGGTGAAAAATATTATACATCAAAGCAAATAATTAGTAAAGTAATTTTTAATAACAAAAAGAAAGAAAATTACTTCTTTCTTTCTAAAGAATATGAATTATTAGTTATACTACTAAATCTATATTTAGAATCAAGATCTGTTTCACTCATACCTATATTTATATCACTTAATAATTCTTCATAATTATCATTAATTTCTAAATACTTATTTTTTAATTTATCAGCCATAGAAATATCAGCACGAACAGTTACTGGTATCATAGTAGGAGCACTGTTGCTTGCCATAAAGTCCATTCCGTCAGCACTTTTAATACGAATGACATATTCTTTATTTAGAAAAGAATCAGGGCAATATCCAACTACTAAAAATACTCCTCCACCATATTCATTAAATAAGTGTCCAAATATTTCTACATCATACTCTTCATCACTATAAAAGAATTCTCCATTACTCTTAAAAGCTAAACCGGTAGCGCTTAAATTCCCAGACATAATATTTTTAACAATCTTTTCTATATTAGGTTTTATCATACTATTAACCCCCTTCTTTATGAAAAGTATTCTAGCATAGCAAAAACAATTAATCAAGAAAAAAGAGTAATTGTTATTACTCTAATCTATCTTCCTCTAGATGATGGTTCATTATAAACACCATCAACGTATTGATTACTTTCACCAGTTCCACCAAAGTATGAATTATTTCTTTTGTTTTCTTCACCATAAACAAAAGTAGCGCCTTCAGCATCTTTAATTGTTAATTTAGTAGATACTTCAAATTTACCATATGTAGGGAAGAAACTTACAACGCCTAGTTCAAAAGCCTCCTTAGCTTCCTTACCAAAATCTTTTTCATACATATTAGCAATTTTCTTAAGTTCTATAATACTATCACTAGCGTGCTTTTGTCCTATAACAAAAAAGTCATATTCTACTTTACCTTCGTCATATTGTCCTTTACCTTCCATGTTAATTCCTCCTATATTATCTAATAATATAATAACATAAACCAGAGTCATCTACAACAAAAATAGAGTAATTGTTATTACTCTATCTTAATTCATCTTACGACTCTCATCTAAATTAAGAGTGCCTTTAACATATCTTTTAAATGCAATAGTAACAAAGTAATCATTAACTGGAGCAGATATTTTATCTAAGTAATTAATAATCTTGTCTTTGTCTTCGCCAGTTAAGGCCCTATCTCCAATAGTAATAGAATAATTAGGACTAGTAATAGATTTAACATTACTCTTATAATTAATATGTTTAGACTTAAAGAATCTCACTGCAGTTATATATGAATTCTTGTTCATTTGTTTTTGAACATAATCTAAGAATATACCAGGATCCATTCCCTTAGTTATCTCATAATAATCTAAAACATCAAAATCTCTTTTAACATTAGTATCTGGATTTACTATACCTTTAGTTAATCCATCTATAACAGCTTTGGAGCTTTCTTTAACAGTATGAAGATATCTATCAGAGTTTTCCTTTGAATATGTAATATATTGACTATATAAATCTGGATTAAATTCAGAAACAATAGCGAGCATATTATCAAATCTAGTCCTAGAAATACCTTTCATTTCTAAATAATCACTAATAGTTTTATATGACAAAATTGCATCTCTAATAATGTTCTCTGCTTCCTCTTTTTCTTCATCAGTAATAATTTTTTTCTTTTGATCCTCCGCCTTTTTCTTAGATAATGCTAGTTTTTCTAACTCGGATTTTAATATGGTAATATTATCAACACTTAAACAATCAATGTCAGTATTAACGCCAATAAACATATTATAAATTAATCTTAATTTATCTAGTAATAGTTTTTCTAATTGATAATCATAAGCATTTATACCTTCAGCTTTAGTTTTATTTAAAATATAGTGATAAACAGAACTCTTGATACCATTGAATTCCTTCACTCCTTTTTCTTTATCATAAAAAGCTGTGCAAAAAAGTGAGAAGGACTTATCCATATCTTCTTCATTAGTAATTAATGATAAAACTTTATATGTTTCACTCTCATTCAATCTTCCTTTATAAAAATCAGCATCATAGTGAATAGCGTGATAATTATAGTATTCCACTGCTGATCTATCATGTATACCTAAAACATTTGATAAATATAAATATACAAGGTTTTTGAATGAAGTAAAATCAATTTTGTATTTATTCTCAAATTCATTAAACTTCTTTTTGAAATCATAAGCACTGCTATCTTCGCAAAGAACTAAATGAAATTGATAAAGATCTTTAAAAAGCTTTGAATTTAAAACGTACTTTTTAAAATCTTTAATTTGATACTTTTGCAAAGCATAAAACTCATATGATGAAATAAATTGAGTAATAATATCATAGTAAGAAGAGTTAAATCCAGTTGCAGCACCATATAGCATAAGTGGAGAAGTATCGCTTTCCAATCCCTTATTGAAATAATCCATAAAGAATTTATAAATGAAATCGTCATCCATAGTCTTATGGCCATCATTAATATGCTTATCATACCTAGTTATCACAAGACGATAAAACTTATAAGGAAGACTATGACTATTTAAAAACTCAAAATATTCTTCTTTCCTAATATTTCCGCTGATAATCCTAGTATAAATATTAATGCATTCTTTTACCAAAGGAAACTTGAAAAAATTACCACTTTTAATAAGAGAATCCATGTTAAAAGATAATGAATAATCTTTTAGATAAGATTGATCATGTAATTCTTCATACTCATCATAACTAATCTTAGCATTTAAAAGCAATTTGAATATTCTTGTTTCATATTTTTTTAAAAATAACTGTTTTTTTTCGTAATCATAATAATTATTATAAGATCGTATATAATTACCAACCTCTACTTTAATTGAAGTATTCTTTCCTTTTATACTATCTACAAATTCAGAATAAGTAATATCCCCATCAACAAACTTCTCAATAGAGTTTTTTCTATATACATAAAAACCACCTACATACAATTTTATGGTAACATGCTAATAAATGGAAATCAATATATTGTGCATAACTTTACAGTTATAAACAACAAAAAAAGAGTAATTGCTATTACTCTAATTTCTAAAATTAAACTAATTCTAGAAGAACGATTAAAGCGTCGTCTCCTCTTCTTTCATTTAATTTAACGATTCTTGTATATCCACCATTTCTTTCAGCATATAGTGGAGCGATTTGATCAAATAACTTTTTAACAGTTTCTGTATCGTTTTCTAAGAAAGCTAATGCTTTTCTTCTTGAAACTAAATCACCTTTCTTAGCATAAGTGATCATTTTTTCAACGAACTTCTTAGCTTCTTTAGCTCTTTCTTCAGTAGTTTTAACACTACCATTATTGATAACTGTTTTAGTTAAACCAGAAAGGATACTTCTTCTTTCTTTAGTATCTCTATTTAATTTTCTATATAATGCCATTAAGTATACCTCCTATTCTTCTTCTTTAAACTTAAGTCCCATATCTTTTACTTTATCTAGAACTTCTTTTAAAGATTTTTTACCTAAGTTTCTTATCTTCATTATTTCGCTTTCAGTCATGTTTGTTAAGTCTTGTAGTGTATGATGACCAGCTCTCTTTAAGCAGTTATATGCTCTTACTGATAAATCAAGTTCTTCTATTGGTGTTTCAAGAGTTTTTTGAATTGGGTCTTCTTCTTTATCAGCAAGTAATCCAGTCATATCAGCAATTTTATTTAATTTAGTTAATACATCAAAGTGTTCAATTAAAATTCTAGCTGCAAGTGAAATAGCTTCTTGAGGAGTCATAGATCCATTAGTATAAACGTTCATTACAAGTTTATCATAGTTTTCACTTTGACCAACTCTAGCTGGTTCAACTTCATAGCTTATTCTTTCAATTGGAGAATAAAGTGAGTCAATAGGAATTACTCCTACTTCGCTGCTAGACATATTTTTTCTATTAGTCTTAGCATCAACATATCCTCTTCCATTAGATACTACTATTTCCATATCAAGGCTTCCACCTTTAGAAAGTGTAGCAATAACTAAATCTTTATTAACGATTTCAACGTCAGAATCTGCTTCAATATCAGCAGCAGTTACAACGCCCTCTTTATTTGCTTTTAAATATAATTTTTTATCTTCTTCAACAAAGCTTTTAACAACAAGTTTTTTCATGTTAAGTACTATTTCAGTAACATCTTCTACTATTCCATCTATTTTTTGGAATTCATGTAAAACTCCAGCAATTTTAATAGATTTAACAGCACTACCAGGAAGAGATGATAACATAACTCTTCTTAGTGCATTACCAAGGGTAGTACCGAATCCTCTTTCAAGAGGTTCAAGAACAAATTGTCCATAAAAATTATTTTCGTCGTATTCAACAACTTTATATTCTGGTTTTTCAAATCTTAACATAAACTTTAGTCCCCTTTCTTAATTACACACGTCTTCTCTTAGGTGGTCTACAACCATTATGAGGTACTGGTGTAACATCTGTAATTGAAGTAACTTCAAGTCCAGCAGCAGTTAGAGATCTAATAGCAGTTTCTCTTCCTCCACCTATACCTTTTACGAATACAGCAACTTTTCTAAGTCCCATATCGTATGCAGCTTTACCTGCAGCTTCAGCAGATTGTCCAGCAGCAAATGGAGTTTTCTTTTTACTTCCTTTGTAACCAATAGTTCCAGCAGAAGCCCAAGAAATAACAGCTCCAGTTTCATCAGTAATAGTTACGATAGTATTGTTGTATGTAGAATGAATATGAGCTTCACCTACAGTGACATCCTTTTTAACTTTTCTTTTTCTTCTATTGTATGCCATTATTTACTCCTCCTATTTCTTCTTATTAGCTATTGTTTTAGCTTTACCTTTTCTTGTTCTAGCGTTTCTTGATGTTCTTTGACCTCTAACTGGAAGTCCTTTTTTATGTCTAGTTCCTTGATAAGAGTTGATTTCCATTTTAGTTTTAATGTTCATTTCAACTTCTCTTTTTAAATCTCCAACTAATACATAATTATCGCATTCTTTTCTAAGTGCGTTTATTTGATCAATTGTTAAATCATTAACTCTGATATCTTCACTTACACCAGCAGCAGCACAGATTTTCTTTGCTCTTGATGGTCCAATACCATAGATATAAGTTAAACCGATAACAACTCTTTTTTCTTTTGGTAAATCAATATTTTTAATACGTGCCATTTATTATTCCTCCTATTAACCTTGTCTTTGTTTGTGTTTTGGATTTTCACAAATTACCATAACTTTTCCTTTTCTTTTAATAACCTTACATTTATCACATATAGGTTTTACTGATGGTCTTACCTTCATTATTAAATCCCTCCATTACTTTCTATAAATTATTCTCCCGCGTGTTAAATCACAAATTGGAATTTCAAGGAGTACTGTATCACCTGGAAAAATACGGATTAGGTTTTGACGCATTTTTCCAGAAACGCGAGCTTCTACTACATGACCATTTTCAAGTTT
>JAEEGL012966743.1_pt1 | contig 10116 bp, 10 predicted proteins | sample 9134231 | NCBI WGS metagenome assembly JAEEGL01 (sample SAMN16246548, study PRJNA631951) | gut metagenome | biome: gut microbiome; feature: rumen; material: fiber-attached | host: Bos | place: Iran: Karaj | collected 2018-10 | reverse complement strand
ATCTATTGAGTTTGTGCTTTCTTCTGCCACTTCTATCTCCGGTTCCTCGATGTTTTCCGAGAGGATAGGATCGCTGCACATATCCGTGATTCTGCAGGCACCATCTGCGGAATAGATACTGTTTAATGATCCTTCGTTAGCATCTGCTCCAAAAAGAAGACTCCTCACATCTATCTCGACATTACATTCATCTGCATCGCTTAATGTGATCCTGACAACCTGGAATGTCTTTAAACCGGTAACGGTAACCTGTACGACCGGATCACCCTGCAACTTTCTTTCGGACATGACTTAATCATCCTCCAATATATGTATTTCGGGATAACGTCATGATTTGGACCCGTCAGCGAGCTCGCGGAGTAAGCAGAAACCGCATCCACCGACAATATTACCAAGCGTGATCATCACTAGCCTCACAACAGCGCTCACAGACCAAGCCCCAGCCATCCAGAAGTAGAACATATCTGCCACACAATGTTCTGTTCCAGCCAGAATGAATACTGTTACTCCGAAGAAAAGAGACAGATATTTGCCCAGCTCGTGTTTATTTGCCTTGAACCCTTCTACAGCGATGTAGATGAATATATTGCACAATACTCCTAAAAGGAACAGGCTGAGAAAACTGTCATCCAGTTTAGCTTTACAGAGCGCCATAGCTTTTTCTGACAAAGCAGCAGCATTTCTTGTAAGACTTACAATACCGGCCACACAACCGGTTCCTAACAGATTTCCTACCCAAATGAACGGCAGATCTAAAGCATAACGGCGGTCGTTCTGAAACGCATAACACACTTTACCGGTAAAAAGATGGAATCCAAAAGTACATATTACGAACAGCCCGATCGTAAAGAGGACCGTTCCGATGACTTTGTTCTCCACAGACAGGAATACGACTCCTCCGAAGCCGATACACATTCCCGCAAGAATAGAAGAAAGAAACACCTTGCCTCTGTTCATATTGACCTCCTGATAAGGATGCCGGGCTTGTCCCGGTTATTTAGCCTCTTACTGATGAAACGTAAAGATTGATTGCTCAGAAAGAATTGTTAAAAGGAATCCTCTTTATTATAGGATACATTTCGGTCCGTCCGCATCATTTCCCAGTATAACTCAAAGGCTGCAGATCAGCCGTCTACAAGGATAGTGAGGAGCAACCGCATCAGCATGTCTTTTACAGGGCGCATGAACCAGGGAATGATATCTTTTGCAACCCTGTTATATCCTTCCGGGAAACTCGTATATCTACTCTTCATAACTATCTCCTTCAGTATTCTTTGTTCTCATTGGTCAAAGAGATCAAGCAATCCTGTGACTCTGAACAAACTCACTCACAGCCAGCATATTCTCTGATCTCGCATCGTTCCGGTAGGAAAGCATCTTGTTCTCACTGAAGATAAAGCCGCCTTCACTTCCAAGTTCATCACATAGACGTTTTGCATAAGCAACACATTCTTCAGGCGTTCCTTTTGACAGCAGATCTGTTGTCATTCCTCCCATAATCGCTACATTCGGCAGTGCTTTACGGAACTCAAATGGATCATCCTGTTCCAGATGGAACGTCAGCAGGCCTTTCGGATAATCTTTGAAATAATCAGCCAGTCTGAGGATGCTGCCTTCTGTAAAGATCCGGATATTCATCTTTTTTTCAGCATAGACATCCAGCAGTTTCTTTAGATATGGCCAATAGAAGCGTTCAAACTGACTCTTGTTCATTACGTTATGCGCAAGCATCAGTATGGACGAGTCGAAACAATATTTATAATCCGGTCCTTTAGAATCTCGTATCTTTTTATAGATCGGTTCCATCCGTTCTTCTTCCCATCTCTGAACGAAAGCATCTATCAGATCCGGATTTCTTCTCATTGCAACAGACAACTGCTGAATCCCCAGGAGATCACTCATGAGCGTTTCTACTGCCGGTACGACAGCTCCCTTCATAGGGTTGTTTGGAGAAAGGCCCGGCAGACCATATTTGTTCATAACCTTCTGCATATGCAGGATGAACTTGATATAAGCCATATATTCTGAAAAGGTCTTCTTCCATACAGCTTTGTCTTTTTTCTCCCAGCTTTCACCGTATTTCTTTGGCAGGATAACTTCCCATGCATATCTTATGGGATCATCCATATATTGCTGCAGTGTCTCCGGAGTACAGTGAGCGTGATCGTGAACTCCTACGACCTCCTTATCATAATAGTAATAGCTGCCCTCTCCAAATGCCTCAGTGACATTGAACTGATTGCGGATGCCAACATCCATTATTGCGTCCACAGGATACTTATTCAGAAAATGAAGCACACATTCTTCCATGACTTTAAAATCAGTCATTGCTTCGTCAAGTGTATGCCCAGCGTCGAACACTTTCCACGTAACGACATTCGCAAAATATGGAATCCTGTCAGTCTTTCTGAAGTTCTCGGCATCCCGGAAGAGTTTCACACGTTCTGCCTTAAGTTCTTTAGAGTTCAATCTCTCTTCCTCCTGAATCTGATATATATGTTCTTCTCTGGATAACAGCATCGCAAAAACGATCATTATCAATCATAAAGACAACGCAATATGCCTTCCTGACCGATTTTGTTCTATAATCCGATATGAATAGATTTAAAGGAGCATCTAAAATGGAAGGATTTACATTATCATTGGCACTTGTGGATGCTGTCCCGGTTCTTTTTTTCGGTGCGAGCATGATACTTGTCGCATCACGTTTCAGCAGTCTTCCCTTTATTATTGGCGCTGTGCTTAGTACTATGGCAGGCTGCTTTAAAGTCGCATGGAAACTCATCCTTGGTACGAAGAAAAAAGATGTAAAGTGGCTGAACAAGTGCTTCATACCCATGCAGGCTTCAGGTTGGCTGTTGATGCTTATATCTCTTGTTCTTGACTTCAGAAAAACAAGCTGGACGAATGTCCTGACATCTCTATCTTCTATTCCCAGCGTTCTTTTCTTTATTTTCTGGGTAGTTTTGACTGCAGTGATGGTGTGGTACCGCAAAAAACGTTTCGTCTCAGATGATGCCAGGAGCAATTGGACCGCTCAGTGCATAAACTGTATATGTCAGGCTGCTCTTTTTCTTGCCATTCTATTTGCTTGAAGAACGTAAGCAGATTTAGAGAAAAGCATGCTTTAGATCTTTCATCTTTCATGTCAGATTGTGTATATTATAGAACATCTCTTCCATGAAGTGCCTAATTATAAGATTTCTTTGTGTATTTACCTTTGACAATACAAGACCAAAGGCTCCCATCCACCCTTAACACTTTTCCTTTCACATTCACTTTTCAAATACATAAGACAAATAACCAAAGGAGACAGCAGTCGCTGTCTCCTTTGGTTATTAGCTAAGAATAAATGATCTAAGCCCAGTGCCTCAGATCAACGTCTACGCTGTGATATGACATATCTTTTCGAGGATCGTCCTGTCTGCAGGAAGCCAGTTCACACGTGAAAGCTCGTGAGGAAACAGCCATTTAATCTTCTGTCCTTCTTTTGGTTCCGGAACTCCTTCCATGATCGTACAGATGAAGCAGTCCATTGAAAGATGAAATGATTCATAATCATTTTCGACAGTACAGATATGCTGCCCTGTTGATATCAGTATGCCCAGTTCTTCTGAAATCTCCCTTTTCAGAGCCTGTCTGGCAGTCTCACCTTTCTCATGTTTTCCTCCGGGAAATTCCCAGCACCCGGCGTATTCACCGGACATTCTCTGAGCTGCAAGGATTCGGGATTCCGAAACAATAACTGCAGCAGATACCTTTACGACTTTTTTCTCCATCGATTCCTCACTGTTAAGGCATGGTCTGTCTTACCAAAAAGAGACCCTTCCGGTCACGGACGGATCTCTTACTGGTGCCGCTGACGGGGGTCGAACCCGTATGCCTTTCGGCGAGGGATTTTAAGTCCCTTGTGTCTGCCAATTCCACCACAGCGACATTTTCCAAATGATACCTAATGATTATAGATTTATAAAAAAACAGTGTCAACTTAACTGAAGCTCAGCCTAATGATCCTCTTTAATCGGATACTTAATCCTGCCAATGATCGTCTATAGCTGTCTCTCAACGATCCACTGAGCGTTTGACACAAAAAAGCTTCAGACAGGATAAATTCCTCAGATCAAGACATAAAAGTCCTCTGTTTCCCTGTTACCTGTCTCTCTTTCGAAACAGAACCTTCCTCCTGCTTTGTGTATAAATTCTTTCGCTCTGATATTTTCTTTCAGAATTCCAACTATGACGGCATCAGCTAAAAATCTACCGAACATGTAATTACAAGCTGCACCAAAGGCTTCAGAAGCATACCCGAAGCCCTGATACTCAGGTAACAGGTAGAATGCAGCTTCATAAACATTCAGCCTATTGAGTGCTGATGTAGTGCTGTTCCTAAAGAAAGAAATATTGCCAATCACTTTTTCGTCAGACTGTACTGCAAAAGAAGTATCAAGGCTTAAGTAATAATTGAACAATTCGGAGCTGGGTATTGATCTTCCTGTCCACTTCGAGATGCTTGGATCATCTGCCAGACTTATAAATACATCAAAATCATCCTGTGTCCATCTTCGTAGAACAAGTCTGTCAGTAATAATCATTCTTACACCTCAGAAACAAAGAAAGAACCGCCCGCCACAAAGTGAGTTTAGAAGACACAATCCCAGACACATTGGATCGATTCCAGAGATCGGCATAGCACTCGACCTTGTACGATAACTGACCTCTCCTCTTTTAATATCCTCTAAAGTCCTTCTGAACACCTCATTATTCGGTTCCATCTCACAAGCCTTTTTTATATACTCCATAGCGGCAAGCCTGTTTCCCAATCCCCTGTTTGCATATGCACTGAAGTAATACCATTTTGCGTTTCTTTCAGATGCAGGCACCCTGCCAAGCCACTGCTGCGCAGAAGTGTAATTCCCGGACCTGAGACTCTGATATGCATAGTCCATAGGCGTTCCGTCACCGAAAGGATAATCTCTTGGTGACTGATAAGTACGATAATAGCCGAAACCAAAGGGACCGAACTGGAATGATCCGTATCCTTGTCTTCCGTAACTGTTAGAGTTTTGATATCCCTTATTCGAGGAGCTGCTTCCAGAGTATGAACCGTAAGAATTATAAGCAGATGACGGATTCTTTATCTCATCATAGGCTGCATTTATCTCGTTCATTCTCTTCTCCGCATCCGGATCACCCTGATTAAGGTCCGGATGGTATTTTTTAGCGAGTTCCCTATATGCTTTCTTTATCTCATCATCAGATGCATTTCTGGGTACTCCGAGTATTTCATATGGATCACGGTTCATTATTGATGATGTCTCCTTTATCCCGGATAATGTCCAATTTCTCAGTCATTCCGGAATATACAACGCTGTTGATAATAGGCGAATACTTAACTACAGGAAGATATTCGTAAGTTTGGGATATTTCTCCCAGATACATCTCTACAGCCTCTTCCTGCCATTCTCTAGAGATCTTCTCAGCCTGACAGAGAGGATTGTATCTGTTCTTTGCTACGTCTTCTTTCAGATCTACCACTGCATCAAGAAGATACAGATATCTTCCTACTGCTTCTCCGAATTCTCTAAGATATCTCGCCCAGTGTTCATTTTCACTGTATACGAACAGTTCTCCGAGCAGTTTACCAAAAGAATTACACAGAGCATCGATATCACCTGATTTTGATTCTTCCAGCGCAGAGATCCTTCCTATCTGCTCTTTTATTGCGATGCTCTGTCGTGGAAGCTTTCGCGAAACTGCTTCGAATCGGTTTTGGAGGATTCCTGCAGCAGCCCGCTTAGCAAGATTCCTGTCGTCATTCCAGTCATCCTCAGCTTTATAATATGCCAGCATGATTCCGACATCTGCTGCATAATCACTGAACTTGTTCAGCAATAAAGGAGTCCCTTTAAAAGGATGAACCGGACATTTTTCTGATATCTGCTTCTCTTCAGGCTCATACATTGAACTGAGTATTAACCAAAGGAATACCAGATCATAACTCAAAGCAATGCTGCCGGAGATTGTCCCGTTCTTTCGCAGACAACTGCAGATACCGCAATATGCTGCTTTGTATTGCTGAAATTCCTCTTCACTGAGATTCTTACGATCAGCGACAAGATATCCGAACATTGGTTTACCTCCGTGTTAAAGATATTACCACGAAAATATGACCGAATTAAAAAGAATGCGCCGCTATCATCAGGATAACGGCGCATTTTGAAAAACTTAAGAATATTATTCTTCTTCCTCTTCTCTGAGGTCGGCAGCATCCGCAATGACTTTAGCCTCAAGATGGCTCGGCAGCGGATCATAACGGAGGAATTCAAGGGAGAATGTCCCACGTCCCTGTGTAGAAGACCTCATGAAAGCGGTGAAATCCTGCATCTCTGCTTCAGGTACTTCAGCCTCAACGAGCATGAGTCCGTCATCAGAAGGATTCATTCCGAGAACACGGCCGCGACGCTTTGTGACTTCACTCATAATGTCGCCGGTGTTGTCGTTAGGCACATACGCCTTAAGTGTGCAGATAGGCTCAAGAAGAGTGGGCTTAGCATTGGCACAAGCTGCTTTGTAAGCAAGACGTGCTGCAGACTTGAAAGCTACTTCCTTAGAGTCAACAGGATGGTATTTTCCATCGTATAGTGTGGCGCGGAATCCGACCATCGGATATCCGGCGAGAACACCGTGAAGCATTGCTTCTCTTATTCCCTTTTCAACAGCGGGAATGAATTCCTTCGGAACTGTTCCGCCAACGACAGCGTTGACGAACTCGAAATCTTCTCCGGGGAGAGGTTCGAATCTCATTTCAACTACACCGAACTGACCGGCACCACCGGACTGTTTCTTGTGTTTGCCTTCTGCTTCAGCTGTTCCGCGGATAGTCTCACGATATGCAATTCTGGGAGCCTGAAGTCCAACTTCAACGCCGAACTTGGATTTGAGCTTGCCGACGACGACTTCAAGATGCTGCTCGCCGAGTCCGGAGATGATCTGCTGGCTTGTTTCGCTGTTTACATGATATGTAACAGTTCTGTCCTCTTCGAGGAGCTTCTGGATTCCGGAAGAGATCTTGCCTTCATCGCCCTTGTTCGCAGCATAGATAGCCATGGACATGGTGGGCTTCGGGAACTCGACCTGCTTGACGTTGAAGAGCTTGTCAGCCTCGCAGAGCGTGTCACCGGTATGCGTGGATGAAAGCTTCGTTACAGCACCGATATCACCAGCTGTGATCTCTTTGGTATCGATCTGTTTCTTTCCTCTGATGACCAGAAGTTTTCCAGGACGCTCACTCTCACCGGTCGCTGCAACAACAGGAGCGCTGGTATCGGCGAGTTTTCCGGAAAGTACCTTTACGAATGAAAGCTTACCGACGAACGGGTCCGCAACAGTTCTGAATACGTAAGCAACAAGAGGTCCGTTTGGATCAACTTTCAGCTCAACAGCATTGCCGTCCTTGTCAGTCACTTCATAATCTTCCTCATCAGAAGGAGCAGGCATAAGAGCGGAGAAATATTTAAGAGCGAGATCTATTCCCTCAAGAGTGATGCTGTCACCGGCAATAACGGGATAAAGGGTTCCTGCCTTTGTTCCCTTCTTGATGCCTTCTACCAGTTCCTCGTGAGTGAACGGCTCGTCCATGAAGAACTTCTCCATGAGCTCATCATCAACTTCGGCTACCGCTTCATTGATATCATTCATCAGCTCATCGATGTATCCGCCAGTATCAGGAACATCAACTTCAGTTGCTTTTCCATTCTGATATGTATATGCCTTGTTCTCCAGCAGATCCACGAACACTGTGGGCTTGCCTTCCTGAATGACAGGGAAAACGACCGGGCAGACACCAGAACCGAAACGCTCTTCCATATCGCTGAAAGTTTTTCTGAAATCAGCGTTCTCTACACTGGTGCTTCCAACATAGAACATGATCGAACGCTTGTTGTTCTTTGCAAGCTTGAATGCTTTTTCAGTTCCTACGCTGACTCCGCTTCTTGCGGAAAGAACGACAGCGACTCCTTCTGCTGCCTGAATTCCTTCATACATACCAAGTTCGAAGTCGAAAAGTCCGGGAGCATCAAGAAGATTCATCTTAACTCCGTTGTACTCAAGAGGTGCAACAGCGAGAGAGATGGATGCTTTACGGCGGATCTCTTCATCTTCAAAGTCCATGACTGTGGTTCCGTTGGCTACAGAGCCGAAACGGTCAGAAGACTTAGTGAGGAACAGAAGAGCTTCTGCAAAAGATGTTTTGCCGGCAGAGCTGTGTCCGGCAAGAAGGATATTACGGATTTTTTCCGGTGCGTATCCCATAAAAAATAGTCCCCCTACGTATTAATGTACCCAATTAGGCTAATTTACAACTTATACATAATAACATATGCCAAAGACAAATCAAACAAATTTTTCCTTGGCACAGTTCCTGTTATACATGCTGAATCAAAGCAGGATCCGTTTTTTATACTCTTCTGAGATAAATGACGGCGAGATGGATTACACTCCAAACGATCTGGAAAAGCAATACCGAAGTCAGTTTAACTGTATCGAGGCCTCCCATCAGCGCAAGGACTGCTGAAAGCAAGATTCCCACGATCATTCCAGCAAAGCCGATTACCGCAGAAATGCCTGCGTTTGTAATGAGGTTGTTTGAGCCTATCATTCCACCAAGAAACGCACCAACTGAGCCAACGTGAGTCAGTGATGAAGTGCAGTGCCTTGTATATTCCGTCTTCTTTGCCAGTTCCTGCATTGAACTGTCTCTGACCATTGAGATCATGGATTGAGGAATGTCATACATCTTCGAGATCTTTTCAGGAGAAACGATGAAATCTCTGGTCCTTACGATTATGTTGATGTTGTTCCTCTCAAGGCCATGAAGCAGTTCTGTCATTTCCTCATCCGGAGAATAACCGATCACGAACATGGCATAAAGCTTTCCGGCTACAGCAAGATATATTGCATCGCGGGTAGACGCCTTTGTGTATCTGTTCTCGTAATCCCTGGAAGGAACTTCAATCTCGTGAGACTCGAGCAGTTCTCTTCTGCCAACAAGAATACGATTCTGATCTACCCAGAAACTGAACCCCAAGCCTTCTTCGTATACTACACTGTCAGTTTCGAAGAGCATGTCTGTCTTTCCCTGGATAACTTTTAGGAACATGTGCGACATCGTATCACAAGAATGGATGAGCACTGAAGCGGCATAAAGAATAGCCTGATCTATTCTTTCTTTCTCAAAAGTCTTTATTCCGTGAAGAAGCACCTTTTCTCTCGGGAATATCTCTCTGCCCTCAATGACAACACAGTTTGCACTAGCAACGTCTTCAGCTGCGCCATATCCGGGAATCACGGCTCCAAGTCTGTTGAGCCGTCTCTGAAGTCTGTGAATAGGCAGTTCCATCATCAGAGAAGACATAAACGGAGCGCTGAGCGCAGCAGCCAAAGAAGCAGCCTTCAGCGCTTCAGGAAGTGTCAGGCGGTTTATCACCATGGAAATAATGCCGACAAGAATGATTCCTATACCAATGAATGAGCTGGCCTTTCTTGGTCTGTTGAAATCGATATTGTCAGAATCACAGTAGTCAAGGAACCTATCAGTATAGTTGGTCCTTCTGCTCATAAGCACACCGGTGAAAGGCGTGGAGAAATCATTTGTAAGGACCTGTGTGAAATTCTGATCCTTAAGAACAGAAGATGCGTATTTCTGCGGGTTCTCGGAAACAGTTCTGAAACTCTGAAGATCGCGTGTGGCTTTGAGCATGTCTCCGATATCACAAATGAGCAATGTGAGAGCAGAAATACATGCCGTGTATCCTTTATCCGGTTCTGCAGAGACTGCCAGATATGCGAGAGGTTCTAAAAGTGAAAGCAAAGCTGAAAAGCCAGCAAGAGATGAGAGACTTGCTCTGAACCTGAACAGGTCAAGAGTCCCCAGAAATACTTCTTTCCAGTTAAACGCGACGCACACAGCCATTATTGCAGCTGTAACCAGCGTAGGTGTTCTCCCGAATCCGCTTCCTTTTATGACGCAGAAGTATGTAAATACTCCCAGGATCAATGCACCAAGTCCGGTCACTATGGTCTTCACTACAGCCTGATTGGAACGTTTATTCAGTATCT
>JAEEGL012602117.1_pt1 | contig 10116 bp, 10 predicted proteins | sample 9134231 | NCBI WGS metagenome assembly JAEEGL01 (sample SAMN16246548, study PRJNA631951) | gut metagenome | biome: gut microbiome; feature: rumen; material: fiber-attached | host: Bos | place: Iran: Karaj | collected 2018-10 | reverse complement strand
CGTAATGGAAGATAATTTCCAGCGCTCCAAAGATATTGCGGATCAGATGTATGAGACCGCCAAGGATATCAACGAGTCCACGGAAGATATCGCAGCAGCTTCACAGGAGGTTACTGCCGAAGCTACTCAGATCGGAGAAAACACCGCGGCTCTTGACGATATGCTGAAGGGAATCAGAAAACTGATTGGCAGATTCGATACAGGTGTAATGCCCGAAAACAACAGAAGCGGTAAAGAGATCAAGATCGGTATGCTCAGCATGAACGATAATGATTTCTGGTGGGGTGTAAAGCGTGGTGCAGGTTATGCGGTTAAGGAACTTGCCGCGTTTAAGACAAGAGTAACCTTCATGCCCATTAATCCCGGAGATGACGGGGACAAAGTCAGAGGATATATTCAGAGCTTTATCGACCAGAAATATGATGCAATCGTATATCCCGGTTTTTTGGGCGGAGTTGAAAAAGTATTTGAGCAGGCAAGATCCAAGGGCATTAAACTAATGACCTTCAACTGTGACTGTGCTAATCCCAAGCTCAGACTTGCATGCCTTAAGTCGGATTCCGTGGCACAGGGTGCACTTGCTGCCAAGTCTGCAGCGGAGCTTATCGGTAAGAGCGGAAATGTCGGAATACTGATGGGCAATGATTCCATAATCGGAAACGTAGAGAGAAGAAAAGGATTTGTGGAAGGCCTCGGAAAATACAAATCCGTCAAGATGGTGGGCGAGATCTCCGTTAAGGATGACAGTGATGATGTATATAAGAAGACCAAGGAATTCATGAGTAAGCATCCTGATGTACAGATACTGTTCCTTACAAACGGATTCCCCGAAGATGCCGCAAGAGCGGTTGTCGATGCAGGTCGAAAGGGTAAGACAAAGGTTGTGGGCTTTGATTTAAATCCCGGCCTCTTCCCTTACATCAAGAACGGTGCCGTCGGATCCATCATCAGTCAGGATTCATTCGGACAGGGACACGATCCCATCGTACTTATGTACAACCACATCGCTGCGGGAACTCCTTTCCCCGGAGAGACGATCTCCTGCAGAGCATCGATTGCCGATGCATCCAATATTGATGAACTGATCGAAGCTTGATCATAACGGTCCCGGCACCTTGGGAGGCGCCGGGACCATTTGGTTATACGGAAAAGATTTTATGAGAATACTTATAACAAATGATGACGGAATATTTGCACACGGAGTACAAAGACTTGCGAAGGCTGCTTTGAAATACGGAGAAGTATGGATCGTTGCTCCGGAGAGCGAAAGAAGTGCGGCAAGTCACAGTGTTACGTTAAGACATCCCCTCGATGTTTATCCGATCGCGGATTATCCCGTGGAAGGGGTAAAGGCATTTTCCTGCTCGGGTATGCCTGCGGATTGTATCAGGGTGGGTTCTTTAAGCGTAATGCCGGAAAAGCCCGATGTTGTATTGTCCGGAATAAATAACGGATTTAATATGGCAACGGATCTTCAGTATTCAGCAACCGCAGGTGCCGCGTTTGAAGGTGCATTTCAGGGTTATCATTCGATCGCTGTTTCGGAAGCTTTTGACGGACCGCACGAAGTTACGGATCATTACCTTCAGGAAATACTTGATAAGATAATATACGAACCTGTTCCTGCCGGGCATATTCACAATGTGAATTTTCCGGAGTGCAGTCTATCGGAGTGCAAAGGTATTCTTTACGACAGGAAAGTTTCTCGAGGGATGTTCTTTACGGACAGGTACAACGAGATTGAAAAACTCGAAAACGGCGGGATCAGATATATGATCGAAGGAATCAAAACTCCGGTGGCGGAAGAAGGAACGGATTTTAAAGCACTGCTTGATCATTATGTTTCTGTGGGAATAGTTAACAATATCGGATATTGATGCAAGGGAGGAAAGGATGAACAAAAACACGTCAATTCAATTAAAGCTATACGGACTTTGCAGCCTTATTGTTTTTTGTGTTTTGTTTGCGGTAATACTTGTGCTATCTATGTTTTCGGCAGGAGGCAGTTTGGGAAAAAGTATTCTTGTGATCATCCCGGTATCACTGCTCTTGGGCTTTGTTCTAATGAAGGTTTTGTTGAATCGTGAGAAGAATAATCCGATCGGAAGCAAATATTCCGAGATGCTTCGCGAGGTGCAGAAAAACGGCTATTCCGACCGCTTCTTTCAAATAGTGGATGAGGGCGCTGCGCTGTGTGCGGAGAAGGGAGACCATGATTCGAATTATTATGTCGGCTTCATGCTCTACGGTGCTGCCGCATACTGTCTGAAAAAAGAATACGGTAAGGCTTTACAATATATCAATTCTGTTGATACGTCCAAGATCAGATCCAAGGAACAGGAATTTTTGGATCACGGAGAAACGCTTGCACTGTATTTTAATACACAGATGGGCATCTGTCAGGGAATGCGTGATGCTCAGAGGGCGGAGAATGTTCTTGCGGATGCAAAGAACTATGTGGAGAAATATTATAAAGCGGGAGGGCTTAATGCTCTTTCGATTGATGATATGTATTGTGCATATTACTGTGTTAAGGGTGATTACGAAAAAGAATTCGCACATGCGACTAAGATCATGGAAGCAAAGATGCCCGATGCCGCAAAGAATCCTATGGCATATCTCAGATATCTGGAAGTGTATTGCAAGACAGGGCAGAAGGAAAATGCTGAGGAAATGTACAAACTTCTGAAGCAGTCACTTATGAATCCTAAAAATTCGAATGCCGACATCCTGATAAAATACGCGGATGATGTTATGGCAGAGTTAAAATGATGCATCTTACAGCCGTAAAATGCATTTCACGGCTTGTTTCTACAAATAATGATTTTCAAATGATATATTCGCTTCAACAAAGATCCAGGGAGGCGGATATATGGAAAAATTATTATTAACTGTTTTATTGATAACCGAGATCGTGTTTGCGATACGTCAGATAACTGCTCGTGTATCAAAGAAAGAATGGGCAGCATCCAGAGGAATCGTTAACGCAGCTGAGCTGGTACTCTGCCTGTTGATGCTGGCTCTTCCGGGAATAGATCTGTCGATCAGATTCAAGGCGTTGTTTTTACTGTTGATCGTGCGGATCATTGTAGCCGGAATCATTTTCCTCATATGCAGGAAAAATGAAAAGTGTAAGAAATCAGTATCCATAGTTTTGGGAACAATCTTCGGATCGATCCTTATCGCGGGAAGTATGATCCCCGCATTTATCTTCACCGATTATTCCGGAAGACCTGTGAGCGGCCCTTATGCCGTGGCACAGAGTAGGGCGATACTCATTGACAGCAGCAGGATCGAGACCAATGAAAATGACGGATCGTTCAGGGAAGTTCCCGTGTATTTCTTCTATCCGGAATGCATTGATGACCTGGATGCGAGTTCTCTTCCTCTTGTAATGTTCAGCCATGGTGCGTTCGGATATTATGAGAGCAATGCATCAACATATCTGGAGCTTGCTTCCAACGGATACATAGTCGTAAGTATCGAGCATCCCTATCATTCACTGTTTACTCATGATACAAACGGAAAAACGATCACCGTAGATCCCGAGTTTTTTAACAGTGCAATGGATTCAAGTACCAAAAGCGAAGCAGAAGTTTACGACATTACTTCCGGATGGATGGAGATCAGGGAAGCCGATATGAACTTCGCACTGGATACCATCATCGCCTCGGCTGATAAAGGTATGATCGGTGATGAATGGTTTTTGACGGATACAAGTACGAGCGATATGTTGAAGATCCTTGCGGGAATGGACACAGGTAAGATAGGCCTTATGGGTCATTCACTCGGCGGTGCTACTGCCGTAACCGTGGGAAGAAGAAACGATGTATCCGCTGTTATTGATTTTGACGGAACAATGCTCGGCGAAGAGATCGGATTTGAGAACGGTAACATAATCGTAAATCCTGAAACGTACGATACACCAATTCTTTGTTTTGAATCCGAATCACATCATGCGGACAGAGTAGAGGCCGAAAGGATAGGATACATCTATTCCAATAATGTGATAATGGATAATGCGGCGGAAGGATATTCGGTTTATTTTGAAGGAACCGCGCATATGAACTTTACGGATCTTCCTCTTTTTTCTCCCGTGCTTGCAAAGAGCCTTGGAATGGGAGATAGGGATCCTGCGGAGTGTATAGATAAGATAAATTCCATAACCCTTGAGTTCTTTGACCGGTACTTAAAGGGAATCGGAGATTTTGAGGTAGATGAAAAATATTGATACCCCGATGGACGTTGAGGTAAAGCTGATCCATCCCGAAGAAAAAGAATACGTGGAGATAGGCTGTCACAAAGTCGATGAACGTATCGATGAGATAACCAGGTTCATCAGATCCAGACAGGGAAACCTTGAAGGATATACGGAGGGCGATATGTACAATGTTCCCATAGCGGATGTGTACTATATCGAGTCCGTTGATGACAGGACGTTTCTCTATCTGGAAAAAGAAACCTACGAATCCAGAAAGCGTTTATACGAACTTGAGAAAGTGACGGATCCGTTTCACTTTATCAGGATCTCTAAATCGGTCATCGTAAATCTGATGAAAGTTGATTCCATCAGACCCGCACTTAACGGAAGATTTTCCTGCAAGCTGAAAAACGGCGAAGATGTGATCATATCACGAAAGTACGTGCAGCCACTGAAGGAAAGACTCAAGGGATGATTAATATGAAGGAACATTTGAAAGAGCATTTTAAAGAATGCCTCAGAAATTATTTTATAATCGTAACCGGTATCAACCTGGCGGTTTTTATCCTGGGCTCTATATTTAGGCCGGATCAAAAACTGGGATATGATGCTTTTTTATATCCGATAATCTACGGAGCCATCACAAGTATTCCCAATCTCCTGATGGTTGAAAAGAAAGAACCTACGGTAAGACAGACTATCTTCAGGGAGTTTGTCGGCGTTGTTCTTATAAGTGCGATCATGCTTACGACAATGTTCGCGGGAATGAAGATTACAAGGGAACTTATTGTCATCGGTTGTGGTATAGTTGTAAGTGTTGTTTGCATCACCGTATTGGTGAATGTGATCTCATGGATACTCGATTCCAAAAAGGCAGAGAGTCTTACGAACGACCTTCTGGCTTTTCAGAATAAAATAAACGGATAGAAGGTTATCTAAAAATGAAATTTGATGAGAAGTATTATATTAAGACATTAAAGGAACTTCTGGATATTGATTCGGTTACCGGACAGTATCACGAGCTTCAGGATTACCTTGTTAAAGAGGCAAAGAGCTTTGGATTTAAAGCGACCACCCTTAAGAAGGGCGGAGTGCTTATTGATCTCGGCGGCAAGGGTGAAGGAAGAGTCATAAGTGCACACGGTGACACCATCGGACTTATGGTTCGCCATATTTATTCGGATGGAACAATCAAGGTATGCCCCGTAGGCGGATTGCATGCGCACAATTCCGACAGCGAGAATATCCGTATCCATACCCGCAGCGGTAAAGTTATAACCGGAGCGCTTCAGAGAAAGTTTTCTTCCGTACATGTAACTCCCGATAAGAAGTGGGATGAACTTCCCAGCTTTGATGAAAACATTGTCGCTGTAGTTGATGCCGATGTTAAGAGTGCCGAGGATGTCAGAAAACTCGGTGTCGAAGTAGGAGATTATATCGCACTCGATCACAGATTCAAGTATGAGAACGGATATATCAAGTCACGTTTCATTGATGATAAGGCACAGGTTGCGATCCTTCTTGAGATTTTAAGAGATATGAAGAAGGAGAAACTCACTCCTTCCAAGAAGACATACTTCCTGATTCCTTTCCATGAAGAGATCGGATTCGGAGGATCATGGCTTCCCGAGAATGTAGCGGAATTCCTTGCTGTTGATATAGCATGCATCGGCCCCGAGCAGACATCCGATGAGAGAAAGGTATCCATCTTCTTTAAGGATACACGTGCTCCTTATCATTTCGATATGACCAGGGATCTTGAGAAGAAGGCTAAGAAGGCGAAGATTGATTTCGTTCCCGATATCTTCACACCTCATTACGGAACCGATGCTGATACTTCTCTCGTAGCGGGATATGATATCCGTCATGCTGCAATCGGACCCGGAACTAGAGCAACACACGGATACGAGAGAACACATATCGATGCTATCCGTGATACATACACTCTTGTAGCCGCATACATGTTTGATTGATCAAATGGAAAAAAGAGATTATAACAACATCATCGAAATATGTTTCAATATCTGTATAGTTATATTTGCAGGTATCGGAACATATTTGATGTGGATAAATACGGATTCCGGTGCAGGACTCATGTCATCGGGATTTGCTAATCTTAAATACTTTACCGTTCTTTCAAATCTTTTCTGTGGTGCTGTCGCGATTCTTAGACTCGCATACGGATTATTTTCAAAGAAATTTCCGATACTTATAAAGCTTATGGCGGCTTCTGCAACAGGGCTTACTTTTCTGATCATCGCCGCATTCCTTCAGCCGCTGTATCCGGATCTTGATCTTTATGCCGGAGGAAACAGATATTTTCATCTCATCGTTCCTCTTCTTGCCATGGCAGAGTATCTGATCATTAAAACGGAAGGAAAGGTTCCTTTCAGATACACTTTATATTCCGCGGCACTTGCTCTTTTGTACGGAACATTTTATCTTGAAAATATCCTGATAAACGGAATAGGCGAATGGCCCGATTCGAATGACTGGTACGGATTTTTGAACTGGGGATTTCCGATAGGTATCGCGATCTTTGCCGCAGTTGTTCTGATGGATTTCGGAATCGCTTGTCTTCTGAGATTCCTGAATAACGTTGTTAACAAGCTCCGCTCGAAAAAGAAGGTGAAAGAATGAGAATAGTTACGCAGATAAATGATGAGGATTACATTGCCTTTAACAAAGCAGTTTACTTTAAAAGTGATGAGGGCAGGAAGTCAGTAAATAAATATGTGATCATGTTTTCGATCCTTCTCGGACTCGGAATATGTTGTTTTCTGCTGAATCTTATGGTGCTCGGACTTACAAAGAGTTCGGACTATTCCCAATTGCTGCCGTTTATTGTGATAAATATTTATTTCGTTTTCCTGCTTGTTACATTGAAATCAAGAGCGGAAAAAAGAATAAGAAAGAAGGTTGAGAGTTACAGGAGACAGGGACAGATTCTTTATGACAGCGAGTCGACCATAGATCTGACGGATGAGATGATAATGGAGTATACTCCCAAATCAACTACGAGAAGAGAGTGGAGAGACGTTAAAGCTGTAATCATGGACGAGGGGCACTATTATCTGATGTACGGACCGATGCAGGGGTTGATCGTTCCTTTCAGATGTCTTGGTGAAGAAACAAATACATTTTTACCTTATGTTCTTCAAAGAACAGGACTTGGATTGATCAAATGAAATTATCTTTAAACAGAAACCGGATCAAATATCTTGCAATCATTGCGATGCTTATCGACCACCTTGCATGGAAAATGGTTGACACAGGATCCGTGCTCAGATAATTCGTACGCGGGACCAAGGGTCCCGCGTATTTTTTGTTGAAAAAAATTCAGTATTCTGCGATAAGATTTTCTTTCCGTTTGCGGCTATATTTATAGAGGGGCGTTTTGGAGATATCTCATGGACGATAAACAGATAATTGAATTGTATTTTAAAAGGGATGAAGCGGCACTTTCCGAGACTCAGGATAAATACGGAAAGTACTGCCTTAAGATTGCAGGTAATATCCTTGAAGATATCGAAGACTCCAAGGAGTGTGTTAACGATACCTGGATCATGGCTTGGAATAAGATCCCTCCCCTCGTTCCCGTGTCATTAAAAGCTTTTCTCGGAAAAGTGGTAAGAGATGTTGCACTGAGTAAATACAGGGAAAACCACGCGAAGAAACGTTACAGTGCCATGACGGTTATGCTCGATGAACTTGAAGAGTGCGTTCCTTCCGGGATCAATATCGAAGATCAGGCAATAAAAAGAGAACTGATAGGTCTGGTCAATGATTTCCTTGAAGGTATAAAGCCTGAGGATAAATCAATATTTGTCAGGAGATATTATTTCGGAGAAGCGGTTAAAACATTGGCAAAGGAATGTAAATGTTCCGAAAACAGAATGACACAGAGACTTTTGAAGTTACGAAATAAACTTAAAGCTTTCATTGAAAAGGGAGGCTATGAATTATGAGTGCAGAAGATATGTATGATGTTATATCCGAAATTTCACCGATAATTTTGGAAGAAGCGGAAAACCATAAATTCGGAAAAGACTATACACCGCTTAAGATATTGGCTGCCGCCGCATGTATTGTTTTTATGATATGCGGATCTATTCCGGTCATGGCGGCATGTGACAATGAAGCGGCTTATCGTCTGATGTATTCCATCGTTCCGTCATTTGCGCAGAGACTTAAACCTGTATGCAAGTCCTGCGAAAATAACGGAATTGTAATGGAAGTGGTCGGTGCCGAGATCGATGGGGGCAATATGAATATCCTTGTATCGATGCGCGACATCGAGGGTGACAGGATCGGGGATATGACGGATCTGTTTGACAGTTACAGTATCCATACTCCTTACAATCAGTCATCGGGCTGTTCTTTTGCGGGATTTGATGAAGCAACGAAAACCGCGTACTTTATGATCTGCATAGATCAGGGGGACCATGCTCTTAATGAGAAGGATAAGTTAACTTTTTCCGTACGCGAAATATTGCCGTATAAAGATTATACTTGTACCGAATTGGAAATGATCGATCTCAGTGCCCTTACTCAGGTTGATGTAACGACGGATTATGATCTCAGAGGCTGGGCCGGTCCTACTATGGATGAAACCGGAGCTGTAGCGGTTCCCGTTATCAGTCCCGGTGAGACAAAAGGGATTGTTCTTACCGAAGGCGTAACATTGGAAGGATACGGAATAGTCGACGGATATCTTCATGTTCAGGTCAGATATGATAATATCTTATTTACCGATAATCATGGTTTTATAGACCTGGTCGATCCTTCAGGAGAAAGAATTATTTATGACTATTCTCTGTCGTGGTGGGATGCCGACAGATGTAACAGTTACGATGAAGTTTGCTTTAAGATTCCCGAGGGCGGATTAGAGGGATACACGGTTGTGGGCGAGTTCTGGACCTGTAATGATGCCCTGATAGAAGGTCCCTGGCAGGTTACGATTCCTGTAGGAATGCTGGAAGAATGATGACTCGGATTTGAGCAAATTGGATAGTTTTAACGACCTCTTTTGGCGATATTTATCATCAAAAGAGGTCGTTTTTATATTTATGAACAAATTGTGACTTTTCCTGTGACGCAGGTAGGGGGATATCCGTCCTTGTAGGTGAGGGGGCACTACAGAGGTGCATTCTCTGTTTCCAAAACAAGGAGGAATAATTATGAAAAAACGATTTGTTGCTCTTCTGCTTGCTATAATGACAGCCACGAGTCTGACCGCCTGTGGTAATGCCGGCGGCCAAACCGCCCCGGCAAATTATGCTCCGACAGCCGGAGAAGCCTCATATGCTTATGAACCTGTTATGTACTCTGAAGAAGCCGATATGGGCTCGTATGCGGATTTCGACTATTCGTATGAAATGAATTCTCTTATCGCGGATGGCGGAGAATTTGTCGAAGAATTCAATACCGAAGAATATCTGAGCATCAAAGAAAGCGGATTTGTAATTGTTGCGGATAATCCTCTTTCAACTTTTTCTGCGGATGTTGATACAGGATCCTATTGTAATCTCAGAAAACACATCAAGTGTCGTTATGATCTGAGTAATATTGTCAGCTCGATCAGAACCGAAGAGATCATCAATTACTTTGATTATGATATGGATGATGAATCGGATATATTCAGCTGCCAATATGAAGTGGGAACATGTCCCTGGAACGAAGATCACAAGCTCCTTGTTATGACCTTCCAGGCAAATTCCGAAGAGACCATAACCAGTGAGGGAAATAATTTTGTATTTTTCATAGATTCATCAGGATCGATGGACCGTACCGATAAGCTCGATCTTGCAATCGAAAGTTTTAAACTTCTTGCGGAATCCCTCGGTGAGAATGACAGAGTATCCATCGTAACCTATTCCGGCGACAGCAGACTGCTTCTTGAAGGATCGAATGAT
>JAEEGL012042313.1_pt1 | contig 10116 bp, 7 predicted proteins | sample 9134231 | NCBI WGS metagenome assembly JAEEGL01 (sample SAMN16246548, study PRJNA631951) | gut metagenome | biome: gut microbiome; feature: rumen; material: fiber-attached | host: Bos | place: Iran: Karaj | collected 2018-10 | reverse complement strand
TGCCGATATCGAATTCCTCTTTGATTTCAATATTATCCCTCCCTCCTGTTTTCAAAAGCGGGGAACCGGAAAGCCCGATCCCCCGCATTCTGTTTCCTGTATAAGACGGACTGAAAACAGCCGACACTTTCAGGTAACCAAACCTCAGTTTGTAGAACCTGCTATCTCAAATTCGATCTGGTCCTGAGCGAGCTGGATCTCTTCATCAAGATCAGCGCCGTTCTGAACATTGGTGATAAGAGTATTTACAAGTGTCCTTAAGTTGTAATGGAAATCACTCTGCTGAATAACCGGAACATGTGAACCCATCTCAACGATGTCGGCATAGATAGCCTGACCGTTAAAGTAGTCTACGCCTTCCTGATATACATCGGACTTGCCTGCGGAAATGCAGCAGGTGATAACGCCGCCGTTCTTAAGAGCCGCATCATAGGTAGCGATGGCTCCCTCTCCTCCGCCGAAGGTATAAGCCAGGAAATCCTTTGCAAGCTCAGGCTTGGAGCAGTTGGCGGTGATGTAAAGTGAGGAGCCGCCGTTGGAAGCATAGCCATCTTTTCCGCCTGCAAGGGTGGGAAGAGTCGTGATAGCCCATTTTCCGCTGTTCTCGGCAACCTGCTCGATGGTGGGGATGATCCAGTTTCCGTTCATGACACCGGCAACCTGATCGCCCATTATGGTCTGGTCCGTGTAATCGCTCCAACTGTTGGCAAGGATTATGGTTCCTGCGTTTGCGCCCTGAACGATTATGTCGATGATCTTCTTGAATGCGTCATTTCCCACAAGATGGGGAGTGGTATTGTCATCCCACTGTGAAAGACCCTCGGCCTGAAGCATCATGTAGGGAAGGTCGTCTCCGGAGTGATCCATGGAAAGCAGAGCATAGCCGGTCTTTTCCTTAACCTCTGAAGCTATCTCAAGCCATCTCTCCCATGAGATACCGGTAACGTCCTCGATGGTATAGCCGCACTGTTCAAGCACGTCAGTACGATAAGCAAAGATCGCGGTTCCGTTATCAACGGGAGCACCGTAATGCTTGCCGCCGATGGTGCTGTAGGAGATCTTCTCAGCTCCGAGATTTGACCAGTCAATGCCGGCATCATCGATATCCTGCCATGCATCGGGATAATCCGCAACAAACCTCTGGATATAGTGATCCTGGAAAAGAACGATATCGGGCAGTGAGCTGTAATCCCCTGCCGAAGCCGCAAGCGTAACTGCCTGCTCAACGTCCTGTGAACCGGACTGGGTAATGATATTCAGTGTAAAATCGGGATCCACTGTCTTATAAGCCTCGGCAGCAGCCTCCAGCGCCGGGATATTGAAGTTGGCATCCCATGCGTATACGGAAAGCTCATGCTCTCCTTCGCTTGCTACATCGGCAGCGGGAGCGGCAGCTTCCTCTCCGCCCTCTTCCGCGGCAGCCTCCTCTGCAGGCGCAGCACCGTCAGCTGCAACAGCTCCCGCGCCGCCGCAGCCTGTGAGCAGGGTTCCTGCCATTGCGCCGGCCAAAAGAATCGAAAGTAATTTCTTTTTCATCAAATAACCCTCCTTAATAAGTCTGCTGATCATATGCATTTCTTTGTGCAGGTTGCATATAAAAAGCCCGTTTTTATTCCTCAAGATGTATGATATTATCTTTTTTTCGACTTGTCAATAAGTTACAATTACTGCACGGCAAGTCATGATTGTTAAATCCGGCTTATTAGAATATAATGTTCAGAGGGTTACAAACACCGCGGAAACCGCCCGGTGCACGGCCCCATAAACAAGATCAGGGGAGCGCAGACGCTCACGATAAAGGAGGAAAAGCCACATGGCAAATACTTTAGAGGACATTCAAAGGCTCTGTAAGGACAATCAGATACAGATAGTAGATTTCAAGCTCACGGATATAGACGGCAGGTGGAGGCATTTAAGCATTCCCGCCGAAAGGCTCACCGAAGACACGATGATCCACGGGATAGGCTTTGACGGATCGAATTACGGCTATGCGGCCGTTGAGAAAAGCGATATGGTCTTTGTACCGGTGCCGGATTCGGCGGTCATCGATACGTATTGTGAGGTACCTACCCTTTCCATGATAGGGGATGTGATGATAATCGATCACCCGAACAACCGTCCCTTTGACCAGTATCCCAGAAACATCGCGAAACGCGCGCTCGAATATATGAAGGAATCCGGGATCGCCGATGAGATGCTTGTGGGCCCGGAATACGAATTTTATATCTTCGACCAGGTGGCATATGCTAACGAGCCCGAGAACAGCGGCTTCTCCATAGGGGCAAGGCAGGCGGAATGGTCATCCTCCCACGTTGACAACAACAACGGCTACCTTATCAATAACGGCAGGGGCTATCATATCAGCCTTCCCATGGACATAAACAACGATCTTCGCTCAAGGATGTGCCTTGCAATGGAAAAATGGGGGATCGATGTCAAATACCATCACCACGAGGTGGGAGCCTGCGGCCAGATGGAGATCGAGGTGGAGCTGGGCGAAATGCTTAAGATGGCCGACAACACCATGAATACAAAGTACATAATAAAGAACGAGGCGGTTAAGAGCGGAAAGACCGCGACCCTTATGCCCAAGCCCGTAGCGGGGGAGGCGGGAAGCGGAATGCATGTCCATATGCTTCTTAAGAAGGAAGGAAAGCCTGTTTTCTATGATGAAAACGGCTATGGCGGCCTGAGCGACACGGCCCTTTATTTTATCGGAGGCCTGCTTACCCACGCCCGTTCCCTCTGCGCGATAACCAACCCCTCCACCAATTCCTATAAGAGACTGATCCCGGGCTTCGAGGCTCCCGTGACCATAGGCTACGCAATGGCCAACAGAAGCGCGGTGGTAAGGATACCCGCCTACGCAAAGGCTCCGGAGGTAAAGCGGTTCGAGCTCAGGAATCCCGATGCCTGCTGCAATCCCTATTTTGCCCTCTCCGCCATCCTGATGGCAGGGCTTGACGGGATCAGGAACAGGATCGATCCCCACGAAAAGGGCTGGGGGCCCTACGACTTTAACCTCTTCAACCTCCCGGAGGAGGAAAAGAGAAAGCTTACCGGCCTTCCCGCAAGCCTTTCCGAGGCTCTTTGCGCCCTGGAGGAGGATAACGATTACTTAACCGCCGGCGGAGTATTCCCAAAAAGGCTGCTTGAGCTGCATACGGCCCGCCGCCGTAAGGATTCGGATGCCGTAACAAGGCTCCCCCACCCGAAGGAATTCGCCTTATATTATGATCTTTAATGTCACTATTTCCGGCCGGATCGCGCTTTGGCAGCGATCCGGACCGCGCCCTGCGGCAGAGATGTCCACGAAATATTCAGATGGCTGAGCCGGATACAGGGGTTTCATCAGCGTTACTATTCACAGCCTTTTGGGCTGTGATAGTAACTCATCAGCCCCTTTTAGTGTAATATATCAGTGCCATGGCAAGGCGTTTTTTATCCAAAGGCTTTGAAAGCTGTCCGTTCATTCCCGATTCGAATATCCTTTTCCTGTCATCCTCCATGGTATCAGAGGTCAGCGCTATCACGGGGATCGTCGAAAGCTTCGGGTTTAGAAGCTTTCTGATCTGTGATACGAGCTCATACCCCTCCATATCGGAAAGCTTCATATCCGTGAATACGAAATCGTACGGGCTTGAGGAGGAAAGCATCAGCTCTTTAAGGGCTGCCTCCCCGCCCTCCTTAGCGGTGCAGGCCACGCCAAGCTCCGAAAAGATTTTTGTGCTCTCAGAGATGCTCTCTTCGTCCTTTGCCGCAAGAAGTACCTTTTTTCCTTCAAAGGCCGGCTCATTTTCCTTCTTTTTGCGCGCTTGTCCGTCCCCGGCATCGGGCTGTCCGTTCGAAAGCCTGAGCTCGAGGATAACCGCAAACTCGGTACCCTTCTGCGGGGTGCTGTCCACCGTGATGCTTCCGCCCATCGCCTCTGTTATTCCCTTTGAGATGAAGAGCCCGAGCCCGTTTCCTTCCGCCTCTCTGCCTTTCTCGTCAATGTAGGTGCCGTGTTCAAAGGGCTCAAAGATCCTTTCAACAAATTCCGGGCTCATTCCAAGACCGTTATCCCTTATTCTGAATTCGTATCTTCCGTAGCCTTTTCTGTCAGCGGGAAGCTGGTTTAAGGTGATCCTTACTTCCCCTCCCGGCGGGGTGAACCTTACGGCATTAAAGGCAATATTAAAGATCGCCTGATTGAGCCTCAGTCTGTCGCACAGCACATTGCTGTCATCTATATCCCCGCTTCTGATCATGAGCCTTAAATCCTTCTTATCGGCATCATCGGAGATGACCGCATCGATATCATCAAGCACCGAATACAGCTCCATGGGCCTGCTTTCAAGCTTAAGCTCTCCGCTTTCGATCCTTGCCGCCTCCAGCAGCTGGTTTACAAGCCGGGAAAGCCCTCCCGTAAGTCTCTGAAGCTGCTCAAGGTAATCCAGTGCCACATCGGGATCGTCAAGGTTCTTTTTGGCAAGCTCCGTAAAGCGGACAGCGTTATTAACCGGAATCCTGAGCTTTTCGGAGAGCTCTGAAAGAAACCGCCTCTTTCCCGAATTGGAGGCCTTCTCACCTTCAAGAGCCTTCTTAAGTGACCAGTACCGGCTGCCAAGCCTCAGATTCTCCTTATCGGTCACCTCCAGATTATCCCAAAGCCTTTCGGTCAGTGCCTCGTTGTGATCAAAGCGTCGCTTTTCATCAAAATGCAGATATGCACAGAAGAGAGCAAAGCAGACCGAAAACAGGAACATCCCGAAAAGTACCGGATGATCTCTGAGTATTCCTCTGATGGTGCTTCTCTCATAATGACTTATCCATTTTCCGTCAAGCCTGTCAAGCTCTCCCTCCTTATACAGGGTCTTCAGCGCAATATCGAGCCTGCTCTTAAGATCCTCGCTGCCCTTTTTAAGGATCAGGCAATAATTGGAGCGCATCACCTCACAGCCGGGTCTCAGGCCGCTTATGCCATATTGCTTAAGCATGGCCTTCGCGCTCTCCTTCGGGCAGATCCCGTAATCGTATCTGCCGTCCCGTATGCCCTCGAACATGTCTCTGTAGGAGGATACCATGATAAGCTCCTGGGAAAGTCCGTATCCGTCAAGCCCGACAAGGGAGGCTACTCTCGTATTATAGAGGTCGGCGATGGAATCAGCCTTCTCTCTTCCGTATACTACATAATCAAGCTCACAGGAGGGGATGGTAAAGATATGCTCCTCATCCTCATTGGAAAGAGCCGTCTCATAGCCTGCCATCACATCGATGCTTCCGTCGGAAAGCGCCGAAAGGGCCGTCTTTCTGTCAAGAAGCTTCAGCCTGACATTCATGTTCATCTTATCCGCAAGCTCGTACAGAAGCTCCACATCATAGCCCTGATATGTGTTTCTTCCGTCCTGCCAGGAAAAGGGCTTTAAGTTGATATCGGCGGCGGCGGTAAACTCCGTGTTTCCATTCTCCGGCGCATCAAACCTTACACTTGGGTTTATCAGATCAAAACCGTCCGTAAACAGAAAAACAGACACAAAAGCTATTGAAGCAGCAAGTATCAATACTGCCCCGATAATAGCCTTGTGTCTGTTCTTTCCGTAAATCTCCATCAGATATCCTCTAATGAGAACTCATCCGTAACAATTTCCTCAACCTCTTCGTTTTCCTCATTCATGACCACAAACTCGGAAAGATATGCCTCCGGCGGCATTCCCGCCATCATCGCGGGGATATTTAACACAATGCCGTCCATGCTGTAGGGAAGCTTTAAGGAAACCGCGGCCGTCTTTGGGTCGCCTCCCTTTTCGTCGGTTATCTGAACTATCATGCTGAAGTTCTGACCCATGGTGTCGGCCATACCTCTTTCATCCTCATAGAGCTTGGCCACTCTCTCGCCGTCAACGGTCACTTCTATCTTGTAGGGCGCCTTTGCCGACTGGCCGTTATACTCAAGAGCCTTATTGTCAAAATAAACCGTATGCCCCCTTCCGATAAGGAACATCAGGGCTGCCGTAAGTACCAGAATGAGGATGAGACCCCCTCTGTATAATAAGGTTCGTCTGCTCATTTATGCCTCACCTCCGTTTCCCTGCTGCTCAAGCCTCAGCTGCTCTCCTGTCCGGCTTCTGGCCCTGCGCTTCTTGGTCTCGTACATTACAAGCGCTATGGTTATTACCGCATAGGAAACAAATACACGGAAGTATTCACCTATCATGGAATCGCCGGTGATCTTTGCGCCTGCTGCCGGAGCCACGATGAACATCATATGGAACAGTATGACCCCGAGGAAAACATTTCCGATAGACGCCCTGTCAACCGAAGCCCCTCCTACCAGGAGAGCGGCTATACAGAACATTCCGATCTGGGAATGGGAGCTGTAGGTGGCGATGTTTCCCATATTCTGAAGGTAGATCACCATTCCGATATCCGCAAGGATGGTGGAGATAACTATGGAGATTATCCTTGTCCTCTCAACATCGATACCGGCATCCCTTGAAACCTCCATATCCTGGCCCACCGCTCTCATATCCTGGCCGAGCTTGGTCTTTCTGAACCAGATGATGAAGAAGCAGAGAATGGCAATTATGATAAAGGTCATTACCGGGATATCCGCCCCAAGGAATTTTAAGGGGATGAGCTCGTCAAGCTTCTGTCTCATTTTCAGGAGACTTACGGTATTTCTGATGCCGTAGCCCCTGGGGAGCTTTATGGAGGAGTGCTTTATGGGAATAACGGGCCCCATCATATAAAGCACTACCAGCTGATAGATACCGTTAATGAAAAAGCTCATGATATAGCTGGTTATCATCTCACGTCCCTTGGCCATGTTGAGGATCTTTCCGCAGAAGACTCCGAGTCCTATTGCGATGGGAAGGGAAATGATCACGGCAAGGACCATGGCAGGTATTCCCACTATCTGCCAGTCACACACAAGGATCAGCCCTATCTCCCCGGCCATGGCTCCCAGAGTCATTCCGAAGTTAAGCCCCATTCCCGCCATGATGGGTATCAAAAGGCTCAGGATGAGGAAGGTATTTCTTCCCATCCTCGTGACTATCTCGTTGAAAAGATAGCTTGGAGAGAATCCTGAAAGCGGTATACATATGGCACATATGATAACAAACATTATGGGAACCGAATTATTCTTGATAAACTCCACAGGACTGACGCCTGAGCTCTTTTTATTCGTACTCATCTCGATCCCTCCGTTTTCCTGGTAAGCGCATAAAGGATCATACCCTGTGATACGATTATCCTTACGACCTCACTCATATCCATATGAACCATATTATTCATGACCGTAGGGGTCATGGTGACTATTCCCTGGAACAGAAATGTTCCGATGATGACATTTGCGATGGACGCCTTGTTTACGCTGGCCCCGCCGATGAGAATGGCCGACACCGCCGGAAGCGCCATGTAGAAGGGAGCCATATAGAGCTGGATAAAGCCGAAGCCCTGTTCATATACCAGAATTCCTACGGCTGCAAGCCACGTGGACAGCACCACCGAGATCAGACGCATTTTGTCCACGTCTATACCGCAGGCTCTGGCAAATACAGGATTGGAGCCTACCGCCGTCATGGCCGTGCCTGTCCTGGTATGAAGAAAGGCCCACATCCCAAGAGCAAATAAAGCAAAGAACAGGATCGTTCCCGTGGGGATCACAAGATTGCCTATCTTTATCTGAAGGATCCGGGCAAGAGCCTGATTGTAATACCCCTCAAGAGAAATGGTGGTCCTGAGGCCCTTTCCCGCAAGCCCCCACACCATGTTTGGACTTTTGTAGGGGAGCAGAAGCCACATCATGCACATGAAGGACACGGATGAGAAACCCACATAGGTGGCTATCATCATCTCTCCTCCCTTGATCCTGTTAAGGAGCCATCCGTAGCCCCAGCCCAGAATAAGGGCAAAGGGCGTTGCAAGAAGCATTGCCATGATAAAGGAAAAACCTCCGGTAAAGCCCAGCTCTATTGAAAGAGTGGCGCCAAGAAGTCCCGAGATTATTCCCAGAGGCAGTCCGAAATTCAGTCCGCAGCCCGAATGTACCATCGGCACCATGGCAAGCACCATGATGGCGTTCCAGCTGAAGCGGTTGATCGTGTTGGTTATCTGTGTCGGCAGATCCGCGCCCACTATCGGCGCAAGGATATACAGAAGCAGCAGAAAGCCCGCTATGATAAGGCGGGGCAGACCGAAGCTCTTCACCATTCCCTGAAGGGTTTCCTTAAATCCTTTTTTCGTCGTATTCTCGTTCATCTTAACCCCCTACCTTACCATGCTTACCATCAGAGCTCCGAAATCCTCTGAAGAAGTATCCGCAGGCCTGATGCCCGCTATCTTACCGCCGGATACTATGGCTATCCGGTCGCAGATGGATCTCAGCTCCTCAAGCTCGGAGGAGATCATCACAATAGTGGTCCCGCTCTCCCTGTTGAAGCTTTTCAGTGCCTGAAGCACCAGGGCCTTTGCACCCACATCTATTCCTCTGGTGGGCTCTGATACGAAAAGGAGCCTGGGCTCGAGGGCAAAAGCCTTTGCAAGACAGATCTTCTGCTGATTGCCTCCCGAAAGCTCCCTGGCCTTCTGGTTAAAGCCGGTACATTTTATGGCAAGATCGCTTATATATTTATTTGTAATATCCTCTATCGCTTTCTCATCACGCCATTTTACAAGGCCTCCGAGATAGTTTTTCAGGAATTTATTCTGGATCTGCATTGCGGGGAAGGCAACGTTCCAGCCAAGGGATTCGTCTAACAGAAGCCCCACTCCCCTTCTGTCCTCCGAAACAAAGGCCAGAGAGGAATCCAGACATTTCCGGGGATCGTTCAGGGGGATCTGCTGCCCGTCAAAGATCACGGTGCCGCCTGCCTCATATAAGCCCATAATACCGTTCGGTATTCCAAGCTTACCCTGTCCGGCAAGCCCTCCTATTCCCAGGATCTCACCCTCCTTTACCTCCAGGGAGACGTCCCTTACGGTCTCACCGGGCATGTCCACCCAGAGCCTTTTTACGACCAGTATGGATCTGGCGTTCTCAGTATTTCTTATTTCCTTTTTCTCAGCGGATCCTGCCTCCACCTTCCTGCCCATCATCCAGCGGGTGATCTCAGCCTCGGAGGTCTCAGAGGCTTTAACATCCTGCACCAGATAACCGTCACGCATAACGACCACTCTGTCGCAGACGTTTAGGATCTCCTGAAGCCTGTGAGTGATAAAGATCACCGCTATGCCCCTTTTGGCTATTCCTCTGACGGATTCAAGAAGGACCTCCGCCTCCTTTTCGGTAAGCACTGCGGTAGGCTCGTCCAGGATAAGAAGCTTCATGTTGTCCTTGGACAGCTCCCTTGCTATCTCGGTAAACTGCTTATGCCCCACGGGCATTTCCTTTATGAGCATATCCGCGTCAATGCGGATACCCATCCTGCTTATGGCTTCCTCGGCCCTCTGCTGCATCTCGGTCCTGTCAAGAGTGCTCATCCTCTCGCCGAAGATCTCGCCGATCACGTTCTTTTTCTTCGGTTCCCTGTTGAGCAGAATATTTTCGGTGGCGGAAAACCCGGGAATGAGCGAAAACTCCTGATGGACCATGCCTACCCCCGCTGCTATGGCATCGAAGGGTGTATTGAAGACTGCCTTTTCACCGTTTATAAGGATTTCGCCCTCAAAACCTCCGGTCTCTCTGATAACATCGGCCCCGAAAACGATCTTCATAAGGGTCGATTTTCCGGCGCCGTTTTCTCCCACCAGTCCGATGACCTCGCCCTCCCTGAGAGAAAGGTTGATATCCATCAGGACCTGGTTTCCGAAGAAATCCTTTTTGATATTCTTAAGCTCCAATAAGGGAGCTTTGCTGTTATCCATAAAACCTCCTTATGTATTGAAGGGGAACAGATTGATTATCCCCTTAATGCTCCGGCCCTGCCTGTCCGTGCTCTGCGGCAGGGAAAGGAAGCCCTTCCTTTCCTTTCCTTTCCTTTCCTTTCCTTACCCCAAAGTACGAAAAGCTCTCCTCTTTCTATAATCATTGTAAAGGGAAAGGAGCCTTTAATGCCCCTTTCCCATTACCGGTACATTATGCGCCGGTCTGTTTACAGATCCCGCGCTATGTCGTTGACTGTAATGCCCTTA
>JAEEGL010021963.1_pt1 | contig 10116 bp, 12 predicted proteins | sample 9134231 | NCBI WGS metagenome assembly JAEEGL01 (sample SAMN16246548, study PRJNA631951) | gut metagenome | biome: gut microbiome; feature: rumen; material: fiber-attached | host: Bos | place: Iran: Karaj | collected 2018-10 | reverse complement strand
TGGCTTGAGTAGAGTTCGGATTTTCTTTGGTCGGTACTGGAACGTTGCCCTGCTGACCTTGTTGTGGTTGGGCGGCGGCAATTTGATTATTAGCTTGTGGCTGCATTTGAGTTTGGCCCGCTTGTGCAGGAGCCATCATTTGTCCGCCCGTTTGCGGAGTTTGATTTGGATATTGATATTGTGGTTGCACGTTAACTCCTTAATGTAATGATACGTAAACTTCGTCTTTATTAGTATTTTCTTCGTTATTGATACGATTGGCCTGTTGGGCAATTGTTTCAATCGAGAAATCGGAATTATTAGCTAAGTCGATCATTTGCTGGCTTGGTTCCGGTTCCGGCTCTGGCCGAGGTTGCGGTTCATCCATTTGAGATTCGGTATTGTCGTAGTAGTCTACGTCTTGTTGCGCCTCTTCGGACATTGACTGCTCCTCCTCGGAATGATATTCGGATGAATTATCTTCTTCAAGGCGTTCCTTCTCGTCTTCTGGCAAATATTCGCTGGTTTCTGCAATTTGTTCATTGTAGGTTGGCGGAGCGGAAGCCTCTGGTATCGGAAGATCTGGCTGAATGATAGTTGAGGAATTTTGATATGGGTCGGTATTTAGATTACTATCACTATAGGTAGAAAGTGGTGCTTGATTCATAGTCGGTCGCATAGATGGTTGTGGTGCCATGGCTGGCTGTGGTGTCATGGTTAGCATAGGGGCGGCAGTCGGCATCGGCGCCATGGTTGGCTGCGGTGTCATTGTCGGTTGTGGTGTCATGGTTGGCATAGGGGTGGCAGTCGGCATCGGCGCCATGGTCGGTTGCGGTGTCATAGTTGGCATAGGGGTGGCAGTCGGCATCGGTGCCATGGTTGGCATAGGGTTATAAGCTGGAGTATTTGGGTATGGTGCAGGTTGATTAAGCGGTTGGGTCTGCGGATTGTTGAAATGGTGATTAATAGCTTGACCATTTGCACCGCTAAAAGAATTATTACGTTCGATAGCTTCGCGCATTTGATTAACTAGTTCTTCATGGTGCGAAGCGGCATTAGATTGTAATGCTTGGTTAAGGGTTGAAGTTTGGGCCATTTCGAAGATATCTTTTGCAGCATTTGCTTCTGCGTAGACTTCTTCCTTGACGCCACCCTTAATAGCATAACCTTCCGTATCGACGATGTCGGCGAGGAATGAGAGACGATGCGTAGCTTCTTCTTGGCTGATGTCCTTTAAGTGAACCTCGTCGGTTTTCTTTGGTGCGGTAATAACAATGGTAGTTTCTGGCTCGCCTGGTTCCCAGATGCGAGTATGAGGTTTTAGATGGTATGAAACGATAGCAGAAAGATAAGTCTCCATTGGCTGGTCCTTCTTAAACGGTAAGGCAAGAGCGCCCAATAAGAGAATCGGTGGAATTAGAATGATGATTAATAATGGAAAAATTTGCCAGAGCAAAAATCCGATGGCGACAAGACCGCCGATAATCATAAGATACACAAACTGACGAAAAGTAAACGGACCAAGAAGTTTATCGTCCGCCTCAACATCTTGTGGGACCTTATACTGAGCCATACTTTCATTTTAACATAAACAAAATGATTTTTGGCTCAGTATAATATGCAATTTTAGCGATCGACTGGAATATTGAGCATGCCGCGGATTTCTGGGTTCATGCCACCGCGAGCCGTGTAGTTCTGCTTGCTGACTGCGGCGATTTGTGGGGCCAATGCATCGAGCACGTGCTGGCTGACTACAGAGCCATTTGGCTGAGTAACAGCAGAAGCTGGGTCGATAGCGAGCATAGCAGAGTTCATAGACTTGAAGGTAGAACTCTTGATGCCAACGAGCTGCGAGGCGGCCATATCCTTAAAGAAGCTTTCAATATTCTTTTGGACGATAGCTTGGTTAGCGGTAAAGAAGGCATCTTGGGTCGCAGCATTCGGATCGAAGCCGAAGGTGATGTACTTATTGAGCGTGCCAAGCTGTTCGCCATCCATAGCGCCAGATACAGCAGCTGAGCGGAGATATTTCATTGGGATATGGAGGTTTGGATTGTCGGCAGTACCAACCGAGAGCTCGCCTTTCTTCATGAAGCTGAGCATAGCCTTGAATACCGTGCGGTCCTGAGTTGCGGTGGTGCCAGCACTCTTAACATCTTCGAGGATCTTATCAAGCGAGGTAGTATTGACTGCATCCGTGTCGACGTCGCCTTGCATCGTGCCACCATTAATAAAGGTCTTGAAGTCAATAAATGGAGCAATTTGCTTACCGCCACTATTCATGGCGCGGCGTACCATATTGGCTTTAGCGTATGCCCAAAGAATCTGATCGTCGGCCTTTTGGGCAACGAGTGTATCTGCAAGTTGCTTTTGCATGCGGACATTATCAGCAATGGCGCCAGAGTTGTCGAAGAGGGTCTCTTGGATATCTTTGAAGTCGCCACGCTTAGCCATAACTTCAATAGCGGCGGCCATGGAGTTGTAGTCTTGCTGGCCGAATGCTTCGACGAGCTTGTCTTGTGGGCCGTGGCCGGCTGGCATATCGTCATAAAGTTCGCGGTAGTTACCTTTAGCGGTAGCGTCAACCTTACGGCTATCAGTAATAGCATCGGAAAGTGTCGCATTGATAGAGCTTTGAATTGCGCGCTGCTCTGCTGGGTTATTCGACGAATTGCGCATATTGAATGCGGAAGTAATTTGGCGATGAATTTCGGAGTGCTCGTTCTCTGCTTCGCTGCGAATGCGTTCGGCGCGGCTACGCGTATTCTCGAGATCAACTGCGCGCTGGCGAGATTTGAGGATTTGAGCTGTATCAACGCCTTTAACTAAGGCAGAGTTTACGGTGCGAATACGTTGGAGGTCGCGAGTGCGAACGCGGGTATCGGTTCCGTCGTCGCCAAAGCCTTCATCGAAGTCGATAGCGGTCTTAGTGATGAGATTATCTGCATCGAGGCCGCGCTGAATATTAGTATAGCGGCGGAGACCACGGGTGGTGAGGCGACCATAACTGTCGTACATACTACGGTTATAGTTAGCCATGCGCATTTTGTGACCGGTGGCAAGGGCGTCATCAGTATCAAGTTTGCGGTTCAAGCGACGCTGTTCGAGATATTGAGCGAGACGAGTGGATGGACGGTGGCTAGTAGAAGAAAGTTGACGTTGCTTGGCCAAGATTTGGCCTTCGGTGGCGCGACGGGCGACCATACCGTGAACTGGTGCGCCAGCGCGATGAATGAGGCCATCGATGCGACCAAGCATTGTATTGGACATGCGCATGAGCGGAATGGACATAAATAATGGTAACACTTCTACGGCAATACCTAGGACGACGCCGAGCCAGTTGGTGGCAGATGTGATGATCACTATGCCGGCGAGTCGGCTAGCGCCATAAAGAAGACTAAACATTGGATAGAAGAAAAGCATGCTAGCAAAGAGATTGAGCCAGCGTTTATACCAACTCTCTGTATTTGGCAATAGATAAGCGACGAAAGCTAATGGGGATATCATGACGAGCAAGAAGATAAGTGCTTGACGAGCGGCCATAGTGACGACTGCAGAAAGAATTGCGATAGCGCCAGACAGGACGATCGGGATTAGTAGCCATAAAATACCGCTAAGACCACCGGCGAAGGCGAAAGCAACTACCGTACCGACGGTGCCGATACCAAGAACTGTTGCAACGATGCCAGCTACAGAGACGTTGGCGGCCACTTCGCTAACTTGACCGTTAGTAAGTGCGGCTTGCTGGATATCATTTAGAGCACCACGAAGGCCACCGCCGATAACGTTACTAACATCTACGGCAAGGATACAGACGATGTAGCTGAGGTTTACTAGGATGGCAGCGATAATAATGCGCGGAAGGACGCGTTTAATACCGTAATTGTTAATACCGAAGCCAGTAAGCTGAGAATAGATGACAATTAAGAGGAAGATGATGAATACTACGTTAGTGATATTGCGTAGATATTCCCATACTACGTGAATTGGGCTCTTTTCGTCAGTCGGAATTGGATTAACTCTGATGAGGTTTTCAAGTACGTCGTAGGCGCCATCGATGACGTTAGCAAGAAAGACGGTGCCTGGACAGATGAACCATCCAATACCACCGACCTGATCAAAACAAGATGGATTTTCTTCTGCTGTAGTTTCCTCTTCTGGGTTTTCCGGATTATCAGGATTGGTTGGGTTTGGCGTGACGGTCGCAAAAGACGTGACGGTATTTACGGTCGTGTTTTGGGTTACAGCAAAAACTGGACCGGAAAACGCTACTAAGCTAAATACGGTCGCTAATAAAGATAAGATTATGTTTTTAACACACTTACCCATAACTCCTTTATTATAGCACACATAAGCAGTTTAGTCAAGTATTATGAGTGAAAACTGGACATTTCGCTAGATTTTAGCGAACATAAGCTTTATAGCTACGCTAGATATAGTGCCTAAGTGTTTTCCTTTAGTTAGCCGTGCCTCTATATTATCGCTTATGTTATAATTTAGGTAAATAGAGATTTTTTGTGAAAATATCGTATAATTTAGTATAGATAGGTCAAAAAGGATAAAAAATGCTAAAAAAACGAAAAGTAATTAGCCTTGTACTAGCCGCATTCTTAGCGGTGTTTAGCCTTGGCGCAACGTCAGTACAGAATGTCTATGCCGATCCAGATCCTGCAGAGAAAACTCCGACTACGACTGATAAAACGTTAAAAACGGCCGAAGAGGGCGAGTGCGCTTCACTATTGACCGGGATGTGTGACGGTTCAAGCGACAATATTATGAGCTTGATTAAACTTGTAGTTAAGATTCTAACCGCTGGCGTAACTGTAGCTGGTACGGTTGGTGTAGCTATGTGTGGCAAAATGATACTGACGGCGCGAGATGATGCCGCGCAAGTGGAAAAAGCAAAAAAGCGTATCTTTGAGATTGTGATTGGTTTAGCCTTATGGGTGCTAGCGGCAGTATTGGTACAGTTTATCTTGCCGGGCGCTGATACAAGTATGTTAACTATAATTAATATAAAGGTCTGGTAATGAAAAAGAAAATGTACCTATTATTCGCTTCCCTTTTCGCAATGCTAGCGTTGAGTTTTAGCGGCGCGTTGGCCGTGAACGCTTATGCCGCAGATTGCGGTTCGATGGCGGACTTTATGGGCTTAACTCCATGGTATAAAACGGGTTCGGGCGGATGTTTGCTCGACGATGAGAACTGGAAAAGCGAAGAAAAAATTACGATATCAATTTGGACGATTGTGCTAAATATCGTTGGTGATGTTGTCGGCGTTACCGGATATATTGCGATTTTGATGGTGATTTGGGGTGGCTATCTATACATGTTCTCGCAAGGTGAGCCGGCGAAGGCTGCCAGAGGTAAAACTACCATTCGCAATGCAATGATTGGTTTAGTCATTACGGTTCTTGCTTCGACGATTTCGAAGACGATTACTGGCATCCTCGGCGAAGCTGGTGCGAAGAATATTTTCGTGAACGTGTTTAATCACGCCTTTACGTGGGCGGCAATCGTGGCGGTTGCGATGATTATTATTGGTGGTATTTATTATGCAACCAGTACCGGTGATCCTGGTAAGGTAACAAAAGCGAAGAATACTATTATGTATGCTTCGATAGGTTTATTAATCGTTATCTTATCTATTGCGATTGTTAATACCGTGTTAGGAGCATTGTAATGAAAAAGATTCTTGCATTATTAATAGCCACGGCAGCAGTATTAATGGTAAGTGTTGCTCCAGCTTTTGCGATTGATGATATTTGCAACAGTGGTGAGGCGAAAAGTTTGCCAAACTATGAAGTTCTTTGCGGTGGTGGTACGGAAGCGGATTTACAAGCTAACGTTCAGAATATTCTGAGTACGGTATTCGTATGGATGGGTATTATTTCGGTAATTGTAATTATTATCGGTGGCATAAAATATATGACCTCGCAAGGTGATCCAGGTAAGGTCAAATCAGCAAAAGATACTATTCTATACGCTATTATCGGCCTCGTTGTTTCGGTTTTGGCGTACGCAATTGTTAACTTTATTTTAAGGGCGGTAAGCTAATGGATATTATTCAAATATTTGGCGCCAGCATTAAGGACCAAGTAAAAACTTCGCAAAGCGGTACGGGCGCAAGTGGTAATTTGCAAGTTTCAGTTGGCACAATCATTAACTTTATTACTGGGTTCTTTGCAGTATTCGCAGTGATTGCTATCATTTTGGGTGGCGTTCAGCTGACGGCTTCGCAAGGTGATCCAGGTAAAGCAAAGAAAGGCAAAGATACTATTATTGCTGGCATAATTGGTTTGATTATTTGTTTGTTGGCATTTACGATTGTGAACTTTGTAATTAGAGCATTACAGGGGAATGTTTAATAGACATAGTGGTATTGAAATAATTATTTTATGATAAAATAAGGTTAAGGTTTTTCGAAAATTATAAAAGAAGGAGAAAACATGAATAAACTTAAAAAAGCATTCGAAATTGCGGCACTTTCCGTATTTGCGGTGCTTATTATTGCAGCGCCTTCGATGGCTGCAGTAAAAGATTGTCTTGGTAAGGGTGAGTACGCAAACCTTTCTTCGAAGCAAGATAAGACCTTCACTATCAAATGCACGACCGTGAAGGAAGGTACGGGCTCAAAAGCTACCGTAACTACTATTTATGGTAAGAGCACCGCTGACTGTGCAAAAGCAGGTTCGCTTGCTTCTAACCCAGAAAGCTGTAATGGTAACGACCTTAACACGATGGTTCAGACCATTATTAACGCTGTAATCTTCGTAATCGGTATGGTTGCAGTCGTAATGATTATCCTCGGTGGCGTTAGCTATGCTACTTCTCAGGGTGATGCTTCCAAGGTCAAGAAAGGCAAAGACACCATTCTTTACGGTATCATTGGTCTCGTAGTTGCAATTCTTGCATTCGCAATCGTCAACTTCGTACTCCAAGCTATTGCTGGATAATAAAAGTTATAAATGAAAAAGCGCCCTCTGAGGGCGCTTTTTGTGGCGAAAATAATGTGTTTATGTTATGCTAAATACAGATAAGGAGAAAACCTATAAAATGAATAAAATTAAAACTATTGCAAAAGGATGCGCGGCTACGGTTTTTAGCGCTGCCCTTCCTGCCGTTTCTACGTTCGCAGTTGGCAAAGCTAAATCTGGTCTTGATAGCGTCAACCCAAACGCCGACAAGAATGTTACCCTTGAATCGCAAATTCAGTTAATTCTCAACGCGGTATATGTAGTGATTGGTATGGTTGCCGTAATTATGATTATTCTCGGTGGTGTTAGCTATGCTACTTCTCAGGGCGATGCTGCTAAGGTTAAGAAAGGTAAAGATACCATTCTTTACGGCATTATTGGTTTAATTGTGGTTCTCCTCGCTTTTGCTATTACGAACTTCGTATTAACGCAACTTGGCGCTTAATAAGCTTGATGATTAATCTTCCTCGACTGATCGAGGAAGATTTTTTGTGAATTGCTACATAAAAAATACGCCCCTTATGAGGCGTATTTGGTTTGACGATGGTAGTAAGAATTAGTTAATGGTGATGCGCTTTGGAGCTTCAACCTTTTCCTTTTCGAAGGAAATGGTAAGGACACCATCTTTGAGGACGGCTTCGACGCCATCTTCTTTGACCTGAACTGGCAAAGCGATAGTGCGGCTAAATTCACCCCAGTAGCACTCTTGAATGTGCCATTGGGTAGCTTTGTCGTCTTCTCCGCCATTAAGAACGCCAGAAATAGTAAGGATGTTATCGGAAATAGAAACATCGAGATCTTTGCGCTCGATACCGGCAGTACGAGCTTTAATAACTAATTTATCGGCAGTTTCGTAGACGTCTACTGCGAGCTGACCAGGAACGTTGTCATCAACATCATCCCAACCGTCACCTTCTTCTTCGATGTAGGTCTCTTCTTCGACCGTAGCAACTGGAGCGCTAGCTGGAGTTTCCACCGGTTCCTCCTCTGCTAAACCAGGTTCGCTGCTCTCATCGAGGAAGGCAGCAGTGAGCTCATCGTCTAAGCTCATTTCGTCTTGTTTGCGAGCCATAATAATATTTTTTCCTCCACTAATTACACTCTTAAGCTTTATTATATGGATGTTTACTCTTAAAATCAAGAAAAACGGAGTTTTTGTTGTGAAAAATACAATATTTTGGCATTTGGGCGAGATTTTTTGTCCTCAACCCTGTCTATCCTGTGGAAAATATGGTGGAATTCTATGTGAATGTTGTAAAAAATACATCACATCTGCGCATGTAGAAAGCTGTTTAATGTGCGGTGAATCATTGTGAAATGGTAAATGCTTAAATTGCACCCTGCCCTTTGGTTGGCAATTTTATTTAGGGAAAAGAGTTGGCGTATTAAAAAAGCTAATTAATAATTATAAGTATAATTCTGTGCGATCATGTGGTGAAGTTATGGCTGAGATGGTGGCGGATTGCGTATTGCTACCCGACGATGTGATTTTGGTGCCATTACCGACGATTGGTCGACATATTCGCGAACGGGGCTTTGATCATACTCGAGCGTTTGTGCGACGATTAGCGCGTTTAAAGCGCGTAAAATACGCGCAGCTGTTAATGCGTGGCAATAATGCCGTACAAGTTGGTTCGAGCGCGGATAAACGCAAAGAGCAAGCAAAAACGGCTTACGTTTTAAAAGGAGACATAAGCCGTGATAAATGTTATGTTTTAGTCGATGATGTTTGAACTACTGGATGTAGTATGCTTGAAGCCGCGCGCCAGTTTCGCACGCGAGGAATAACAAGAATAGGTGCAATGATAATTGCAAGAAGTGGATAAGTTTAGACGGTAGTACCGCCACCAACGGCGCTGATGACGAAGTTAACGATGGCGTATGCGAGGATTGCGATGATGAGGCCGATAATGGCATACATGATGGTATTTTTTGCGTCGGTAACTTTTTTGCCGTCGCCGCCGGATACTACATAGCGTAGGCCGCCATAGATGAGCATGATGACGGAGATAATACCGACAGCGTAAAGAACAGTATTGGTAATCTTAGTGAAAACGCCATTAACGCCAACTAATTCGGCTGGCATGCCGTTTGCGCGAGCGGCTTCGGCGCCGGCTTGGGCAGGGTTTTCATAATTTCCAACAGTCGCCATAACGCGACCAGCGAGAATAGTAACAGTAGCGGCTGCACCGGTCATTACTCTACTCGCAGTTTTGATGATATTTTTCATATTTATACAAACTTAGCCTTAAAGGTTATTTAAATTATACATAAATATTTAGCATTATGCAAACATAAGGGGCTCTAAAAAGCTTGCTTTTCAGATAGATAAAAACATGCTAAAATAGGAGTTACCTGGAGGGTTACCCAAGTGGCTGAAGGGGACGGTTTGCTAAATCGTTAGACTGGCGAAAGCTGGTGCGAGAGTTCGAATCTCTCACCCTCCGCCAAAAGATGCTCATTAAATGGGCATTTTTTGTTGTGCGTGTAAAAAAATGATACAATATGTTTATGGCAAATAAGACGATCGTGAATTGGGAGGCCAAGGAATACGTCGAGTACAAGAAAAATGCTGGGTGGTACGTAGGCCTAGCAGTTGTTACTTTGGCGCTATGTGGCTTAGCAATTTGGTTAAACCAAATATCATTTTTGATTTTAATTGTAGTGGCTGTTGTGGCACTGTTAACTTATACTCTACGTAAGCCGCGCGTATTACACTATTCTCTTTCTGATAAAGGATTGTCTGAAGGCAATAATTTGCATACCTTTGACCAGTTTAAATCTTTTGGCGTGCTAGAAGAATCTACGCATTATTCGATTGTGTTAATTCCGAAACAGCGTTTGGCGCCACGCATGATTGTGGCCTTCCCTGAGACCGAGGGTGAGCAAATTGTAGACGTATTTGGTGGCCATTTACCAATGGAGCCAGTCAAATTAGACGCGTTGGACAAGCTAGTTCGATGGTTGAGAATTTAGCATAAGCGTGTTATAGTTGAGTAAAATAGATTAGATAAATGTTAAAAGGTGGGCAATAAATGGACCAAGCAAACGGGGCGACTCAAGATGAGTTGCAAGCAGCGATTAATAGTATAACGGGTGGCGGTGGACAGACTGGTGCAGTTGATATGTCGCAAATGATGGATAATTCTGCAGCAGGCGT
>JAEEGL017102400.1_pt1 | contig 10117 bp, 7 predicted proteins | sample 9134231 | NCBI WGS metagenome assembly JAEEGL01 (sample SAMN16246548, study PRJNA631951) | gut metagenome | biome: gut microbiome; feature: rumen; material: fiber-attached | host: Bos | place: Iran: Karaj | collected 2018-10 | reverse complement strand
GTTCTGTATTTCTTTCCTGAACAATCCCATTGCACATAGGAAATTAATATGATGGTTTGTTGTTGACATTCCCCATCGTTTAGAGCGCTTGCGAGCTTTCGTTGTCATAGTACTTGTCACTGCATGGAAACAATAACGCTTATTGTAAACAAAAGGCATAAAGTGGGAAATGTCACAAATAATATTTGTGGTTGAGATCAGAAAGTGATCCATCGATTTAAAACAACGTTCAGTAATATAGCACAGAACGTTTATTAATGCAATTTTTATAATCTATTAGATATTATTGTTATAGAATGAAGTTATAAAAAGAGTAGAAATCCAAAATAATAAAAAGGAGATATAATAAAAAATGCGTCTATGGAAAATGATTATAACATCATGTTTGTTAGTTATTGTTGTTGTTGGATGTGGTAAGAAAAATGAAAATGAATATGGTGAGGAGTATGTAGCAAAAATAACAGAGGATTATGCAAACGCAATGAAAAGCACACTAGCAGAAGCTGCCGGAGGAGGTCCTGCTGGAGATGATGTCGCTTTTTCAAAAAGTGGAGAGAAGGGAACTAGAGACAATCCATATAAGATAGGTGATAAGATTTATGTTGATAATATAAAAGGGTATGATGCGCTTAAGGACGAGATATTTCAACTTTCTTTTTGCGTAAATAAGTATATTACTCCTGACAATTATGCGGAGAATGGTATCACTTCCACTAATTCTGACTATCTCGAATTGTTAAATGCTTCTTATAGGTTAGACGGTAATATTGATTCGTTACCATATGGATGTGTTTCATTGATTTGGGTTTCTGAGGATATGGTTGATGGGGTATCACACTATCCACAGGATAGTAATCTTAAAGATGTCACTTCAATGTACACGGGTGTTGATTATGAATGGTATTATCTTGGAGATAGCAACACCAAATATAAGTATGTTTACTTAAGCTGTAATACAACAGATGGAATTAGGAAAATATACATATTGTTAGAATAAAAATAAATTGTCTTTATGACGCCAACATAAAGAGTATAAGAAACACAAACAGGCGCATTGACTGTTATAAAAATTATAAGACAGCAACCGGGGATTGATTATAAGGAATATTAAAAAGTATGCAAAAACTAAAGGATATCATTTCTGATAGTAAATCTTTATCAAATGGCCTCAAACAAAACGGTCAACAACATCAAAACTACAAATCGTATACGTCGATGGAAAGAGCATTAGGCTTTTTATTATCAGGTAAGATATACTTAAATGATGGATCTAATTGGAATGATACAGACGATAGCGCTATTCTGAAAAAGAGAAAGCTATATGCCAAGTGTTTCTCATGGTCTACTAGAGAGAATATAGCAATGTGGATGTTATATGGAGATTCTAGAGGAAAAAATGGTGCTATGTTGAGCTTCCCACCAAGTGTTATGCATGAGTTGTTAGAGTGCCCACAATTGGAACTTGGTTTTTTTGATAATGGCAAATTTCAAGCCAAACGCATTCTTTACAACAGCTCAAATGATTATGATATATTTCTTTCTGATGTTATTTATTATGATCCTGTCGCAAATGGTAAATGCGTTCTAACCTTATATGATGAGCATGTCACTGTAGACAAAGAAGTTGCATTTGGTGATAGGGATATTTTTATTAAGAATTATGCTTGGGAATATGAAAGAGAGTGTAGGTTATTAGTTCGATTAAATTTAAAATGGCAGAAGATAGCAGAACAGGAAGGATTAAACACGATATGTGTCGTTCTTTCAAATAAGGCAATAATAAAAATGAGAAAAAGAGATCTAATAAGATCACCTATCTATAACGGTAAAGTTGACAACGGAAAAAATAGTGTTTTATCAGGTAAGGTTAATTGGAATATTTAGCCCATACAAGCAGTATGTAGACACCGACTACTGACTCATATATTTACAAAAAATGCCTGACACTTCAATGCCAAGCATTTTTTGTGAATATGAATATTGCCTTCCAGCTTTTATCCAAGCGCTACATTGTTTTGATTTGTCTTATAGTATTTTTTCCTTCCTTCACCGCTGATGATAAGATACTCATTTTCAACAAGATTATTAAGGATCTTGTTTCTGAAATATGTAGAATCACTTACACCTAGATACGCTGTTATTTCTGTTGCAGTCTTTGCATTGTTATAGCAGAATGAAAGGATTTTTTCATCATGCTTACTTCCATTTGGAACAGGAACATATATGAGATTTTCTGTGGGTTCAGCTTCTACTCCTCCGTCATATGTAAGATCTGGAAGGACTAGCGTAAAGTGATCGGAAGTTGAATAAATATATGGTCTGTGTTTTTCATCTGCCGTAGAATAATCTTCTATGATCTTATCAAAACCTGTTCCAGCAGCTTCCATTACGTTACATGAAACCAGCACTCCGCATATAAGTTCATTCCTTCTTTTTGACATTATTGAAGAAAGGTCATATGTCTTTTCTATCTTTGTACTTTGAAAAAAGCTTCCTGGTGACGATATTTCAAGTCGATCTTTGAACATGTCAATCTGGATCTGTGTACCATCAAGAAAGTAGTCCCTATGCGCAACAGCATTTATAATTCCTTCAAACAGTGCCCTTGCTGGATATGCGTCTATATTTATTCTTGAAGATGATTTTTTGACCATTGCATGATTCATCCTCTGAATTATGAAATCCTGCATATATAAAATGGTATCAGTAAGACATCCTGTAAATTTATTTACAGTTACTATCCGGTCGCTACCTTTATTGAATCCGGAAAATGCGGAGCACTGCACTTCGGTCTTATTATCCTTATAATCGTCCGAGAACAATACCGCGCCATTAGCCAGTTTTCCATTTTTATCAAAAAAGCCCAGTGACGTAAGAGCCTTGTCTGTAAGCTTCTTGCCTTTAGTGTGCTCATCATAGAATTTAAAGAGCTTTGAAAAATTATTCCGTTTATATGTCTGGTCCGATATGAGTGTATCAAAAGATTTGTTCTGACTCTCGATGCTCATTTCAATTATTTCTTCATATGTTGCACCATTTGTAAAGCCTTCCCTTCTCATATATATAGATGGGACATTCTTAAACTTTACTATCACTGGTCTTACAGGTGATTTTTCTACTTTTACAGCTATTATGAAGCGTTCCTTTTCCCGGACTTTATATGCGATAAAATCTATTTTGTATGGTGGTCTTGGGGCAAGATGTTCATTTACCTGATTGTTAAAATAATTTCTTTCATTATCAGCCTGCTTTCTTTCAAAGCCAATGAGTTTATTGGTCTTATCATCAACGCCGATGTACATTGTCCCACCATCGGCATTAGCAAATCCAGCTATAGTCTTTATCCATCCCTCAATATCATCCCTGTTAAGAACCTGCTTGCACTCTGTTTCCTTGCCTTCAAAAGCATTACTATTCAGGATTTCTTCCAAATACATTTCTATATCCTCCTGCTGAAGTACTTCAACAACCACTTCAATAATACTTCAAATATTACTTCAATGCAACTTCAATAAAAACTTCAGTTTAACTTCAATGTGATCCGATCTTCGACCCAGGTCACGATCCGGAGTAGATCAAACAAAACCGGTAGCAATCATCCAGCAAAAACAAACATTTGTTCGATTATATAAAATAGCTGCAATCGCCTAAACACTAGGCTTTTGCAGCTATTATTAGTCGTAGATGATCTTAAGATGTGTGCTTATGAATAGTTTTGTGTCGCAATATTCAAAAGCATTATACTTATATCATCCTTATTTGTTCGATTTAATCTTAACCTTCTTCCCAAGTCCCTTGTTTTGGAATATCTTAGTATAAGCACTGACCTTAGCCTTCGGAACTTTCACAGTCACCTTATTACTAATTCCTGAACAAGCTCCGTCCGTCAGTGTCTTTTTAGTAATCTTACTGCTCTTAAACATCAGCGTTTTCATGTTCTTACACTTTCCTACAAACTGTTTGCCAAATTTATAGGTTTTGGCTGGCAGCGTCAGTGTTTTAAGTGCAGGACAGTTGTAGATAGCTTTATTGCCTATGGTTGTAACGTTTGATCCAATCGTCAGATTTGTAAGAGCAGTGCAGCCGGAGAAGGCTTCATCACCAATTTTGGTAGCATTCTTGCCGACCTTTATTTTGGTTGCTTTCTTGTTTCCTTTGAGAGCTTTTGAACTAACCTCTGTGACTTTGTATGTAATGCCATCAAAGGTGATTGAAGCTGGAATGGTAATTGTTGTAGCATTCTTATTGGTATTCTTTGAATACTTAACCGTTCTTTTCTTTCTGGAAGTTACGATATAATTTGCCTTGGACTTAGCGTCCTTTATCGTCTCTCCGTCTTTCTTAACACCATAGTACGGATCTTTTTCCCACTGTGCTATAAGCTTTACTGTATATTTTAACGATTTTAAGTCACTTTCTGAAAGTGATAAGATTCCACCATCATCCAAATTACTTTCTAGCTCTAGTATGCTTCCGTCTCTGTATACCCATCCGCTAAATTTATAACCAGTTTTTGAAAATTTACTTTTGGGTATTGTAATAGATTTACCTACATTTACCTTTATTGATTCCATGGCACCACTTGTTGATTTGTTGCCATCAAATATTACGGTGTAATGTTTTACAAGTTTACCATCAACTCTTATAGCTGTACCATTACTTATTTCATATATTGGTTCAGATGGATCGTTAATATCGCACCAAGAATGTAGATTGTCGTCATTACTGAAAGGTCTAAAAGGACTAAAAGGACTAGGATTTAATCCTATTGAATTTGATGAATTATTGATTATCTTATCTACATTATCGTAATATATAACCCTCGGAAAGTATATGCTAGTTGTCTCGGCAGGTATAACTATAGTTGTAATCGTATGTTCCCATCTACAATGTAAATCATTAATCCCCGTGAACGCTCCCTCACCATAAAGAGTAAGAGATCCGTCCCCCATAATGAAATATTTGAAATTTCCATCATTACTAGTTCCGCTAAGGGGTGCCTTTTGAGATAAAAGCCAAGGAGATTCAGAAAAGCAGTTATCAAGATTTGTTTTTGCCAATAGTTGTTTGGAGATAGCTACATTTTTAAGGTTTGAACAACCTTTAAAAGCTCCGTCTAATATTTCATTTACTGTATCAGGAATAATTACATCAGTTAAATACTTACAACTTCCAAATCCAGCAAGTTTTGTAACAGAATCTGGGATTACTATTTTTTTTATAGCACATCCCCCAAAAGCATGTGCACCAATTGATGTTATTGACTTTGGTAGCGTTACTTCAGAAAGTTGATTACAACCAGAAAAGGCGTAATTCCCAATTTCCGTTACAGAATCTGGAATTACAACACTAGTCAGTGCACAATTGTCAAATGCATTACTGTCAATAATTTCAACTGAGCTGGGTATGACAACATTTGTCAATGAGGTGCAATCGTAAAAAGAATGATTTCCTATGTATGTTATCGTGTTAGAAAATGAAACACTTTCCAAACTGGAATAAAATGCAAATACAAAAGACTTAATTCCTGTTATACCATCACCAAACTTTAAGACTTTTACTACATCCTTGTGTTTTCTAAGTCCAGAATCCGATCGTCCGTCAACCCATCCTACAAAGCCCAGATCAATATCTCCTGTTCCAGTTATTTCCATTGTAAAGTCATCGTAAAGCATCCATGTGAAGTTATCTTCTGTCCCACTATCAATAACATTAGCAGCCTTAGCATCAATCTTCACTACTCCTAACATAAAGAGCATCATTATAATAACAGCAAAAAATCCCTTCTTCATAACACAACAATCTCCTATTCATGAAATTGCAACCTAATTATCTATATATTCTGCTATTATAATTCTCTCATAGAGTGATTATATATTTATAAACCACAAATTAAATTTTGATATATTACGCACAAAAATCAATCTGTGCTGAATGAGCAGCGAAGTCTATATCTCTCACAATACCTTGTAATATCGCCCCGCTGCTCTAACCGAGACCATAATGAGACTCAGATCCTACAGATTGCACATTATAAGTGGTGGTGTCATAATATTGTTGATACCAATCAGAAAACGTATATAAGGACATCTATTATGGCAAAGAAAAAGAACTGGATCACAAAAGCAGAAGAACAACAAATAATCAAGACCTATGAATTACACAAGGGTGAGATCATACCATATGGAGATGAGGAAAACCATCAGTATGAGGTTACAACCGTCCGGAAGTCCGGAAATAAAAGTCTTGGTCTTATAACAATATCTCCGGAATATACTGATAATCACGATTACCCCAGAATATTAGTGGCACATTCTGATGCCAAAGGTATGCGTACATTTGTTGATGTATGGGACAGACATGCAGATGGAACTATTTACTGGAGATACCGCAATCCTATAAATGTACCTATTTCAGATCGTGATTATATAGAAGAGTTGAAGAGCGAGCTCAGTTATGCAAAAGGAAAGCTCTCTATTCTTCAAAGACAATATCAAAATATTATTGAGACTCAAAGCACAACAAAGCCTGCTGGAAGAAAACCTAACCCGGAGAAGCTTGATGATCAGGCAAAGAAAATAAAAGAGCTTATCGATGAAGGTCTTGGTGAAAAAGAGATCATAAATAAGCTCGGTATAATCAGATCAACTTATTTTCGTAAGAAGAAAAGGTTGGATTGATCGTTGCGTAATGATATTCAAAGTATTTGTCGTCTTATAAAAGAGAAATGACATCTTACATGATAGTATAGAATTTGCTCGAAAGGTGGATGTCGTTCTATGGGATAAAAATGATCTTCAACGAATGAAATGATAATTTTTACAATATAGCAGACGATTTGGGAATAACAGCCCTGAGATCCCCAGGGCTGTTTTACAGTAATATATTACTTCACGTTCACCGTACACTTGGCAGTCTTCTTCCCATCCTTAGTAGTGACAGTAATCGTAACCTTGCCTTTCTTCTTACCTTTGACCTTGCCATTTTTATCTATAGTGGCAATCTTCTTATTGCTACTTTTGTATGTAACTTCCTTGTTGGTTGCATCTTTTGGACTGAAGGTTGTTTTAAGTGTAACTGTCTTACCTTTCTTAACACTATAGGTCTTCTTGTTGAATTTGATGCCCTTTACCTTAACAGGATTTTTGACTGTGATCTTGCAAGTGGCTGTCTTTTTACCATCTGCCGTGATAATTGTAATCTTGGCCGTACCAGCTTTTATGCCTTTAACTTTACCATTTTTGTCTACAGTAGCAATTTTCTTATTACTGCTTTTCCACGTTACAGCTTTGTTGGTTGCATTTGTAGGTTTTACTGTAGCTTTAAGGGTGAGGGTTTTACCTTTTACAATGCTGGCAGATTTCTTATTCAGAGTTACACCTTTTACATTTTTTATAGAATCGGTATTCTGAGTCTGAGGAGCATCTGTCACATTTTTTGTAGGTGTAGCAATCTTAGTCCATTGAGCCACAAGTGTGATATAAGTTATTTTATTTGTATCCCAATCATTAGATGAAATAAGCAATGAAGAGCCGTCATCTATGGTATACGATTTGTTACCAATCTGGTACTTCCAATTTTTAAATTTATAGCCTTCTTTGGTAAAGCTATTTGGGGGCAATTTAGCAGATTTGTCAGCTTCAGCATATATAGATTCCATCCATCCATTTGTTTCACTATTACCATAAAAATCTATTGAATATATGCCGTAATCCGGGTCTTTTTCCCATTGAGCTATTAGAGTGATAATTTCAGTTTGATGTTTTCTTAAATCATCTTCATAGATGTATATATTACATTCATCGGTTACGTATGCTGAAGAATCCCCGAGAGAATACTTCCATGCCACAAAACGATATCCCTTTTTTGTGAATATATTCTTTGGAAGGTTTTGACTTGTATTAACAACTGCTCTAATATTGCTTATCGTCCCATCAGTAGCATCATTTCCGTCAAAAGCAATAGTATAGTGCTTGGGTAATTTTGGAGTTACTCTTACAGCTGTGCCTTTTGATATTGAGAATATAGGCTCAGTGGTATCATTTATATTGCACCACGAATAATCCATTCCTTGATATAAATATATTATTGTCGAGGAATTGTTTATAATTTTTTTTGCATTTGTAAAAAAGGCTCCCCAAATGTCATCATTTGAATTATTAGAATCATATGATATCGTCGTTCCGGAAGAGATTGTAATTGTACGAACTAGGTGACTATATTTTGCTATATCCATGGTGTTGTAAAATACACAGGATCCGCTACCGGAAAGTGTAATATTACCAGTACTATCAAGAATATACAGAAGATCCCCTATAGCACCTGTAATGGTTCCTTTTCTATTAAGAAGCCATGGGGTTCCATCAAATGTTTTATCAATATCAGTGCTGTCTATTTGCTGCTCTGAAATATCCATCGTAAGCAGATTTTTACAACAGTTAAACGCATAATCGCCAATAACATTAACGGATGAAGGGATTGTTATATTCATAAGTGAGTCACAACTACCGAATGCATACCTTCCAATAGAAGTGACAGATGTGGGGATTACTATATTTGTAAGTGACCCGCATATAAAGAATGCACTATCACCAATAGAGGTAACAGATGAGGGGATTGTTATACTTGCTAGTGAGTAGCAAAAGGAGAACGCATAATCACCAATTAAGGTAACAGAAGAGGGAATTGTTATATTTGTAAGTGATTCACAATGACTGAATGCATACTTGTCGATTGAAGTAACAGATGGTGGAAGCGTTATGCTTGTGAGTGATTTGCATCCATAAAATGTGTAGTCACTGATAACGGTAACAGAAGAGGGAATCGTTATACTTGTAAGTGCGCTACATCCATAGAACGCACTATCACCAATACTATATACAGAAGATGGTATTGTGATACTTGTAAGTGCGCTACAATTTTTGAACACGCCAAAAGAACCAATAGAATCTATAGATGAAGAAATGTTTATTTTTTTTATTGCAGATGCAAATTTATGGTATCCTAAATTATTAGGAATCTGCCCTGAACCACTTATATCAAGTAGTCCATCATCATACATTGTCCATGTAATATCGCCTTCAGTCTTTGTTTCAACCACATTCGCTGCGCTAGCATCAATCTTCACCACTGCTAGCATAAAGAACATCAAAATAATCGCTGTAAAGAGTCCCTTATTCATAACCTTCATTACACAGATTCCTTTCTATGAAAATGCATTCTAATGAACTACTTACTCCACTATTATAATTTTCTCACATAGAGATTATATATTTATAAACCACAAATTAAATTTTGATATATTATTCCTTGAGATATTAATATTTGTGCTAACAGCGGGTAATAATATTTTTTAATTGCACAAAAGAGACTGTGATAATGAGATCAATAACCAATATCAATCCCATTCTCTCACAGTCTCATCTCCTCAAATAGATAAACTTTGGTTTTAGAAGTCCATATTGTTGCATTTCTAATTTGGTAGGTCTTTTGTAAAAATACTTCTTGTGTAAATCATTTTTGTAAATATTTAGTACTTTATCAATTATGCGATCACTATATGTAGAGCTATCATAAATCGCTTGCTTCGTGGCAAACCCATTTGACTCGATGCAAAAATCGATGATCAAAACTATGTCTGCATATATTTCTCTTTTATCCTTTACTGTTTCCTTATTATTAGCATAATAAACTCTGTCAGCAATGGTTTTGGAAGACACGGGGACGGTTCTTTTGACTCATCAAAATAAGTCAAAAGAACCGTCCCTGTGTCTTACTTTTTAATTTCCGCGTTAAAGTGAGCCACGCAAGATAGAATAAAAAGACCAGATACCGCAAGGAGCTTGCTCATCTAAGGTATCTGGTCTTTTTATCTTAATTTACTGAAACAGTTGTCATCTGCTTAAGAATCTCTTCCGGGTCATAGTCAGGAGCATGCTTGGAGGCAATATCACAGATGAATTTAACTCTCTCCAGTGGCTCCTCGACTTCCTCTGCTATTGTTTCAGTATTTTCCCCCTTAGCGAGCTTCTTACATATCTGTTTAATTAGGTGCAAGCCTATACCTTGTTCTATACCTTGTTCTAACCCCTCTTTCCTCCCTTCTTCTTTAAACAGT